>Ga0123337_10001082_pt1 | contig 37602 bp, 30 predicted proteins | sample frozenSSSSmetaG_FD_89792 | JGI IMG/M metagenome (GOLD analysis project Ga0123337, IMG submission 89792) | Glacier valley bacterial and archeal communities from Borup Fiord, Nunavut, Canada, to study Microbial Dark Matter (Phase II) -... | ecosystem: Environmental > Aquatic > Freshwater > Ice >...
AGCTCGGTCGGGAACGGCCCGCCGCCCACGCGCGTGCAATACGCCTTGGTGATACCCAAAATGTAGTGCAGCATGCCCGGCCCCACGCCGGCGCCGGCAGAGGCGTTGCCGGCCACGCAATTGCTCGATGTCACAAACGGATAAGTGCCGTGGTCAACGTCGAGAAAGGTGCCTTGCGCGCCTTCAAACAGCAAGTTGGCGCCGTCACGGTTCGCGTCGTTGAGTTCACGCGAGACATCGGCCATCATGGGCTTGAGCAGTTCGGCATGGCGCATGGCCTCGTCGTACACGGTGTCAAAGTCAATCGCGGGGGCGTTCAAAAACCCGGTCAGCACAAAATTGTGCAGGTCCAGCAGCTCGCGCAGCTTGGTGGCAAAACGCTCCGGGTATTTCAGGTCCTGCACGCGCAGGGCGCGGCGGGCGATCTTGTCTTCGTAGGCCGGGCCAATGCCGCGCCCCGTGGTGCCGATCTTCGCCGTGCCGCCTTGTTCGCGGAACGCCTCGCGGGCCACATCAAGGGCGGAATGGAAAGGCAGGATCAACGGGCAGGCTTCGCTGATGCGCAGGCGCGAACGCACTTCCACACCAGCTTTTTCAAGCCCTTCAATTTCCTCGAGCAGCTTGGCGGCCGACAGCACCACGCCGTTGCCGATATAGCATTTGACGCCCGGACGCATGATGCCGCTGGGAATCAGATGCAAGGCGGTTTTGACGCCGTTGATCACCAGCGTGTGGCCTGCATTGTGGCCGCCCTGGAAGCGCACCACGCCCTGGGACATTTCAGTCAGCCAGTCGACCAGCTTGCCCTTGCCTTCGTCGCCCCACTGGGTGCCCACGACCACGACATTGCGGCCCGCAGTTGCGGTTGGTTTGTTTGTCATCTTCAATTTTCTCGTTAGGATTCGATGGGATAAAGCCGACTTGGCGTCTGGCGCTTCTGGGTGCTTTTGGTCCGGTTTTTCATGCGGCTTGCATCATGGGCTGTACTACCCAGTGTCCCGCAGCCTCTGTCAGGGTGCGGTCGCAGTCAAATTCACTGAGCTCATGTTCGTGCCCGGGCAATGCACACACCACGGTTTCGCCTCTGGCGCGCAGGCGGCCGATGGCGGCGCGGAGCTCGGCGTCTTCCCCCCAAGGTGCGCAAATGGCGGCCCGCAGGGGCCGGGGTGGCAGCACGCGGACGAGCTCTTTCAAATCCAGGCTGAAACCTGCGGCCGGCCGGTTGCGACCAAACACGGCGCCGACCTCGTCGTAGCGGCCGCCACGCGCCAGCTCGGCACCCTGGCCATAGATGGCAAAACGGGTGCCGCTGTAATAGGCATAGCCACGCAGGTCGGCCAGATCAAAGCTGACCTGGACATCGCCCCCATGCGAGACGTGGGAGGCCAACCACTTCAAATTTTGTAGCGCTTCCTGCACACCGGGCAGAGGCGGCAGGACCTTTTCGGCCTCAAGCAAGACTTGGTCGTCGCCGTAAAGCTGCAGCAAGGCTTTCAGGCCTTCGCGCGCAGCCAAAGAAATGCCCCCATGCAGACTGGCGGTGAGGCTGCCCAGTTCACTGGCATCTTTGGCAGCCAGCGCAGCGTGAATAAGCGCCATGGTGGGCGCATTGATCTGCGCGCCGGCAAGCAGGCTGTTGACGATGCGAACATCCGCCATGTCGACCGACAGTCCAGTCACACCGGCCGCTCTCAGGCCCTCTAACGCGAGCAACTGCGCTTCAAGATCGGCTTCCGGCCCGCTGTGGCCGTAAATTTCTGCACCAAACTGCAAAGGCTCACGGGTGGCGTGCGGGCGCTCGGCGCGGGTATGCAGAACAGGCCCGCAGTAGCAAAGACGGGCCACGCCGCTGCGGTTCAGCAGGTGAGCATCAATGCGGGCGACCTGGGGCGTGGTGTCGGCACGCAAGCCCAAGGTACGACCCGACAACTGGTCCACCAGCTTAAAGGTCTGTAAATCGAGCGCTTCGCCGGTCCCTGTGAGCAAGGACTCAAGATGCTCAAGCAAGGGCGGCATGACCAACTCATAGCCGTAGCTGCGGGCCGTATCCAGAAACAGGCGGCGCAGTTCTTCGATGTGACGCGCCTCTGAGGGCAGGACATCGGCAATTTGATCGGGCAATTGCCATGATGACGACCAAGCGGGCATTGTGGTTTTCTCGGCGGCTGTTAAAAAACGGATTTTACCGGGCTTGGAGCTGCTTTTTCACCCGGTCGTGTCAGCAGAGGAAAGTCAGGCGTAAATACAGGCGCCAGACCAGGCCTCTGCGCAATGCCTGGCTGCGTGAGGTTCACGTTGTACGTGCATGTAATACTGCGCCGGCGGAACTGCTGCAGGGCAGAAAAAAGAGGCTCCCCGTTCACGGGGAAGCCTCTGTTCAAACATCCGCCGCCTGCAGGCAAGGGGAAAGAATGCAACCACCAACATCCAAGCCCGTGAAGGCCAGAAGGTAGCGCCATTCAAGGATGTTTATTTTTTTGCAGGCGCCGTGGCATTGCCACCGGAGCCGCGCATGGCCTTGAAGAAATCGGACGACTGATCGATCACCATCACATCGCTTTTCTTGCCAAAACTTGCCTTGTAGGCGTCCAGGCTACGGTAGAACTGCGCAAATTGGGCATCCCGGCCAAATGACTCAGCGTAGGTACGGGCCGCCTCGGCATCGCCCTCACCCTTGATCTTCTGGGCGTCCCGGTAGGCATTGGCAATGGTTACTTCGCGCTGCCTGTCGGCATCGGCACGAATTTTTTCACCTTCTGCAGCGCCCGTGGAACGCAGTTCGTTGGCCACCCGCTTGCGCTCGGCCTCCATGCGGCGGTAAACCGATTCGGTGATGGCCTCGACGTAGTCGACACGGGTGATACGCACGTCAATGACATCGACGCCCCAGGGCTTGGCGCCCCGAACCACCAGCAAGACTTCTTTCTTCACATCGGCCATCAAGGCCTCACGCTGGAGTGACAGAAGATCTTTCACGGTGCGCTTGTTGATCGCTTCCTGAAAGGCATTACGAACCACGCGGTTAAGCTGATTGGCACCCGCCCGCTCGTCCAAGCCCACATTCCGAATGTATTCAGACGGATTGGTAATACGCCAGCGCACATACCAGTCAATGACAACTCGCTGCTTTTCAGCCGTCAGCATCGGTTCGGCATCCGTGCTGTTCAGCGTCAGCAAGCGCTTGTCTATATACGAAACGTTCTGGAATGGCGGGGGCAACTTGAAATTAAGGCCCGGCTCAGTAATCACTTCCTTGATCTGGCCCAGCGCGTACACCACGCCAAACTGCCGTTGATCGACCACAAACAGCGTAGAACTCAGCAGCGCCAAGGCTACCAGGAACGTAGAAACTAAAAGTCCAACTCTATTCACTTTATTCTTCCTTAGCGGGTTTCGCGGGTGCGGGAGGTATCGCGGGCACGGGCATCAAGGGGCAAGCTATTGGCTGGCTGGGTGGGCACAGTGCCGGAAGACGCAGTGCCGCTGGCCGGGCTCCCCGACGAATCGGTAGCAGCCGCACCGCCGCCCTGCGCGGACATCTGCATGATTTTGTCAATCGGCAGGTACAGTAAATTGGAGCCTTGGCGCGATTCCACCAGCACCTTGGTTACGTTGGTGTAGACCTGCTGCATGGCGTCGGTGTACATGCGGTCACGGGTGACCTGCGGCGCCTTCTGGTACTCGACCAACACAGAACTGAAACGTTGCGCATCACCTTGAGCCTGCGCCACGATTCGCGCCTTGTAGGCGTCAGACTCCTCTTTCAGGCGCGAAGCCGAACCCACCGCACGCGGAATCACATCATTGGCGTAAGCCTCTGCTTCATTCTTGGCGCGCTCACGCTCCTGGCCGGCCTTGAGGACATCATCGAATGCCGCCTGCACCTGCTCGGGGGGGCGCACACCACTTTGTTGAAGATTGATGGCCACGACTTCCACGCCAACCTTGTAGCGGTCCAGGATGGTCTGCATCAAGACGCGAACACGCGGTCCGATCTGGTCGCGCTCCTCGGCCAGCGCCATGTCCATCTTCATTTTCCCGACCACCTCACGCACGGCGGTTTCCGCCGCCTGGACCACCGCACTTGCGGGATCCTTGCTTTCAAACAGATAGGCACGCGCATCATTCAGACGGTATTGGACCGCAAACTTGATCTCGACGATGTTCTCGTCTTCAGTCAGCATGGCGGAATCGCGCAGGCCGGTCGCTTTGATCACGAGATCGCGGCCCACGTCGACTGAGCGAATCTGGGTCACGACCACAATCTCGTGGCGCTGCACAGGATAGGGCAGGCGCCAGTTAAAGCCGGCACCCACCGTTGATTGGTACTTGCCGAACTGGGTAATCACCGCCTGCTGTCCCTCTTGGACAATGAAAAAGCCCGTACCCAGCCAAATCAGACCCACCACACCTGCGATCAACCCAACGCCGATGCCGGCGCTTTTCATGTCAGGCTGGAATCCGCCGCCGCCGCTGCCGCCCCAGTTGGGACCTTGGCCCCCGCCTTTTTTGCCGCCCCCAAACAGGCCGCCCAGCTTGCGATTGAACTCACGCCAGAGTTCATCCAGATCAGGTGGCCCCTGATTTGGCCCCTGGCCCTGTGGACGATTGACCTGTCTTGGAGGCTGCTTTTCCTCACGCGGCTCTTCTGGCTTGGATTCCCCGGACGACGCTTTGTCGTCATCCCGACCCCAGCGCGGATCATTGAGGTTGAACATGCCTTGGGCGCGTTGTTTCAGCTGGCTTGGCAAGGCCGTCAACGTCTGCAGCACGGGATTCAGATTCATGGGATCAAACTCACTTTTTTTGATACAGTATTTTTCATTACCGTGCCATTGTGCCTAATGAAATTGTTACAACAGGCAACGCAGGCAACACCTTCGGATATTTGGGGATTTACCCTGTCGGCAAACTCGTCGCATGGATGGATAGAAGCTCACGCAATTGCGGCAGTCCCTCCCCCGTCTGAGCGCTCACAAATACCCGCTCAACGCTCCGGCTTGAGCCATCAAATGCATCTCTCAATTCGAACATGTCGCGCAGCTGCAAAGGTAGGTTGCCCTTGTCAATGGCATCGAGTTTATTGAACACCAGAACCTGCGGAACCTCAGCAGCGCCAATCTCGGCAAGGACACGCTGAACTTGCTCAATTTGCTCAAGGTAGTCAGGGTTCGCGCCATCCACGACATGCAAGAGCAGATCCGCATCAACCGCCTCTTCCAGCGTAGCCGCAAACGCATCAATCAGCCCGTGCGGCAAATCGCGGATAAAGCCCACGGTGTCGGATAGCGACACGGAGCGGGCAGCCTCACCCAGGTAAAGTTGCCTTGTCGTGGTGTCAAGCGTGGCAAAAAGCTGGTCAGCAGCATAGGCACGGGCCTTGACCAATGCATTGAACAGCGTGGATTTCCCCGCATTGGTGTAGCCCACCAGTGAAATCGTGAACGAATTGCGCCGCTCCCGCTGCTTGCGCTGCGTTTGTCGCTGCTTCTTGACTTTGCCCAGACGCTCTTTGGTTCGCTTGATGGCTTCGCCAATCATGCGTTTATCAAGTTCAATCTGCTTTTCACCAGGACCGCCGCGCACACCTGCGCCCCCGGTTTGACGCTCAAGGTGTGACCAGCGGCGCACCAGACGGGTTGACATGTACTGAAGTCGGGCCAACTCGACCTGAAGCTTGCCTTCATGGCTACGCGCCCGTTGGCCAAAAATCTCCAGAATCAGCAAGGTACGGTCATTGACGGGGAGCTCCAGGTGGCGCTCCAGATTGCGTTGCTGCGCCGGGCTAAGCGACTGGTCGAAAATCACCTCGGTGGCACCCGTGTCCAGGGCCATCATTTTGATTTCGTCGGCTTTTCCAGTTCCGATGAACAATGCTGCATCGGGCGCCTTGCGTTTGCAGGTCACGCGCGCAACAGGTTCCAAGCCCGCCGTCTGCGCCAGCAAACCCAGCTCATGCAAGTCGGCATCAAAATTCGGAAAACCCAAATCTACCCCCACCAGCAGGGCGAGCGGACGTGATTTCACAGGCACATCGTACGCGCTCAGATGGAAGGACTTTCTTCAGTCTCGCCAGTTGAAAAACTCACCGCGCGGCCAGGAACAATGGTGGAAATCGCATGCTTGTAGACCATTTGGGTGACCGTATTGCGAAGCAAAACCACATATTGATCGAAAGACTCGATCTGGCCCTGCAATTTAATCCCATTGACGAGATAAATGGAAACAGGAACATGCTCGCGACGTAATGTGTTGAGGAATGGATCCTGCAATAGTTGGCTTTTGTTAGTGCTCACGATATTTTCCGTGTTCAAAAGTTAAGAGACCTTGACCTTACCACAGCCCATCTATACAGCCTGTGGTTCCCGGTCTATTCCTTGCCAGAAAAGGGATTCTGCGAGATTTTCATCTGGATGCGCAGCGGCGTTCCGACCAGATCAAACTCCTTGCGAAACCGCCCTTCCAAAAAGCGCTTGTACGACTCGGTGACATGTTCCAGCGAGTTGCCGTGAATGATGATGATCGGTGGATTCATGCCGCCCTGATGCGCATAACGCATCTTGGGCCGGAAGATTCCCGAACGCTGGGGTTGCTGAAACTGCACTGCTTCCAGCAGCAGACGTGTCAGCACCGGCGTGGACATCTTGCGGTTGGCCGATGCATGCGCCTGAATAATCGATTTCCACACGGGGCCCAAGCCCTGGCGCTTGGTGGCCGATATCCGATGAATCGCCGCGAATTTCAGGAAACCCAGGCGGGTTTCAATCGAACGCTCCAGGAGCTCGCGCTGGTAAGAATCCACTGCATCGGACTTGTTGATGGCCAACACCACTGCCCGGCCGCTTTCAAGAATATAACCCGCGATATGCGCATCCTGATCTGTCACGCCTTGCGTTGCGTCCAGCAGCAGCAGAACCACGTTGGCGCTTTCAATCGCCTGCAAGGTCTTGACCACAGAAAACTTCTCGATTGCTTCGAAAACCTTGCCCTTGCGGCGCAGCCCTGCGGTGTCAATCAATTCGAACTTTTGCCCGGCATGCTCAAACGGGACTGAAATCGCGTCGCGGGTGGTGCCAGGCAAATCGAAGGCGACCAGCCGCTCTTCCCCGAGCCAGGTGTTGATCAGCGTGGACTTGCCCACGTTTGGACGTCCTGCAACCGCCAGTTTGATGACAGAAGGGTCTTGCGGTTCAACATCGTCACTAGGGTCTGGCAAGTGAAGCGGCGCCAGCGCCATATCCACCAGGGTGCGCATGCCTTGCCCATGGGAGGCAGACACCGGTAACACCTCACCCAATCCCAGTTCAAAAAATTCAGAAAACCGGCCGCCTTCTGTCATGCCCTCCGCCTTGTTCGCCGTCAGCACCGTCGGCTTGCCCAGCTTGCGCAAATACTTGGCGATGTCATGGTCCTGGGCGCTGATGCCGGCTCGGGCATCCACCACAAAGACCACAACATCAGCTTCTGCGACCGCTTGCCGGGTCTGTTTGGCCATTTCCTTGTAAATGCCGGTGATGGCATCAGGCTCGAAACCACCGGTATCGATGACAATATATTCGTGGGTTCCCAGGTCGCCGTTGCCGTAATGACGGTCCCGTGTCAGGCCCGCGAAATCGGCCACGATCGCATCCCGCGTCTTGGTCAGCCGGTTGAAAATTGTCGATTTGCCCACATTCGGGCGACCAACTAACGCAATTACAGGTTTCATCAATAAGGTTTCTGGTGAGGCGAGCTTATTCAGGCTTGAAGCCGTAAACGCCGCCGTTGTGGGTAACCGCAATAAGCGTATTTCCCGCGAGTACAGGGGATGCAGAGATGGCAGATCCGTCGGTTGGCAAGCGATTGAGCAGCGAGCCGTCCTCACGCGACAACAGGTGGATAAAACCGGCGAAATCACCGATAACGACTGAACGCCCAGCCACCAACGGCGCCGTCAGGCCACGGTAACGCAGACGATCTGTCGACCAGGCGCGCTCGCCGTCGTTGCGCCGCCAGGCCATGACGGTCCCGTCGGATTCGGTACCGAACAGCAAGCGGTCATCACCATCTATACCCTGAGCGCCGCTGGCGGACTTGGTCCAGAGCAAGCTGCCGCGAACGACGTTGACACAGCCTATGCTGGCCTGAAAAGCCCGCGCGCAGACCGTGTCGCCGTCCCGGCTGACACGGCCGACCAGGTCAACCAGCCGCTCCACGTCATTGATGCCGCGTGGTGAGGCGATCGGCGCCTCCCATCGAACACTGCCGCTGGAGGGATTGAGGCCGACCAGTCGACCGGACAAGCCCACCACCAGGGTATCGCCAACAGCCAGCATTACACCAGACTGCCGCAGCACCAACGGTTCATTGGGGCGTTGCTGAGCCCACAGCTTGCGGCCCGTCTGCCCGTCAAATGCATTGACCGAGCGATCGGCTGCCAGCACGAACACCCGAGCGCCTGCCACCAAAGGCGCGGTAAAGGCCTGGGCGCCAAGTTTTTGACGCCAAAGTTCACGGCCGTCCTGCAGCGCGACAACTTCGTTGGCTTTCGTCACCACCGCCACCACTTTACCGTCGCTCCCAGCGCCTGCGGCGATAGGCGTGTTAAGAGCCGCACGCCAGATATCCCTACCCGTAGCGGCTTCCAGCAAGGCTACAGTGCCGTCACCACTCGCAACAGCTACGCTATTGCCGGAAACGCTCACTTCCAGCGGAAAGTTCACGGGTCCAATCCGGGTATTCCAGCTTTGACGGGCCGATACCAAAGCTGCCAGGGGCTGCAGTTCTGCAGGTTGGGGCTTGGTTACCCCGCCAAAACAGCCACTCAAAGCCGCTACGAGAACAATAGCAGCTGGTGCCCGCACAGCAAAGGCTAGACTCTTAAAAGACTGACTATTCATTTATTTACCCCTGCCGTGGATGCTGCCGCTGTCAACTTGGCTTGGCCTGCAGTGGGGTCAACGCCCAGGGCATTGAGCTTGACCTCCACCAGGCGACGGTACTCAACGCGTTCTTCAAGGCCTTTGTAGGCTTTTCCGTATTCCGCTGCGGCTTCACTCTTTTTACCCTGGGCCGCCAGAATGTCACCGCGTCGGTCAGCGGCCAGCGCAGCAAAATCCTTCGGAAAGTTACCGGAGACTTGCTGCAAGGCCTCGTCATAAGCCTTCTTGTCTAGCAAGAGCCCGGCAAGGCGCAATTTGGCGATGGCCTGGTAGCCTTCGTCCGAAGATTTCTCGGCGACCCAATTCAAGGCAGCGCGGGAGGCGTCGACATTACCTTTGTCGTAATGGGCCCTGGCTGCCAGCAGACCCGCCTGCTGGGCATACGTGGTGCGACCAAAACGGTCTTTCATGTCAGCCAGCGAGCGGTCAACCCTTGCCAAGTCACCCGACTGCAAGGCACGCTCGACCTCCTCGTACATCACGGCCGCCTGAGCGGCCTGGCTCCGCTGCCAATACTGGTAGCCGTTCCAGGCTGCAAAGGCACCTAATACCGCAATCAGGGACCATGTAATAAGGTTGCCGTACTGCTTCCAGAAATGCTTGAGCTCGTCAAGCTGTTCCTGCTCTTCCAAATCGAGGTGTTTTGCCATAAAAATTCTGCTGGTTTTGCCCGATAACGGCGCGAATTGAGTTGGGTTGATTGTAAAGGGCGCTAACGAGCGCCCAAGTGGACACTCGGGGCCGGCTTTTAAGCGAGAAGGCTCTGAGCCCACCCGTCCACATTGTTCAGGGACTGAAGCGCCTGAACCTGCGCCTCCTCAAGCGCTCCACCACGCAAAGGCTTGACGGCAACGCAGCCCTGGGACAGCTCAGTAGCGCCAAAAATCAGCGCATACTTTGCGCCGCTGGCGTCGGCCTTCTTGAACTGCGATTTCATGCTGCCCATACCATCGGTGCTGGCGCCGGCATGCATTTGTACGCTCACCCCCGCTGCGCGCAACGCCTGCAGCGTCTGTAGAACGACGGGCAAGGCCGAAGCCTCTGGAATCACCGCATAAACATCTGGCACCGTGACTGGAATCGATTGACCCTGCTCCTTGATGAGTTCGAGTACCCGCTCGACCCCCAGCGCCCAACCCACGGCGGGGGCCGATTTACCACCCATTTGTTCAATCAGGTAATCATAGCGGCCACCCGCGCAAATGGTGCCTTGTGCACCCAGCCGGTCGGTCACAAATTCGAATACCGTGAGGTTGTAGTAATCCAGCCCGCGTACCAGGCGGTGGTTGAGCGTCCAAGAAATCTGGTTGGCGTCGAGAATCGCTTTAAGCCCCTCAAAATGCGCCAGCGACTGGGGTCCCAAAAAGTCGATCAGACGGGGAGCGTTTTCAACCACCGCCTTCATGGCTGGATTTTTGGTATCCAGAATACGCAGCGGATTGCTGTGCAGCCGTCTGCGTGCTTCTTCGTCCAGTGCATCTGCATGCAGTTCGAAATGGGCAATCAATTGTGCACGGTGCTGGGCGCGCTCATGAGGCTGACCCAGGCTGTTGATTTCCAGGCGCCAATCGGTGAGACCCAACTCCTTCCAGAGTGCTGCTGCGAGCAAAATCAGCTCGGCATCCACCTCGGGACCGGCAAAGCCCAGCGCTTCGGCACCAATCTGGTGGAACTGGCGGTAACGGCCTCGCTGCGGGCGTTCGCGGCGAAACATGGGGCCCATGTAGTAGAGACGCTTGCCACCGTCATAGAGAAAATTGTGCTCTGTTACCGCTCGCACCACACTGGCAGTATTTTCGGGCCGCATGGTCAGGTGATCGTGATCGCCATGCTTGTCCGAACGGTCTTCAAAGGAATACATTTCCTTTTCGACGATGTCGGTGACCTCCCCAATACCCCGCACAAACAGCTGGGTGTGCTCCAGAATGGGCGTACGGATGTTGCGATAAGCGTAGCGCTCCATCAGGCTGCGTACCTTGCCTTCAAGCCATTCCCATCGTGCCGAGTCCGGCGGCAAAATGTCGTTCATGCCTTTGACGGCAGTCAGTTTTTCGGCTTTTGGGGACGATAATTTCTCCGCCTGGCTGGCAGTCATTTTTTCAAACATGGATTTTTCAGTATGAGGCGACTTCGGCAGCAGTCTGCGTGCCAAAGCGTTTTTCAATGTAGTTTTCAACGATGGACTGAAACTCCTGCGCAATATTTTCACCGCGCAAGGTCAGTCTTTTTTCGCCATCGATAAACACCGGTGCAACCGGCACTTCACCAGAACCAGGCAGGCTGATGCCGATGTCAGCATGCTTGCTTTCACCTGGACCATTGACGATACAACCCATCACAGCGACTTTGAGGCCTTCAACGCCCGGATATTGCTCACGCCAGACAGGCATCTGGGAACGCAGAAAGTCGTCGATCTGCTTGGCGAGTTCTTGAAAAGTGGTACTTGTGGTGCGTCCACACCCGGGGCATGCCGTCACGCTGGGCACAAAGTTGCGCAATCCCAAAGCCTGGAGTATTTCAGACGCAACGACCACCTCCTGTGTACGTGCCTCGCCCGGCTGAGGTGTCAGTGACACGCGAATGGTGTCGCCAATGCCTTCTTGCAGCAAGATGGACAGCGCCGCTGCAGAAGCCACCGTACCCTTGGTTCCCATGCCGGCCTCGGTCAGGCCAAGGTGAAGGGCGTAATCGCTGCGTTTGGCCAACTCGCGGTAAACCGACAGCAAGTCCTGAACGCCGCTGACCTTGCATGACAAGATAATCTGGTTGCGCTGCATGCCCATTTCCTCGGCACGCTGGGCGGAATCGATTGCCGAGGTGATCAGCGCCTCGTACATGACCTGTTTGGCATCCCATGGCGTGGCGCGGGCGCTGTTGTCGTCCATCAGGCTAGCCAGCAATTCCTGGTCCAGACTGCCCCAGTTCACGCCAATGCGCACGGGTTTTTTCCAACGCATGGCGACGTCAATCATCTGGCCAAACTGCCTGTCACGCTTGTTGCCCTTGCCGACATTGCCGGGGTTGATACGGTACTTGGACAGCGCTTCTGCGCAGGCGGGGTAATCAGTCAACAAGCGGTGGCCGTTGTAATGAAAGTCACCAATCAGCGGCACGTCGATACCCATACGATCCAGCTGCTCACGCACGTAGGGCACGGCCTGGGCCGCCTCTGGCGTATTGACCGTGATGCGCACCATTTCAGAGCCTGCCACCGCCAACTCCTTGACCTGAATGGCGGTGCCTATTGCATCAACCGTGTCGGTGTTTGTCATGGACTGAACACGGACCGGCGCGTCGCCACCCACCGTCACAATGCGAGATGCCCAGACAACCTGGACCTGAGTGGAGCGTCGTGCTTTTGGAAAAGCCGACTCAATGGGGAGACAGAGCTGCACTATTTCACCTCGAATCGGGCTACGTTATTTCTGGAGACTGCGGACAAATCAAAAGCCTTGCCGTGCACCTGAACCTGTATTGCATCAGCCCTGCCGACCACGGTGGCCAGCGGCAACACACCGGAGGCCTCGGCAACATCACCGGGAGCGAGGGTGCGGCGCAACACCACTATTCCCTTCGCGTCGGTTACCTCAACCCAGGACTGACCACTTGCGCTAAACGTCACATTAGCCGAGGACGCAGCCTGCAGCACCGGGCTGGCGGTTGAAGCCGCTGGGCCAGCTGGAGTGCCCGCATTACCCAATGGGGGGACAGGCGCTGAAGCAGCCGCCAAAGTCTGTTCGGATACAAGTGCCAGCGAGCTCAAAGAACCAGAAAGGGGCAAAGCCACAGCGGCACCGTCGGCCTCGCCAATTGTTACCGTCGGCAGCAGCACGGGCGGCGACGCGTCATCAGCCAAAGCCGCGTCAGCTATCGGTAGCACCGGAAGAACCCCACTAAGGAACGGCGCGCCATCCTGCTTCATGGCAGGAAGAAGAATCAAAGCCAGCGCTCCCAGCAACAAGGTGAGACCCGCAAGAACGACGGGCCGCGAAATTTGCGCCCAAGCAGATGGTCCCGTACTGACAACCAGCGGACGAAACGGCGTATTGATGCCTGCGCTGGGGTACTTTAGCCTGTAGGCGCCGGTTGGAGGCAGCCGATCAAGCACCGGTCCTGCATCAACTTTAAGGGTACGACATACGCTGGAGGCCAGCGCTCGCGCAAAAACTGCATCGAGCAACAAGTCCAAACGGTCTTGCTCCAGCGCTTCAAGCTTCTGCTCAGGAACTTTCAGCAACGCCGCTAACGCGGCAATGTGAATCCCCGCAGCCTCTCTTGCCTCGCGAAGCAATGCACCGGCCGTGGGGCCCGATACCGTCGCGCCCTGACTGTCATTTAAGTCGACAACGACAGACTCCGGATTGGTCGGCCCATCCTGCACAGGGGCACGGTCACTCATTGAAGGCTCCTTTTTCATAAGCAGCGACCTCAGGGGATTGTGCAAAGCGTTTTTTCAACTGATCGGCCAGCTGCAGCGCAGCCTCCCGATTGTTCAGCTTCCGCTCAATCTTGATGCCAAGCCAAAGTGTCTCAGCATTGGCCAGTTCACTGTTGTTCAAACGGCGGATGTAAAACTGCGCACGCGTCAACTCACCTCGCTCATAGAGAAGCTTGGCCAGGTTGTAGGCGGTCACGGGATTGCCGGCATCCAGTTCGTAAGACCGCATCAGACTTTTTTCGGCGTCAGCAAGCTGCCCTGCCCGAACCTGACACACACCCTGGGCCATCAGCGTTTTGGCTTTTCCGGTATAGGTTGGATTGACAACAGCTTGCGAAAACAACTTGAACGACTCAGCGTAGCGCGCCTGCTGACACAGCAGCCAGGCATAGTTGTGGGCTATATCTGCATCGCGCGGATTCAGCGCGAGTGCGCGCCGAAAACTGTCTTCTGCCAGGGGAATGTCGTTCAGCCGCAGGTATACCAGCCCGCGCAGGTTGAAAGCATTCGCATAGGTGGGATCTGTGGCGATGGACTGCTTGATCTCATCGAGTGCAACCTTGGTCTGGCCCTGCTCAAAATAACCGGTCGCCAATTCAAGGCGCAACCGTGCGCGCCTTCGCTGATCAGGTTCATCCGACTCGGTAACCATGTCACTCTGCATGCCAGAAGGTCCCAGGGAGCCTGGCTGATTGGCACAGCCCGCTAGCAAAACAGCAGCCCAACAGACTGAAATCCAGATTACCTTGGAGACAAACTTCATAGACCTGACCCTTTGAGCACGACCACCTTGATGCCTCCAAGCATACCTTGGCGTTGCGCTGCCATGCGCTGATCGACGCTGGTCCGATCCTGAACATCGCCAGCCAGTTGTCCGCAGGCTGCGTCAATATCGTCACCACGGGTTTTCCGGACGGTCGTGACGATTCCGGCATCCATCAGAATCTTTGCGAACGCCGCAACCTGCGGCATATCCGAGCGTTTCAGGCCTGAAGCTGGAAATGGATTAAAGGGAATCAGGTTAAATTTGCACGACAAGCCGTGCGCCGCATGGGCTTTCATCAGAGACACCAGCTGGCGGGCGTGCTCGGGCTGGTCGTTAACCCCGTCAAGCATGCAGTATTCAAATGTGATGAAGTCGCGTGGCGCTGCTGCCTGGTAGCGGGTGCAAGCCTCCAGCAACTCGGCAATAGGGTATTTTTTGTTCAGCGGAACGAGATTGTCACGCAGTGCGTCGTGCGGTGCATGCAGAGACACAGCAAGCGCAACAGGGCAATCCTTGGCCAGCCGGTCCATCATGGGAACGACACCAGAAGTTGACACGGTCACCCGGCGGCGGGACAGCCCGTAGCCATGATCATCGAGCATGACCTTGAGTGCGGGTAGCAACTGCGAGTAGTTCTGCAAGGGCTCACCCATGCCCATCATGACGACATTGGAAATGACGCGATCCTGCCGGTTTTTCCTGTCCAGATGTTGACGCAGAAAATGCTCGGCAAACCACAACTGGGAAACAATTTCCCCGGTGGTCAGATTGCGGCTAAAGCCCTGATGTCCAGTCGAGCAGAATCGGCATCCCACGGCACAACCGGCCTGGGATGAAATGCACAGGGTGCCGCGATCAGCTTCGGGAATGAAGACGGTCTCAATGACATCGCCTGCGCCGACATCAAACAACCACTTGATGGTGCCGTCTGTCGATTCGTGACGAGACACCACCTTAGGCTCCTGAATGCAGGCTGAAATGCTCAGTTTTTCGCGCAGGGACTTGGCCAGATCGGTCATCTGCTCAAAGTCTGACGCCCCTTTTTGATGAATCCAGCGGAACAGCTGTGTCGCGCGAAAGCGCTTTTCACCCAGCTGCTCACACAAGGCGACCAATCCCTCCAGATCGTAGTCAAGAAGGTTGGTCGTCATCGCAGTGCGCGGGCCGTGCCGCCCCAAGCAAGCAACGACCCGATTAACGGGAGGCAAAGCATGGGGACGAACATGGTTAACGCGAGTAAACGTTCATGCCGGCAAAGAAGAAAGCAATTTCTTCCTTTGCCGTCTCGACAGCGTCAGAGCCATGCACGGCATTGGCATCGATGCTGTCAGCAAAATCGGCACGAATGGTGCCAGCAGCCGCTTTCTTCGGGTCGGTGGCACCCATCAGATCACGGTTTTTCAACACAGCGCCTTCGCCCTCCAGGGCCTGGATCATCACCGGACCGGAGATCATGAAGGAAACCAGGTCCTTGAAGAAAGGACGTTCCTTATGCACGGCATAAAAAGCTTCTGCCTCGCCTTGCGACAGGTGAGCCATTTTGGCGGCGACAACTTTCAGGCCGGCAGCCTCAAAACGTGCGTAGATTTGACCCACGACGTTTTTCGCTACGGCGTCGGGCTTGATGATGGAGAGAGTGCGTTCGATGGCCATATATTTTCCTTGCGATTTAGATTTATTGGGTTGCTAAATTATTCAAAAATTGAATAAAGCCTATGATTTTAACCCGCAGGCTTCCGGGATCTGTTCAGCTCCGTGAAATGAAGTGACTCTGAAGTATTCAGCGATTCCCGCCGCGGTTTCCACCACCGCGATTACCGCTGCCACCACTATTGCCGCCACCACGGCGCTGACCACCGGCCATGCCGCCAGCATTACCGCCACCACCGCCGCTACGACGTGGCCCCTGGTCTTGCCGCTGCTTCGTCAGGGTATCGGAGCCAATGTACCCAAATGACGTTTTCATGGGATCAGGTTGCCCGCCACCGGTCGACCTCTCGCTCCGGGGGCCACGGTCATCGCGACGCTTTTGGCCCTGTGGACCACCGGCACCCGGCTGTCCAAAGCGAGCGCCCGGGCCCGCGTTGCCTCGTCCTGCATTAGGCCCCCGTGGCCGTCCGGCGCCGCTCCGGGTGCGTTCGTTTGTACGGGGACCCGGACGCTGCGCATCACCGCCCTCGCTCGCCGATTGGCCCGGATGGGCAGAATCACCTCGCGGATCAGCCCTCGCCTCAGACCGCGTTACCGCGCTGGTCAGCGCCCAGATATCGTTCTCATCGAGCTCGACAAACGCACCACGCTTAAGGCCGCGCGGCAACACCATGGCACCGTAGCGAATGCGGATGAGACGACTGACAGCATGCCCCACCGCTTCAAACATGCGGCGGACTTCGCGGTTGCGACCTTCTGAAATAGTGACCCGGTACCAGCAGTTGGCCCCCTCACCGCCGCCCGCCTCGATCGAGCCGAACTGCGCGAGACCATCATCGAGCACCACGCCTTCCAGCAGACGCTTTTTTTCTTCATTATTCAGTGCACCCAGCACCCGCACGGCATACTCACGCTCCAACCCAAAGCGAGGATGCATCAATTTATTAGCCAGTTCACCAGAACTCGTCAACAGCAGCAGACCTTCGGTGTTCAGATCAAGACGCCCCACGGACTGCCACTTGCCCTGAAACAACTTGGGCAGTCGTCGGAACACAGTCGGTCGATTTTGAGGATCGTCGTGCGTCACGACTTCTCCTGCGGGCTTGTGGTAAGCAATCACACGGGGAGGCGGCGGATCAATGCGTACCCGAACCGGCTTGCCGTTGACCTTGACGGTATCGCCGAACTGGATACGTTGACCAATGTGGGCGGGCTCGGCATTGACCGAAATACGCCCCTCAAGGATCAACTTCTCCATTTCCAGTCGGGAACCCATGCCGGCCTGTGCCAGGACTTTGTGCAGCTTGGGTGTCTCAGGCTGCGCCGACAAAACCCGTTTGGGCAGCTCAAGCGCCACATCATCTTCGTCCGCGTCGAATTGCCCAGTCACCACATCTTCAAACCGGATGGTGGTTGCTGCGGGCGCAGGGACGCGTCGTCCGGCAGCCGATTTAGGTACGGCAGCGTTGTCTAGCGCCGCGGAAGCTATTAAATCAGGAGCGCCTTGCGCAGACTGCTCATGCGCCATATCCATATTTCGACCTTTATTTTGGTCGGGTGCGGATGGGATATCGGAAGCGGGTTGGTCTTGATGATTCATACTTTTTCAGTCATGCGTGCGGAGCGCTGGCGTCCCGAAGGTTAGGAGGGTGTCAGGAACTCTTGCCGGCATCCGGCTCCAAGCTTTCCTGGATTTCTGTGTTTTTCGGAACCAGTGCATGCGCAGCGGTCCCCTCATCGGTCGCCCCCAGCGAAGCAACCAGTTCAGCAGCGGTAATTAACGGATTGTCAGCAATGCCAAATTCAACTCGTTCGCGCATTGCCGCTTGATCGGGTGCGCTGCCCATAGCAGGAAGCTGATCCAGTGACTCCACGCCCAAATCATCCAGAAACTGCCGGGTCGTTGCATAAAGACCAGGCCTGCCGACAGTTTCACGGTGACCGATCACCTCCACCCAACCACGGTCCTCTAATTGCTTGAGAAGCAGGCTGTTGATAGTGACGCCCCGGATATCCTCCATGTCGCCACGCGTCACGGGTTGCCGATAAGCAATGATCGCCAGCGTCTCCAACGCTGCCCGGCTGTAACGGGGCGGCTTCTCCGGATGGAGCCTGTCCAGGTACTCGCGCATTTGCGGCCGGCTCTGGAAGCGCCAGCCCGTCGCCACGTGAACGAGCTCGACACCGCGACCTGTCCAGTCATTCTGCAGATCCTCAAGCACCAACTTAAGACTGTCGGCAGTCAATACCCCGTTAAACAAGACACCCATTTCGCGCAAAGGCAGCGGTTGCTGCGCGCAGATGAGTGCTGTTTCGAGGATGCGCTTCGCATCCGTCGTATTCATGATTGGTCGTTCCGGGAAAAAGCGGAAAAGAGCGCATGTTTGCGCATTGCACCCACGCGCAGTCTCCTTGTCAGGGACGCCGTGTTGCAGATAGTCGAAAAACTACTAGGCTGGATTGTATATCAGGCCGAAATCCGCGATCGCGGCTTGTAAATCCGCGGGCGGAGCCGCCTTGAATTCCATCATCGCACCCGTCACGGGGTGCTCAAACGCCAGCCTGCACGCGTGCAGTGCTTGGCGGCTCAAGCCGCCTGCGGGCTGCCCACCATAAAGCGCATCAGACACCAAGGGATGACCCAAAAAAGCCATGTGAACCCGGATTTGATGGGTGCGGCCCGTATGGAGTTTGCACTTCACCAGACAATGCTGTGCAACATTGTGCAGCAGCGACACGACCGTGGAGGCCGTCTTGCCAGAATTTTTCTCCAGGTCCACCACCGCCATACGCAACCGGTTGCGGGGATCCCGGCCAATCGCCGCCTCGACTTGTCGGGTTTTCGCGCCCAGCCATTCGCCATGCGCCAGTGCGATGTATTCCCGATGCACATCCCGCGCGGCGATCAGGCCGACCAGCTGATCCATGACGGATCGTTGGCGCGCTACCACCATCAGCCCGCTCGTGTCCTTGTCCAGCCGATGCACGATGCCAGCACGCGGCAAAAAGGAAGCCTGAGGGTCTCGCGCTAAAAGTCCGTTGAGCAAGGTGCCGCTCCAGTTGCCGGGCGCGGGATGAACGACCAAACCTGCAGGTTTGTTGATCACGCACAAATACGGGTCTTCAAACACAATATCCAGCGCCATGGCTTCTGGCTTGAAGGCCTGACTTTGAGGTGTGGGCCTCAGCTCAATGGTGAGACCATCCCCCGCCTTGACCTTGGAGGACGTTTTGCGCACCGCCAGGCCATTAACCTGCACTACCCCAGCTTCGATCAATTGCTGGAGATAGTTGCGTGAGAACTCAGGCACAATGCCAGCCAAAGCACGGTCCAGGCGACTGCCATGGCTCTCGACAGGAACCATCACTTGCCGCAGTTCCATTTCGATATGGCTGCTATCGACCTCGTCCTGCGCTTCGTCCAGCGGTCCAAGGGCGGAAATAGCGCCCGATATAATTAATTTGCTTTGTTCAGAATCAGTCATCAAGAAGGTCGATTGCAATGTTTTACACCAAATTATCGGTTGTTCCCAAGGCATTGCCGCTTGTTGCAGCCGTTTGCGCGTTGTCTTTTGTAGTCGCGGGCTGCTCAAGCACCCCCGAGGCCGATCGTACTGCCTCGTGGAGTCCGAACAAGATTTACGCAGAAGCCAAGGACGAGGCGAGTTCCGGTGCCTACGATAAAGCGATTCCTCTTTATGAAAAGCTGGAAGGCCGTGCCGCCGGAACCCCTCTTGCGCAACAAGCCCAACTCGACAAGGCTTATGCCCAATACAAAGGGGGTGAGCAGGCTCAAGCTCTCGGGACACTGGACCGCTTTATGAAGCTGCACCCGGCCAGCCCGGCCATGGACTACGCTTTATACCTCAAGGGATTGGTCAACTTTAACGACGATCTCGGCATATTCGGCTTTATTTCGCGCCAGGACTTGTCCGAGCGTGACCAGAAAGCCGCCAAGGAATCGTTTGAATCCTTCAAGGAACTGGTAGGGCGCTTCCCCGATTCCCGCTATGCGTCAGACTCACGTTTGCGCATGAGCTATATCGTTAACTCCTTGGCGCAATCAGAAGTTCACGTCGCCAGGTACTACTATTCCCGTGGGGCCTATATCGCCGCCATCAACCGAGCCCAAAGCGCTATCGCCGACTATCGCGACGTTCCTGCGCTTGAAGAGGCCACCTTTATTCTCTATAAATCGTACGATGCCTTGGGCATGGCGGACCTGCGCGATGACACCCGCCGAATCATGGAGAAGACTTACCCGAAAAGTCAGTACATGAGCAAAGGCTTCAAGTCTGCAGACAACCCGTGGTACAAGTTCTGGTAAGGACTTCCATCCTGTCCATCAGCTCTTGCTCGGATGTCAGTTTTTGCATCAGAGGAAGCGCTCGAAGCAAACGCCGTCCATAGCCCATCGACACAAGGCGGCTGTCACACACCACCAAAACACCTTGATCGGTTTCCCGGCGAATCAGGCGCCCCGCGCCTTGTTTAAGTGCTACGGCGGCCTCGGGCAGAAAATAGTCATTGAATGCACTGCGCCCCTGTGACTCAATCAGTTTCGAGCGGGCTTCAGCCAAAGGATCGTTCGGCGGAGGAAAAGGCAATTTGTCGATGATGACGAGTTGCAGCGCATCACCAGGCACATCAATGCCCTCCCAAAACGACGCCGACGCAACGAGCACGCAAGCTCTTCCCCCTTTGGAACTGCCTTCACGAAAGCGCTCTATCAGGACCCGTTTTGGCATCTCCCCCTGAACAAGCACTTCCATTTCACTGGAGTTCTCAAAGGTCGAATGAAGGGACTCGCCGATCACCCGCAGTGCCCGCAGCGTGGTGGTCAGCACCAGGGTACGCCCTCCCAATTTCTTTGACCACACAGCAGCTGATTCTGCGACCTTCATGGCGTGAGAAGGGTCTGCAGGCTTTGGGAAATTTTCTGGAACATACAGAGCCGCCTGACGTTGGTAGTCAAAAGGGCTTCCCACCCGCAACACTTGAGCGTCTGTCAGACCGCAACGTTGGGTAAACCAGCTGAGCTTGTCATCGTCGCCAAGGGTTGCCGAAGTGAATATCCAGGACTTGCCCATCTCTCCGGAAACACCCAGCACGTTGGTCCTTAGCGCCTTTGAAATATCCAGCGGTGATTCGACAAGCCGCAACTGCATACCCACATCAACCCAACGCACACAACCCGGCACACAGGCATTGGCAAAGCTTTCGGCCCGTGCTGCCAACTCGGCAGCACGGTCATGAAGGCGCACAAAGTCGGGCGCAATCTCGCTGACCATGTCGAGCGCTTCGCAGGCTTGCAGGCAGGAGGCATGAACCGCTCCCAGCGCATCCCTCCAGCCAATGGCCTCAAGCCCCTCAGGCCCTGAGCCCATCCAGCGTAGTTTGGTGCCAGGCGGGTGCTTGCCAGCACACATGCGCAATTCACGGGCCGCATACTCGGCGGCGGACGCGACGCCTTGCCAGTCGACCAGCCCCCGGGCCAGCTGCAGTCCCGCCGCCAGCAGGTCACGGCAAAAGTCCAGCAATTGACCCGTGGTGAGGTTTCTTCCCAGAAATTGAACACCAATTTCATTGAGTTGGTGGGCTTCGTCAAAAATGGCGATACGCACCGAGGGCAGCAGTTCCGCGACACCCGACTCGCGGACCGCCAGGTCGGCAAAAAAAAGATGATGGTTAATGACCACCACGTCCGCCGCCATCGCCTCCCGGCGCGCGAGATTGACATGACAGGCGCGAAAACGCGGGCATTGAGAACCCAGGCAGTTCTCCCGAGTGGATGTCACCAACGGAATCAGCTGCGAACGCTCATCCAGCCCCGGGAGCTCTGCCAGATCGCCAGTTCGTGTGACTTGGGACCACTCTTCAATCCGTGCCAGCGCACGCACTTCAACGCTATCAGGCGAGCTTGTCTCCTGGCGAGCCATTTCCATGCGATGCAGGCACAAATAGCTGCCTCGCCCTTTCAGCAACGCCGTGCTTACCGGCAGCCCAAGCGCCGTTACCAAGCGGGGCAAATCGCGGCCAAACAACTGATCCTGCAAGGCCTTGGTTGCGGTTGACAACAACACGCGCTCACCGCTTAGCAATGCGGGCACCAGGTAAGAAAAGGTTTTCCCGACCCCGGTACTGGCTTCCACCACGAGCGGATAGGCGCCTTCGATGGCGCGCGCCACGGCCAAGGCCATCGCAGTCTGGCCGCTGCGCGGTACGAAATGCGCGGTAGCGCGAGACAGCACGCCACCGGGGACAAAGGCCTCCTGGACTTCAAGCTCCAGGCTCATCACGCAGGCTCAGAGGGATAGAGAGATGATTCAAGCTTCGATATCTGGTCACGAAGCTGCAGGCGACGCTTTTTAAGGCGCCTGAGCAACAATTCGTTCATGGGCAGTGCGTGCGCGGTCATGTCTGCCAAGGCATTCAAGTCTGCGTGCTCGATTTTGAGCTCTATGAGCTGCCGTTCAGGGGAATGTAGATTCAAGTCCAAGGTATTTTTATCCGTGCGCGCTGCTTCATCTGATAATACGTCGATTGCCTTCACAAATCGAGCCTTCGGGGCTTGAACGATTACACGATGTCCAAAGGTTATCGAATCACAGCGTCTACGGGCATCCACAAAGGTGACCGGGACTATCAACAGGACCAGGTCAGCCTGTTCAGTCACCCACGTCATCCCAGCTGCATGCTGGGCATAGTCGCTGACGGCATGGGTGGCCGGAGCGGCGGGCGAAAAGCGTCCGACCAGGTCATGATGACGGCCAAGCAACTTTTTGAGCGCTATGCACCGGCTACTGATGACGCGGCAACCATGCTCAAACAGATCATTGAAGAAGCGCATATTGTCATCAAACTAACCGCCATTTCCGCAGAACAGGAGCCGCACAGCACACTGGCAGCATTTTTGATCAATCCAGGCGGAGACTGCCATTGGGTGCATACAGGGGACTCCCGGATCTACCACTACCATCGCGGCAAGCTGGTCCACCGAACCGTGGACCACTCTTATGTGCAAACCCTTGTCGACAAGGGCGAGATTACCGAGGAAGAGGCCAATGTCCATCCTCAATCGAATATTCTGATGAGTTGTCTGGGCACAGAAGAATCACCCCCCATTGCGTATCACTTCATTCCGCAGTTACGTCCTGATGACGCGCTGGTTGCTTGCAGTGATGGCGTCTGGCATTACTTCAACACCAGCGAAATGGGATCCGCGCTGTCCATGCTCCCCCCCCGTGAAGCAACCGAATTTTTGATCAAGAAGGCAAGGTCGCGCGCACGCGGTGCGGGCGACAACCTATCGCTGGTAATTGTCAAGCTCGAACTCTTGAATTGAACAGCGCGCTCGTTTACTCTGGCAAGGGTAAAGATTGCGCGGGAGGCTTGGCCTTATTGAGGCGATCACGTTCATGCTGGGACCGCCTCTCCTTGGCTTCTTTCTGGCGAGCATTGAATATTTTGGCGGCGTTGGCAGCCTCGGCCTGCTTGTCAGTTCTGGCCTGAGCCTTGCGCTGGTTGTCTCTGAGCCTTTCGGTACTGGCTTGACTAGCAGCTTTTTCACTGGCGCCGGCTGTGGCCTGGGCATCGCTCTTTTGCATTTCCCGGCCCTGTCGGGACTGGTAATCATCCAGCGCTTTGGCGCGACTGGCTGCTTCAGCCTGCTGCTTTTCAGTCGATGATTTTTCTTCGAGTTTACGAATCTGCGCTATCCCCCTGACTCTTCGCTCCTCATCGTTGAGTAAAATCTCTTGCCGGCGCAGGTCTGCCATCGCTTCGCGTCGTTTCGTGTTCACGTCGCCAAGGCAACGGTTGACGGCAAATTTTTTATAACAAGCGGCGTCCTCGGCCAAAAAACCCGCCTCCAGACTAGCCCGGTCAGCACTGATTCTTGCGCGTTCCGCGTCAACGCCGGCAGGCGCGACCGTGCCAGCAAGCGGTTGTGCGCCCACAAACAGACTTAACGTGGCAAAGAAAATCGCAATGAAGGTGTGTTTCATGTCAGTGTGGTGTCGACATTCCTACGCTCCAGGGCCAGAAATTCCCTGGACTGCATTTCGTTGAGTCGCGATACAGTGCGGGCAAACTCATGCACCAATGGTCCATCCGTATACAACGCCTCGGGCGCTACAGCGGCCGACATAATCAGCTTGACGCGCCGGTCGTAAAGGACATCCACCAGCCAGGTAAAGCGCCGGGCTTCGGATGCCATTCTGACCGGCATGTGGGGCACATTGCTCAGCAACACCGTATGAAACTGGCTGGCGATCTCCAGGTAATCGTTTTGTGAGCGCGGCCCCCCACACAGGGTTTTGAAATCAAACCACACCACACTGCCCGCCTTGCGCCTGGCCTCAATTTGCCTGGACTCAATCCGCATCACGGGGTTTTCGTCTTGAGACTCCGCCAGGGAATTAAAAGTACCCGTCATCTCGGCATCGGCTTGCCCCCCAAGCGGCGTGTGATACAGCCTGGCTTGTTCCAGCGTCCGCCTTCGATAGTCGGTTCCGTTATCAACACTGAGGACCTCCAGCCTGGCCTTCAGCAACTCAATGGCTGGAATGATTCGGTCCCGATGCAGGCCGTTCGGATAGAGGTCATCCGGACGAAAATTGGATGTCGTGACAAAACCGACACCGTTGTCAAACAGGGCCGCCAGCAGCCGATGAAGAATCATCGCGTCCGTAATGTCCGCCACATGGAACTCATCAAAGCAAATCAGCCGATATCGCTTGGCGATGCGCTTGGCCAATTCATCCAGAGGGTTCGCCGTGCCCTGCAGTCCATGCAGCTCCAGGTGCACTTCACGCATGAACTCGTGAAAATGCAGCCTGACCTTGCGCTTGAGCGGCACGGCGCCAAAAAAGCAATCCATCAGGAAGCTTTTACCCCGGCCAACCCCCCCGTGCATATACACGCCGCGAGGAACATCAGGCCGGTTGACGAGCTTCTTGAAGGCGTTTGATCTCCGTTCCTTGAACGTAGCCCATTCAGACGCGCAGCGCTCCAGCGCATCAATTGCACGCAACTGTGCCGGGTCGCTGGTATACCCCCGCGTTGCAAGTTCAACCTCGTAGGCCAAGCGCACCGGCTGAGTCACCGCGGGTGTATTCCGGTCGCTCAAAAATTCAGCGTACGCTTGTCAACTGCCAGCGCCGCTTCTTTGGTGGCTTCGCTCAGGGACGGGTGCGCATGGCAAATACGGGCAATGTCCTCGCTGCTTGCACGGAACTCCATCGCAACGACACACTCCGCAATCAGCTCACTGGCCATAGCCCCAACAATATGCACGCCCAGGATTTCATCCGTTGCCGCGTCTGCCAGCATCTTCACCATGCCGGTGGTGTCACCCAAGGCGCGCGCGCGGCCATTGGCCATGAAGGGAAAGCTGCCCGCCTTGTAGGCACGTCCTGCTGCCTTCAGCTGCTCTTCGGTTTGACCCACCCATGCGATCTCGGGACTGGTGTAGATCACCCAGGGAATGGTGTTGAAGTTGACATGACCGTGCTGGCCCGCAATGCGCTCAGCGACCGCCACGCCCTCTTCTTCGGCTTTGTGCGCCAGCATGGGGCCACGCACGACATCCCCAACTGCCCAAACGCCTGGCAGGTTGGTCCTGCAATCGCCATCGACCACAATCGCGCCGCGCTCGTCGAGGCTTAAACCCACCGCCTCAGGGTTCAGACCGATGGTATTGGCAGTGCGCCCAATGGAAATGATAAGTTTGTCGACATCGAGGGTCTGCGCTTCGCCCTTGGCATTGGCATAAGCGATGGACACGCCTTTCTTGCCTGTTTTGATTTCGCCGACTTTCACACCCAACTCTATCTTCAGGCCTTGCTTGATAAAAGCCTTGTGCGCTTCCTTGGCAATCTGCTGATCTACCGCGCCCAAAAACGTGGGCAAGCCCTCAAGAATAGTGACATCCGCCCCCAGGCGGCGCCAGACCGAGCCCATTTCAAGGCCAATCACGCCCGAACCGATCACGCCGAGTTTCTTGGGCACGGAACCGATGCGCAGTGCACCATCGTTTGACAGGACATTTTCTTCGTCAAAAGGTGTTCCTGGCAGCGCTCTGGCATTAGAGCCTGTAGCCACAATGATGTGCTTGCCAGAAATAACTTCATCAGCGGCACCGGCCACCTTAATGTCATAAGCGCCGTCTTTGGCGGCCACAAAGGAGCCGCGGCCATGAAAAAAGGTGACCTTGTTCTTTTTGAACAGGTAAACGATGCCGTCGTTGTTCTGCTTGACCACGGTGTCCTTGCGGCCAATCATCTTTGCCACATCCAGACCCAGGCCCTTGACCTCAATACCGTGATCAGCAAAGTGGTGTCCTGCATGTTCGTAGTACTCGGAAGATTGCAGCAAGGCTTTGGATGGAATGCAGCCTGTGTTGGTGCAAGTTCCGCCCAGAGCAGGACCACCCTTGGCATTTTTCCACTCGTCGATACAGGCAACAGTGAAACCCAATTGGGCCGAACGAATAGCAGCGATATAGCCACCGGGACCGCCACCGATGACGATCACGTCAAATTGTTTAGACATGTTTATTTTCAGTGAATGGGCAACGAGGCTGGCAGCCAAACTGCCATAGCCTGTCGCGACAAGTTATTAAATATCGAACAGCAGACGAGCCGGATCTTCCAGCGCTTCTTTCATGGCAACCAAGCCCAGCACCGCTTCGCGGCCGTCAATGACGCGGTGGTCGTAGCTCATGGCCAGGTAGTTCATCGGGCGGACCACGATCTGGCCGTTTTCCACCACGGCGCGGTCTTTGGTCGCGTGCACACCCAAAATGGCAGACTGCGGCGGGTTGATGATGGGAGTGGACAGCATGGAGCCGAACACGCCACCGTTGGAGATGGAGAAAGTGCCACCGGTCATTTCTTCAATGCCCAGTTTGCCGTCACGCGCCTTGGCACCGAATTCAGCAATCTTCTTCTCGATCTCGGCAAAGGTCATCTGGTCGGCATTGCGCAAGATGGGCACGACCAGGCCGCGCGGTGAACCGACGGCGATACCGATGTCAAAGTAGCCGTGATAGACGATGTCGTTGCCGTCCACAGACGCATTGAGCACCGGATATTTTTTCAGCGCATGAACCGCGGCCTTCACAAAAAAGCTCATGAAGCCGATCTTGACGCCATGCGCCTTCTCGAACTTTTCCTGGAAGCGCTTGCGCATGTCCATCACCGGTGCCATGTTGACTTCATTGAAGGTTGTCAGGATGGCGTTGGTCGACTGCGACTGCAGCAGGCGCTCGGCAATACGGGCGCGCAAGCGGCTCATGGGCACGCGCTGCTCCGGGCGCTCGCCTAAATCAGCGGGCTTGGCAGGTGCTGCAACTTGCTGCAAAGAAGTGGCGGGAACGCCTGTTGGTATTGCGCTGGCAGCTACTGATTTAGCAGCACCTGCCGCCGTTGCGCCCAGCACATCACCCTTGGTAACCCGACCATCTTTTCCGGTTCCGGGGACAGAACCTGCCGCCAGATTGTTGTCCGCCATCAATTTTGCAGCGGACGGCATGGCCACACCCGCCATGGAACCACCCGCTGCGGGGGCAGGTGCAGAAGCAGTCGCAGTGGAAGGCGCGGCGGCAGCAGGTGCGGCAGCGCCAGCCTTGCCTTCCGTATCAATTCTTGCAATTACCTGATCGGACACCACGGTGCCACCGTCGGCAACGAGCAGTTCAACCAATACGCCAGCGGACGGCGCGGGCACTTCGAGAACGACTTTGTCGGTCTCGATTTCAATCAGGATTTCGTCGATAGCGATTGCATCGCCGACCTTCTTTTTCCACTGCAACATGGTGGCTTCCGCCACAGACTCGGACAACTGGGGAACTTTGACTTCTACGATGGCCATTTTGATTCTTTCGGATGATTCGTGTGTGATGAGAAATTGCCGCGACCTTACTTGGTCAGCACGTAACCCTTGAGCTTGCCAAACGCACCGTCCACCAGGTTTTTTTGCTGTTCCTGGTGCAGATGCGAGTAGCCGGCAGCAGGAGAAGCCGACGCGGCCCGTCCTGAGTAACCCAACTTCTGGCCTTCAAGCATGTTCTCGTGGATGTAATGCTGGACAAAGAACCAAGCACCCTGATTTTGCGGCTCATCCTGGCACCACACGATATCGGTGGCATTGGGGTATTTTTTCAGCTCGGCCCCAAACGCCTTGTGCGGAAACGGGTAGAGCTGCTCGATGCGCAAGATCACAGCATCGTCAGCGCCTTTTTCCTCGCGCTTCTTGGCCAGGTCGTAGTACACCTTACCCGAGCAGGCAATGATGCGCTTGACCTTGTCAGCCTTTTTGATGACCTCTTCCCGATTCTCCGGAATGACCGTCTGAAAGCAGCCTTTGGTGAACTCGGACAGCGGCGAAGCCGCATCCTTGTTACGCAACAATGACTTGGGCGTCATGATGATCAGTGGCTTGCGCAAATTGCGCACCATCTGGCGACGCAGAATGTGGAAAATCTGACTGGCGGTGGTGGGCTGAACCACCTGCATATTGGCGTCAGCCGATAGCTGCATGAAGCGCTCCAGGCGCGCCGAGCTGTGCTCGGGCCCCTGGCCTTCGTAACCGTGCGGCAACATCAAGGTGATACCGTTGACACGACCCCACTTCACCTCGCCAGAGGCAATAAACTGATCGATCACGACCTGTGCACCGTTGGCAAAGTCGCCAAACTGGGCTTCCCAAATCACCAGGGTGCTGGGATCGTTGGAAGCGTAGCCGTACTCAAACGCCAGCACGGCTTCTTCGGACAGGATGGAGTCGATCACGACAAATGGAGCCTGGTTTTCGGCCACATTTTGCAGCGGCACATAAGTGCCGGTATCCCATTTCTCGCGACTCTGATCGTGAATCACCGAGTGGCGGTGGGTAAAGGTTCCCCGTCCGCAATCTTCACCGGACAAACGCACGGGGTAGCCACTGGCCACCAGCGACGCGAATGCCATGTGCTCGCCCATGCCCCAGTCGACGGGAATATCACCACGACCCATGGCCGCACGATCGTCATAGACTTTTTTAACCAGGTTGTGCGGCGTTACCGTGGAAGGGATGGTGGTAATCCTTTCTGCCAGGCGTTTCCACTCGGACATGGGAATAGCTGTTTCCCCGGCGTCGGTCCATTTCTTGCCAAGATATGGGCTCCAGTCGACGGCGTAATTGCTTTTGAAGTTGGTAACTACGGGGTCAAACGTACTCTTTCCCGCGTCGAGGGCGGCACGCGTGGCCTTGACCATGTCGTCACCTAAGGTCTCGCCCATGCCCTGCGCCGTCAGCTTGTCAGCGTACAGCCGGCGCGTGCCGGGGTGTTGCGCGATTTTTTTGTACATCAACGGCTGGGTCAGTGCTGGCGTATCCTGCTCGTTGTGGCCCAGTTTACGGAAACAAACGATGTCAACGACGACATCTTTCTGGAATTCCATGCGGAATTCAAGCGCCAGTTGGGTCGCGAGCACCACGGCTTCCGGGTCGTCGCCATTCACGTGCAGCACCGGGGCTTCAATCATCTTCACCACATCAGTGCAATACAGTGTGGATCGGCTGTCGCGGGGGTCGCTGGTGGTAAATCCAATCTGGTTGTTGATGACCAGATGCACGGTTCCGCCCGTGAAGTAGCCACGGGTTTCCGCCAGCGCCAGCGTTTCCATGACCACGCCCTGCCCGGCAAAAGCGGCGTCGCCGTGCACCAGCACCGGCAACACCTGCAAACCTTTCGGGTCATCCCGGCGGTCCATGCGGGCGCGAACCGAGCCTTCCACCACCGGGTTAACAATCTCAAGGTGGGAGGGATTGAATGCCAGCGACAGGTGGACGGGGCCGCCCGGGGTCGTTACGTCAGAGCTGAAACCCTGGTGGTACTTGACGTCACCGCTGGGCAAATCTTCTGGAGCCGTATGGTCAAACTCGGCAAACAGGCTGGCGGGCACTTTGCCCAGGGAGTTGACCAGCACATTGAGCCGGCCGCGGTGCGCCATGCCGATGACGATTTCCTGTACGCCGATTTCGCCGCCGCGCTGGATCAACTCGTCCATGCTGGCGATAAAGCTTTCACCGCCTTCCAGCGAAAAGCGCTTTTGACCCACATATTTTGTGTGTAAAAAGCGCTCGATACCCTCCGCGGCGGTGAGCCGATTAAGAATGTGAAGTTTCTTTTCCGCGGTGAAATTGGGTTTGCTACGAATGGTCTCTAGCTTTTGCTGCCACCAGCGCTTCTGATTCTGGTCGGTAGCATACATGTATTCGGCGCCAATCGTGCCGCAATAAGTTTCGCGCAGCGCATTCATCAGCTCGCGCAAACTCATGGTTTCGTTGGCAAAGAAGGTGTTACTCGTGTTGAACACCGTCTCCTGGTCCGCATCAGTGAAGCCGTAGAAAGACGGATCCAGTTCAGGAATATTGTCACGCTCGGCGCGCTTGAGGGGGTCCAGATCGGCCCAGCGGGCGCCAACGTTTCGGTAAGCGGCAATCAGCTGCTGGACGGCCGTGCGCTTGCGGCCCATTTCGGAGTCGGCGCTGGCCACAACGACCTTGGTTTGACCCAATTTGGCGCGCTCGGCAAAAGCGTTGACAACGGGCAAGTGGGGAACGTCTTTGGCATTGCTGCCATCGACAGCAGGCACATGTTGAAGGGCGTCGAAATACTCACGCCAGTTGTCCGGCACGCTGCCTGGATTGGCAAGGTAGTTTTCGTACATCTCTTCGACATAGGGCGCATTGCCGCCGAAAAGATACGTGTTGCCCTGATAGGCACTGTAAATAGATGCAGGTGACTGCGAGTTGGAACTCATATCCGCTGACCTCCGTTTCCCTTGGGGAAACATTAGCTGGTTAAAGCTGGTTAATTAACCTTCCGCAACACGGCTGGACCGATTAGCGGATGCGACTGTGGCAGGAAGGACCGTCAGAAACATCCGCGATTGTGCCACCGAACCGTGATGACGGGGGGAAGATGCTTATTGAATGGGCAGGTAGAAGCTGGCCGAATGACGCCCAGCTCTTGTATTGATCATGGCAACATCACGCAAAGCGATGCCGTCATAAGGCGGCAACCCGGTCCTTGATTTGCTGCAACGCGGCTGGGTCGTCCATCGTGGTCAGATCCCCGGCATCGCGGCCTTCGCACACGGCCTGGATGGCGCGGCGCAGCAGCTTGCCGCTGCGGGTCTTGGGCAAGGCCGAGACAAAGCGGACCCGCGCGGGCCTTGCCACTGCGCCCAAGTCCCCGTCTACCCGCTTCATGATCTCGCCCTCCAGCTTGAGCGCCGCCGCGCCATCCTGCGTCAGGCTGGCGTCCTTGAGCACCACAAAAGCCATCGCGACCTGCCCTTTCAGCGCGTCGGCCACGCCCACCACCGCCACCTCGGCGACTTGTGGATGACCCGAGATACTTTCTTCAATCTCGCGCGTGCCCAGCCGGTGACCCGCCACATTGATGACGTCGTCGGTGCGGCCCAAAATGAAATAATAGCCGTCCGCGTCCCGAATGCCCCAGTCAAAAGTGCTGTAAACCAACTTGTCCGGAATGCTCTTCCAGTAGGTGCTGACGAAGCGTGCATCGTCTTTCCAGATGGTTTGCATGAAGCCCGGAGGTGTCGGGCCTTCGATCACTACCACGCCTTTTTCGCCTGGCGCCGTCAGTTCTTCACCGGTGGTTTCATGCAGCAGCTTGACGTTGTAGCCATACATCGGAATGCCGGGGCTGCCGAACTTGCTGGGTTTTTTCTCCACACCGTTGGCAATGGTCAAAATAGGCCAGCCGCTTTCGGTCTGCCAGTAGTTGTCGATGATGGGCACATTGAGGCCTTCGCTGATCCAGCGCGCCGTCGGTTCGTCCAGCGGCTCACCGGCCAGGAACAGAGCGCGCAGGCTAGACAAATCGTATTTTTTCAGCAGCGCCGGGTCCTGCTTTTTCAAAACGCGCACGGCAGTCGGGGCGCTGAACATCACGGTGACCTTGTATTTTTCGACCAATTCCCACCAGATGCCGCCGTTGGGCTGCTTGTCCATGCCCTGCGTCGGCAGGCCTTCATACATGATGGTGGCCATGCCGGCAATCAGCGGACCGTAGACAATGTAGCTGTGGCCCACTACCCAGCCGATGTCGCTGGTCGAAAAGAAGGTTTCGCCGGCGCGGCCATCAAAGATGTGCTTCATGCTGGCGGCCAGCGCCACGGTGTAGCCACCCGTGTCGCGCTGCACGCCCTTGGGCTTGCCGGTGGTACCGCTGGTGTAGATGGTGTAGCTGATGGCGGTCGAATCGAGCCATTCGCAGGCCACCTGGGCATCAAAATGCGTTTCGCGCAGCGCGTTCCAGAGATGGTCGCGCCCGGCCACCAGGTCCATCGGTGCCAAGGCGCGGTCGGCCAGCAGCACGGCCTCGGGTTTGTGGCTGGACAGGCGGATGGCTTCGTCGAGCAGCGGCTTGTAAGGCAGTGCCTTGCCGCCGCGCGAACCGGCATCGGCGCTCACGATGACCTTGGGCGAGGCGTCTTCAATGCGCGACGCCAGCGAGCCGCTCGCAAAGCCGCCAAACACCACACAGTGAATCGCCCCAATGCGCGCGCAGGCCAGCATGGCAAAGGCGGCTTCGGCAATCATCGGCATGTAGATCAGCACGCGGTCGCCTTTGCCGACGCCGAGCGCCTTCAGACTGGCGGCCATGCGCTGCACTTCACCGTGCAGGTCTTTGAAGGTGTAGGTTTTCTCAAAGCCGGTTTCGCTCGAAATGGCAATCAGCGCCGCCTGGTCGGCCCGGTCTGCGAGGTGCCGGTCCACGGCGTTGTGGCACAAGTTGGTCTGGCCGCCTTCGAACCATTGCACAAACGGCGGGTTGTCGTAGTTGCAGACGCGGTCAAACGGCTTGTGCCAGTCAATCAGCTTGGCCTGTTCGGCCCAGAAGGCGTCGGGCTGGTCGATGGATTGGCGATAAAAGTCTGCGTAGCTTGTCATGCGTTGTCTCCGGATTATTTTTGCTGATTCAGATTTTGACCACCACGCGGCCACGGACCTTGCCGGCCATCAGGTCCGCCGCCTTTTCTGCGGCACGCGCCAAGGGGACTTCTTCAATCATGGATTCGAGCTTGTCAGGATCCAGGTCGGTTGCAAGGCGGTCCCAGGCCAACTGGCGCCTGGCCAGCGGTGCCATCACGCTGTCAATCCCTGCCAGCGTCACGCTGCGCAAGATAAACGGCATCACGGTGGCCGGGAAATCCGCCCCCTGTGCCAGTCCGCAGGCCGCCACCACACCCCCGTAGCGCGTTTGCGCACAGGCGTTGGCCAGGGTATGCGAGCCCACGGCATCGACCACCGCTGCCCAGCGCTCTTTTTGCAGCGGCTTGCCCGGCGCAGACAGCTCGGCCCGGTCTATCACGCGGGCGGCGCCCAGCTGCAACAGGTAATTTTCTTCGCTGGCTTTGCCGGTGGCCGCCACCACGGTGTAGCCCAGCTTGCCGAGCAAAGCCACCGCAATACTCCCAACGCCGCCGGTGGCGCCCGTCACCAGCACTTCGGCCCCCACCGCAGATGCAGGCGTCAAGCCATGCCGCTCCAGCGCCAGCACGCACAGCATGGCGGTGTAGCCCGCCGTGCCAATCGCCATCGCTTGCCGCGTGCTGAAGGCAGCCGGCAACTTCACCAGCCAGTCGCCCTGCAGGCGTGCCCGCTCAGACATCAAGCCCCAGCGGGTTTCGCCCAGGCCCCAGCCGTTGTGGACAAACTTGTCACCGGTTTTCCAGTCGGTGTGGGTTGACGCCAGCACCGTGCCCGCGCCATCAATGCCCGCCACCATAGGCCAGCTGCGCACCACCGGCCCGGTGTTGGTAATGGCCAGGCCGTCCTTGTAGTTCAGGCTGGAGTAGTCGACCTGCACCAGCACGTCGCCTGCAGGCAACTGCGATTCATCGGTGTCGGTGATCGCGGCCGAAAAGCCCGCGTCGGATTTGCTGAGTTGAAGGGACTTGAACAAAGGCTGTCTCCGGAAAGTAGCGCGGAAAGGCGCGCTTGAATCATCGAAACTGAATTCTTAATTATGGACACCGGTCTTGCGGCAAGCTGACGGCGACTATTCGAGGCGGATAAGGTGCCTATTTTTGCTATTAAATAAATAGCTACTCGCACCCGTATCTATTGCGCTAGAGGCATTTTCTATACTTAAAACTGATTTTTTTATATCTTGCGCTCTACAATTTTGGCCTTTTCGTATCCAATCGGCAGACATCCCCACCGATGCAGACGCCCATGACAACAGAAGAAAAGCCTGGTTTCAACGCCCGCCTGTGGCGACGCTTCGTCGCCATCGCGGCGCCTTACTGGCGCTCGGATGAACGCTGGCGCGCCCGGGGCATGCTGGCGCTGCTGATCTTGCTGCTGCTGGGGCAGACCGCCTTCAACGTGCTGTTTAACCAGGAAACAGGCGAATTCACCTCGGCCCTGGCCGCGCGCGATACCGATCGCTTTTGGGCCTCGATCTGGCGCTACACGGCCATCCTCACGGCGGCGGTGCCCATCTATGCTCTGTATTACTACGTGCGCGACACGCTCGGGCTGCGCTGGCGCCGCTGGCTGACGGACAGCTTTCTGGCGCGCTATTTTCATCAGCGCGCCTACTACCGACTCAACAGCGCCAGCGGCATTGACAACCCCGACCAGCGCATCGCCGAGGACATCAACAGCTTTACCCAGCAGTCGCTGTATTTTTCGATGATCGTGCTGGGCTCGGTGATCCAGCTGATTGCCTTTTCCAGCGTGCTGTGGACGATTTCGCAGGGGCTGGTTTACTTCCTGATCGGCTATGCAGTGCTGACCACCGTGTTCACGGGCGCAGTGTTCGGCAAGCGGCTGATTGGCCTGAACTTTCGCCAATTACAGCGCGAGGCAGACTTTCGCTTCAGCCTGGTGCGGGTGCGCGAACATGCCGAACCGATTGCCTTTCACGACGGCGAGGCACGCGAAATGTCGGCGCTGCAGCGCATCTTTGCGGCCCTCTACGCCAACTACCAGCAAGTGCTGCGCTGGCAGTTCAAGCTCAACCTGTTCCAGTACGCCCATGGTTTTTTGACCATCGTGCTGCCCACCGTGATCATTGCGAACGATGTCCTGTCCGGAAAGCTGGAGGTCGGCCGGGCGATTCAGGCCGCCGGTGCCTTCGCCGCCATCCTGAGCGCGCTGACCGTGATCGTGGAGCACTTCGAGAGTCTTAGCCGCTTTTCCGCCGGTGTGGACCGGCTGCATGCATTCTCGGAAGCCCTGGGTGTGGAAGCTGGCCAGCCCGCTGGCGCACCCGACGATGGCCAGCAGATCCAAACCGTGCCCGGCTTTGAACTCGCCCTGGAACGGCTGACGGTGCTCACGCCCAACCGCGAACACCTGCTGGTGCAAGGGCTCACGCTGGCCGTCAGACCCGGCGAGGGACTGCTGATCGTCGGGCCCAGCGGCACCGGCAAAAGCTCGCTGCTGCGGGTGATTGCCGGGCTGTGGAACACGGGTTCGGGCGAGGTGACCCGCCCTGCCGGGTCAGACATGCTGTTCTTGCCTCAGCAGCCCTATTTGCCACTGGGTAACCTGCGCTGCCAGCTAACCTACCCCCAGACGGAGCGCGCCATCTCGGACGAAGAGCTGCTGCAGTGGCTTGAGCGGGTGAACCTGCCGACGCTGGCAGAGCGCTTCGGCGGCCTGGGCGCCGAACTGGACTGGTCCAGGGTGCTGTCGGTCGGCGAGCAGCAGCGGCTGGCCTTCGCCCGTGCCTTGCTCGCCAAGCCGCGCTATTTGCTGCTCGACGAAGCCACCAGCGCGCTGGATGCGGGCAATGAGGAGCGCCTGTACGGCCAGCTGGCCGGCCTGTCGATCACGCCGATCAGCGTCAGCCACCACTCGGCTATCTTGAAGCACCACCATGGGGTGCTGGAGTTGCCGGGGAATGGTGGCTGGACGCTGCATGAGGCGAGTAGCTACCGTTGGGTGCCGTGAACCACCTCATGGCGCCGGCTTTCCCTCCAGATTTCCATTGATTACTTCACCAGCGCCAGCAAATCCCTGAACGCCGGGTGCTCGCAGGTGCGCGCCCACTCAAACGCCACCATCTCCGTCGTCACCAGTTCGGCGCCTGCGCCGGCGAGCCGGTCAAACGCGGCATCGCGGTTGCGCTCGCTGCGGGAGCTGCAGGCATCGGTCACGACCCAGACGTCAAACTCTTCTTCCAGCAATTCCAGCGCGGTCTGCATCAGGCAGACATGGGCCTCGCAGCCGGCCATCACGATCATGCTGCGGCCTTCCTCTTGCGGTTCGGGCGGTTTTTGCATGTGCTTGGGCAGGCTGCGGGCATTGCCGCCGGTGGGGGCTTTGCGCGCTGGCGGGCGCAGCCATTCGACCAGGCCATCGGCGACGGCGCTGAAATGCATCTTGGCCAGCGTCTTGCCGCCGGCTGAATCAATCGCCGCCTGCAGCTCGGGCAAATTCTGGCCCAGCTTGTCGGGGTTCTGCGCGGTGCCCCAGATCGGCACTTCCATGATGCGGGCCATGCGGGCCAGCCGCAGGGCATTGGCCACCACCCGTTCATTTTCAAAAATGACGGGCATCAGGCGGGCCTGGTAGTCCACCAGTACGAGTTGGGAGTCATCGGCATCAAGCAACATGTTTATTCCTGAAGGTGAAGCGAGCGCCAAAAATGATGGACGCCCGCGATTAAAAATCTTGGATGGGTTTCAGAAAAGCTACTCTTTTAATAGCTGACTACGCCCGTCCTGTATGCGCAAATGGCATTTTTAATGCTTATTCCGGAACTGGCCCTGCCAGGTGGGCCGGCAGCTCGGCAAACTTCAGCAGCCGCGTGGCCAACAGCGTTTCAGCCAGAAAACACACCAGCGCCGACAAAAAACAGACCACGCCGGCGAGGAAACACACCGTCGCGATTTTGAAAATGGGCAACTCGCTGGTCTCGCCCAGAAACAGCAAAATAATCGTCATGCCGATCAAAATCGCGCAAAACGTCAGCAGCGCAATGCAGATATTGACCAGCCAGCCGCGGCGCCGGAGTTGCCGCAGCTCTGCGTACATCCGGTCGGCCCGCAGCTCTTGCACGCCCCCGGCTTCAAGCCGGTTTTCAAGAAAGCGTGCGCGGTCAATGATCCGGGCCAGCCGGCCGGCCACGGCGGCAATCATGCCGGACACAGCGGTCAGCAAAAACACCGGCGCCACGGCCAGCTGTATGCCATGCGTGACCGTCGCCAGGTCAGGCGCAAAATTCATGCGGGGCTCCTGCTGCAAAAAGTGGTTGATCGCTTCATTCTGTCACGGGGCCTGCGGGTAACCACGGGTTTTAGCCGAACTTTCGCTTGGCATCGAGCGCCAGGCCGGCGCCAATGCTGCCAAACAGGTCGCCTTCGACGCAGCGGGCTTGCGGTGTCAGCGCCAGCACGCGCTGACGCAGCAGCGGCACGCCACTGGAGCCGCCGGTGAAAAACACCGTGTCAATGCGGTCCGCCGTCACACCGGCATCGCGCAGCAGGCGCGCCACGGTGTGCTCAACCGACAGGACCAGTGAATCGATGGCCCGGTCCAGGTCGGCGCGTTGCAAGGTCACGGTTTCGCCGGCCGCTATGCGGTCAATGTCGATATGGGCCTCGGGGGCGTTCGACAACTGGATTTTGGCCTCCTCGACCTGCATCGCCAGCCAGTGGCCGGCGCGTTCGCGGACCAGGCTTTGCAGCCGTGCCAGCTTGGGTTTGTCGCTGGCGTCGCGGTGCAGGTCGGTGATCTGGGACCAGGCTTTTTTGGTGTAAGCCAGGTTGATGGTGTGCCAGGTCGCCAGG
>Ga0123337_10001083_pt1 | contig 37590 bp, 30 predicted proteins | sample frozenSSSSmetaG_FD_89792 | JGI IMG/M metagenome (GOLD analysis project Ga0123337, IMG submission 89792) | Glacier valley bacterial and archeal communities from Borup Fiord, Nunavut, Canada, to study Microbial Dark Matter (Phase II) -... | ecosystem: Environmental > Aquatic > Freshwater > Ice >...
CAAATAAAGAAGTGAAGAGTATCAAACAGTGTTCCATGCATGGTGGCTTCCATGCATGAACACAAACAGAATCTTCGGGTGGCCGTCAGCTATTGGAAGTGAATGCCCGTATTCACGCAACAACATACGACTGGGTTGTGATTCGCCTAGAGGCGCAGATCGACATATCTAAACTTACTGGCTGCTGGCCAGCTACGAGTTTTCGGGGTTATCTCCTGTGAAAATCAAGAAATGACTGTTGAGCAAAAAGGTGGGCAGACTCAGCATTGGTTCCCTAGCCATGATGGATATGGATATGCGGTCATTGCTGATAGACTTTCTCGCATGACCAACTTTCAACTCCAAGAAGAGATTTAAGGCTTTCCTCTGCCTAGACGATATTAAGATGGTTCTCGCTAATGATTTGTTCTCCTCGAGACCTATCACGACTTTAGTGGATGGCCAACTGCAGAGTCCGACTAGAACAGGGCCTCCCAAGTGCTTTCTTTGGCCTTCTGAAAGCAGTGTCGAGACTTTTCGCGGCGAGGATAGTGGTGTAGTTGGTTGATCCATTAACCTTGATATGTTCAGGTTTCGAGGCTTTCTAAATGCTGGCGTTCACTAGACAGTATAATCTTACCAACTATTCAGGGTCTCACTTCTTACTAACTGGCACAATGACAGTATAATCTTACCAACTATTCAGGGTCTCACTTCTTACTAACTGGCACAATGATCACTATGTGGCGTGATGGCTAGCGGGGTGAAGTTCTGAAGGCTAGAGTCATTTGTAACAATGTGCCTCACTTTATACCCTCTGAGTTCACTTGTATAAACGCTGAGATATTTGCCGTGACCGTCTCTAAGCACAAGTCCACGCATTTCACAGCTCCTTTTCAGTTTTTCAACTATAAACAGGGAAATTGCCAAACATGTCGGCAGCAGTCTTGGACCAGCCGAGTTTTACGACAACATCAGATGCTCTGCCCAACTTCCTCTCGCCATTGGGCCTTCTCTGGAACGATGCCAAACTTTTTTTTAAGATCTGGACGACGATTCCAGGAATTATTTTGCCACTTTCTCCGTGCCTCTCGGGTAAACTGGACGAGCTGTCTCTTACAGCCGAAAATTTGAGAGATATTACCTTCCATGGAGTCCTTATCGTTTTCCAGCTTATCTTTCTTGCGTCACTCCCATTATGTTTCGTCTTGCCCCTTACTACCTTTCTTTTCTACTTTATTGGCTTCCTGGTTCTAAACTATATCCTCTGCATCCCGATCAACGGCCAGGCAGGAATCATATTTCAAGCATCCCCAAAGCCAGGTATTCCTGTCGCAGGTGAAGGAGAGAAGTGGATATTTATCAACGGTGTTTCCGTGGGGTATGTACGTCTAGATTTGTGTGCCTAAACGAAGAATTGTTGACAATATTTGGTAGACACCGCTGGCTCCAGAATAACATTCAGCGACTGGCCAATTCATTTCGACGACAAATTATTGCAGTTCACAATCCAACGTATGCTCTTTTCGGAGTCTCCTTTAGCAAGTAGGAGCTTTCCAGAGCCGGGTCTGACAGTATTTGCAGCTACGGCATCATCTTCGATTTGATACAGTGTCTTATCGAGCGAGACTTCTCCTACAATACCAACGACGTTCGCCAAGCCTATGCACTTGTCAAGCAAGAGCTCACGAAATCTGCAAATTCCAAGGTGGTCCTGATCGTTCATAGTCAAGGTGCCATCCAAGGTGGTATGGTCATTGATTGGCTTCTCGCCGATTTACCGGAGGACAAACTGTCCAAGCTCGAAGTCTACACGTTCGGGAATGCCGCTAATCACTTCAACAATCCTGTTCGTAGATCGGCGAATGACGGAGATAGACTTAAGGATTATTATCGAGCTATTCCGCATATCGAGCATTTCGCAAACAGCGGAGACTTCGTTGCTAGATTTGGCGTCCTGAATTATGCTAGGAAATTCGTGGGTCAGAGAGAAAACAGATTCGTGGGGCAGGTGTTCGAAAGAGAGGGCAGTGGGCATATGTTTGGGGAGCATTACCTAGATACTATGTTTGTGATGGACGGCGATAAGGTTGCAGAATATAATCCGTTCATGGAGTCTTATGCCAAAGTCGACAACCACAACGGCAGGTAAGTTTCCTGGTGCAAATATTGGAGCGTGTGACGCTAGCTGACAGAATAATTACTATTTGCAGCCCTGAATATTTGCCGAAGGCTGATGAAGGACGCATGATCAAGTCTATGAGCCGACTCTGGGAATACAGGAGCGGCGGGGCAGCTGTTGGAGGTGGCCGGTGGTGAGTATCCGGATATCTGCATACTCACTCCACTCAATAACCGACAGCAAGGGCACAAGATGGCGAGACTTGACAATACGAGCACTTCTTTTTCACTTCACAAGCCGTGACCTTCGAATATGGACCAAATTATCTCTAATCTCTTTTGGTAGAGTTTTGGTAGTTGTGACCGCATGTTGGCATGGAAGCGGTTGCACTGGATTGAGTTTGGTCTGAAGTGGACTAACGTCCATGATGGTTATCATGATTCTCCAACTCGAGATCCCAGATTCTTTCTTTCTGAGATATATGAAGTCTACTTATATTGAACTCTCCAACAAACAAATTTTCAGTTGCTCTCCCATTTCGTCGCAATGAGCTCCGCATTTTTAATGTCTTGCTTTCATCGGCATTCTTTATTAGCACCGTAGTTTGAATGAATGGCTAGGCCGTTCTTGATCTACTCTTCGAGATGTCTGAAACTTTTAAGGAGGTTCTGGCAGAAGTAGTTGATACCTCCCATGCTAGGGAATACCCTGCCTTGAATGGTCTAGCCATGTTTAGTGGGCCTCATGGAGCAAGCGTTCCGATGGACGAGTATGAAATCATTCTCATGGTAGCAAGCGGGTTTGGCATCGCGGCAGTGGGGCCATATCTAAAGCAGCTAATTCATAACTTCCACATCCGTAAGGTTCAAGCTCGCCGAGAACATGTGATTTGGCAAATACAGGATATCGGTCAACCTCCACCCGCATCATTTCTTTTAAAAAAGCTGACAGTTTTAGATATTGGATTAGTGGGGCAGCCACTTCTGAACGTGAATCTCCACGAGGATATTAGATGACGACTGTGTGCGTAGAAGCATCTCTGATATAGTGAATATTGCTAACGAAAATAGATTCTCGACATCTCCATCTACTATGGCTCAACTATCATCCTAAAGATGCCATTTAGCAGACGCGCCACCCTCTATTCAGGCACTGCTCCGCTACTCGAAATCTTCCAGGCAGAGGTGACTAGAGAGCTCATCGAGAGAACGTAGGTGGAAGTAATATCTGAGAATGTAAAGTCAAACGAGGGGAAACTTAAGTGCGAATTTGAGTTAGAACTTAAGTTAGGAAGAGGATTGGGTAGATCAAGAGATGGTAAGATGCTTGTTAGGTAAGTCGTCGCGCTTGTCATACTATCACTACTAATAAATCCTAAAAGTCTCTGCATCTGACGACATTTGAGATGAGCTCCGAAATCTCGTCCGAGATCATTTGAGCAATGGGGTAAGCTTAGTAGAATTGGACTATTGGCCTCTAAATTAAGACCCCTTTGTCGTAAATGGAGTTGGTTAGTTAGAGTTGAAGAGCAGTCGGAACTAACTACTAGGAACTATCTCCTCTTCATTATAGAGAAATCTTAATATATTTAGACAGACACTAACATTTAGCAGTTATAAAGAATCAACTTAGTTCCTACAAATCCCCACAACTTCGATGGTAGTTCCCCTCTGTCTCTGCTAAAAACACGCTAAGAAGTCCTTAGAAAGTAGACGTAGCGGAGAGCTCCTAAGCATCTAGGCAAGACTAGGTGCGACTTAGTCATCATCCAGCTTAATTATGTCTACAAGCAGTTTTCTTAATGTCAAAACGGTCCAAATTCATGACTTTGGCCCAGGCGGCAGCAAAATCAACCACTAGCTGCTGCTGCCCGCCAGCCTCGGAGTAGACTTCGGCGATAGCCCTCAATTCAGCGTGCGAGCCAAAGACTAGATCAGCGCGCGAGGCCGTCCACTTCTGCGCGCCGGTCGAGCGTTCTTTGCCGGTGAAGAGCTCACCAGTAGAGTCAGCGGTCCACACGGTGTTAATGTCGAGTAAGTTGGTGAAGAAGTCGTTAGTGAGCTTGCCTGGACTAGCCGTCAATATGCCTTTGGAGGAGCCGTCGTAATTGGCATTGAGGGCACGTAGGCCGCCAACGAGCACTGTCATCTCGGGCGCTGTCAGCGTTAGTTGCTGGGCTTTGTCGACGAGAAGCTCCTCCGTGCGAGCAAGCGACCAGCCCGAGCTGTTGCGGTAGTTGCGAAAGCCATCACCCTGCGCGTTGAGGTCCTCGAAGGTCGCGATATCTACATCGCCTTGAGTGGCATCGACGCGGCCCACTGTGAACGGAATGTTGAGGTCGTTGTAGCCTGCGGCGGCAGCAGCGTGCTCGATGGCGGCATTTCCACCGAGGACGATGAGGTCGGCCAAGGAGACTTGCTTGCGGCTATTTTTGGCATTGAAGTTGGTCTTTATCGTGTTCAACTGCATCCAACAGTCAGTCTCAACAATTACAGGGGTCTAACAAAGAAGGAGAAGGGGGGCTAAGACATACGGCGGACAGGACGGTTTGAAGCTGCTTGGGGTTGTTCACTGCCCACGAAACTTGGGGCTGTAAAGCAATGCGGGCACCGTTAGCACCTCCACGCTTGTCGCCATTGCGGAAGGTCGAGGCAGAACCCCAGGCTACAGAGACCAAGTTCGAAATGGTTAGACCGGGGGCGATAAGGATTTGTGCCTTTAGTTGGCCCTCATCGGCAGCGGTAATGGGGGAATAAGTCACAGTTGGGAGGGGATCCTGCCAGGAGAAGCGCTGCTTAGGCACCTCCGGACCGAGGTAACGGGAGATAGGACCCATGTCACGGTGAGTGAGCTTGACTGTTGTTTACCAAAGTCAGTCAAAATCCGTGGATAGGCAGGAAATTGGGGGGAGAGAGAGGGCAGGAAGAGCCAGTACGAGGGGGAGACTTACACCACGCGGCGGCAAAAGCATTGGTGAGAGCCTGAAAGTCATTGACCCAGGACAGAGCAATAGCGCTGTATATGGGGTCCTCGCGTAGGGCAAGGTCGCTGACCAACATGGAGGCGTGGCGGAACGTCTTGTTGAAGGGATTTGGGTAGTCAAGAGTGCTGTTAAGTGCTGAGAACTGACTAGCACCACCGGGACCTTTAACCAGAGTCCATGTATTACCAAAGAGGCTGTTTAGGAAGTCTAACCAAAGCCAAAGTCAGCAAACAGGGCCGGTTGGAGGAGAAAAGGAGGGGGGTCACCATTGCTCCATTTTGTGGGCGTCTTGGACCAGATGACTTCCAATCCGCTGGTGATGGCGTCATCACCAGTGCCAGTGCCAAAACTGTTGGCCCAGCCCAAGTCCTGCTGCTCAAGGGGGGCGGCTTCCGGCTCAGGGCCCGTGGCTAGAGAAAACAGACGTTAGCATGGTGTCATCCGCGATTCGAAAGCTGGAGAAGAGGGGAAATGCTCACTCGTGGTCGACGCGCCGTGCGTCTTGCCAAAGGCGTGTCCTCCGGCGATTAGGGCAACGGTCTCGGAGTCGTTCATTCCCATGCGGGCAAATGTCGTGCGAATGTCGAGGGCAGATGTCTTGGGGTCCCCATTACCATTAGGGCCCTGGGGGTTGACGTAGATGAGGCCATGGTGAGAGGCGGCGAGCGGCTCCTGCAGCTGCCCCGCACGCGTGGCAAAATCGGTGCTGCCGTTGTAGCGGATGTCATTGCCCTGGGGCACAAAGGTGGTCTCGGCACCCCAGAAAACACTCTCATCCGACTGCCACGTGTCGGGCCGGCCCGCGCCGAAGCCGAGGACCGGGACGCCCATGTCCTCTAATGCCGTGTTGCCGGCTAGGATGATCAAGTCGGCCCATGAGATGGATTTGCCATACTTCTGCTTGATAGGCCACAGCAGGCGCCGTGCCTTGTCGAGATTGCCGTTGTCGGGCCAGCTGTTGAGCGGAGCGAAGCGTTGCTGCCCCTACCCAAGGAACATGCCTGTTAGCTCTTGCATTGAGGTTGCGAATGGGAAACAAAACGGGAGTGAAGAGTCGTATGCATACCATACCACCGCCGCCGCGTCCATCTTGGATGCGGTAGGTACCGGCGCTGTGCCAGGCCATACGGATGAACAGACCGCCGTAGTGACCGAAGTCTGCCGGCCACCACGGCTGTGACTGTGTCATCAGAGCCTTTAGATCTGCCTTGAGCGCATTGTCTATCTCGCGTTAGGTCCATATATGTATATATATCGGACGAGCCAGTCCACGTCCTCGGGGCGCGACTTACAGTCGAGTTGGGCGAAAGCAGCCGCATAGTCAAAGTCCCCCCCACGAGGGTTCTGTTCGGGCGAAAACTGACGGAGCACATCGAGCTTCAGCTGACACGGCCACCAGTCATGGCTCCGAGTGCCGCCGCCGGCTGCGTCGCTGATCTGCGGGCACTTTCCGAAAGAACTGCTGAGAGTGTTGAGAGACGGCTCGTCGGCTCTAGGGATTAGAACATTTAGCTTGTCGACGCTGGCAAAGGGACAACCTTGGGCCGAGACAAAAGGCAGGAGCAAGATCAACAGGGATCGCATGGAGGGTGCCATAGCAAGTAGTCTAACAAAGGTCAGGGACGAGAGTGGGAGTCAGACTGCGATGAGAGCCGGTGTTGATGAGAAGGAGAGTGTCGTTCCTCATGGTCAGCACGCCGCCTTTATATTCTACTTCGGCATAATCGTCGGTTTCGACAAACTGTACTCGGGTACAGTTGCTCCAAGCAAATTGGAACGTGCAAGCAAGTTGAAAAGGTCGGAAGATACCGTTTACACTAAAAATATGTACTATTACTATTAATGAAAATGTAAACAACTAGTCCTTAATTAAATAGATCCGGATCTATAAGATCCCCAAATGGATCTTCTTCTTCTTCTTCTTCTTCTTCTGATTTGGTGTCAAACCTAATGAAGCCGTCCTCAATTTCAATTGCGTCATCCCTTTCTCCGTCTCTTTCCTAGTCTACTTGACCCTCTCTTTTATGCTCAATATGTAGGCCTTGACGCGAGACTGACGCGAAAAACTTTGCTCCGCCCCATTATGCTCAACCTGCTCACCCACTGCTCACCTTCGCTTCACCCTTCAAAGCAGCAAGGAGTTTGAATTCCACGCTATGCATAGTGGCATGATTGAGACTACTATCTAGGTGATTATGGAGCTTGTGTATGGCAGAGCAGACGGGATGTCCAATTCCCTCCAGTCTGTGGTCGTATGTGGCCGTTATGCTCTTAAGAATGTTGATGTCTAGCACATTCTCATATCCTACTCGCGTCTACAAACCTCCTCGTATAATGTTATAACGCGTATACTTCCATCAACAGGGCGAATGGCGTCCCTTGTTCTGAGCAAGTCCTCGACGGACAAGTATCCCGATGCAACAAAAATCCATGGGGTTTTCTGACTGAGTTCGAGTCCTCGAACCCAGCTTCTTTTTTGCATTTATCTCCAGCCATTCAGCTAGCACTCAAGCACTTTGGCAAGACATTCCACACACACGGGATGAGCTGCGTCGTATCTGTGGCAGACCAAGGCAGGACGGGCGCTGATTTCCTCGACACAACGGATGCAAACCTGCTCACGCTGAGCCTTAACTGGAACTGATCGACGACTAGCAGAAGTCGTGCGGAGTGGGGCCGCAGGGGGCGGGACGGAACGAGAGAAGCCGCGAGAGAAGCCACTCTAAATGCGGGGATCAGCGTCATCTATGCTCTAATTACCCATACTAGCCTATATTAGTATGGATTATACCTAGATAGTTAGGTAGATATACTACTAAGACAGAAGCGCCTAATGCACCATGCCATTGGTTCAAGGAGATGGCCGAGTGATGACCCTTAACAGGCCTAAGTATGTGTCTACGCGCTTCCAACAGACGACAAAGATCCATCTTTAATGCTAGCTGATCTAACTATAGTCCATATGTACCTACAATCCTACATACACTGCTGCATAAATACAAAGGCAAAGGCGGTAGACAGTCGACATTCTGTAGATTAACAAGTCGAAGTCTTAATCATGGATTCTCTTAATTGGATTTAGTGGTCTTCGCTATCATCTTTGATCTTTCTTATAGTTGCTATACCCATTTCACATTATGCGCTAAAGGCATATCTGAACTATCGAGTAGGTGACAATCTAGATGCTGTGACCTTGCGCCTTGCGCCATGCACAACTAACGGCAAGAAGCACACAGGCAGATATTGCTTTCGGTGCTTAGCATGGCTGCCAACCTCCACCGCAACTTGCCAATAGAAGATTTCTTGGAATTGACCATCTAAAAGAACTGTGGGACTCTAACACGGACGGTCGTCTTCTGGCTTTATTGTGTGAAACAGCTGTTGAATATAAGCCTTGCAACAATCTATTCCAATTCATGTTAGTGGGTTCTTGTGCGGAGAAATGGTGCAGCCACCATCTCCTTGGGGAGCCGTCATCAATGTGGAGGATGTGATGGGGGGTTTATAAAGCACGGAGTGTTGGCGTGACGTTCTGAATAGGCTCGGAGATGTTGCATGCAGTATATACTTTCTGAGTAATTTCCCGAATCCTGCTCTTTGGAGAGACCTGTCTCCCATGCCAACCCAACCCATTCCAGGCCATCTCAATAGACATCCATGACCATCAATGATTACATCCTCCCTCACTGTCCTCACTGTCCTCATCCGTCTCCTCCTCCTCCTCCTCCTTAACCTTCTTCTTCGCCTTCCCCTTCGCCTTTCCCTTCGGTTTATTCTCCTTCTTAAACATATCATCAAGCGTCTTCTGGTTCTTCTTATTCACTTGCTTCTCAAACTTCTCCCTCTCCCCCCTCCCCTCCTCCTGCAACCTCTCCACCTCCCTCCTCCACTCCTCCGTCTCAAAATCCGCCCCGATCAACCTCTCCAACATCTTAATCTCCCCCGCCCACACCCCCTTATCCTCGAATTGCTTCCCATCCTCCCCCTTCCGCTCAATCGGCGTCTCCAACACCATCGGCAGCCCCTCAAACCCCGCATGATTAACCACATTCCAGAACCCCGCGAGCCCAATAAACCCCGTCCCGATATTCGCGTGCAGGTCCCTATTACTGCCCAGCGGCGTCTTGCTATCATTCAGATGCAGCGCCCTCAGATATCCGCCCCCCACCACATCCTCAAACTCCCGCATCGTCTCCGCGAACGCCTCCGGGCTGCGCAGATCATACCCCGCCGCGAACACGTGGCACGTGTCGATGCACACGCCGACCCTGGTCTTGTCGTCGACCAGCGCGATGATGTCGCGCAGATCCTCGAACCGCGTGCCGATGACGTTGCCCGCGCCCGCCATGTTCTCCAGCACCGTGACCACGCTCCTCGTCGCCTTGTGCGCCCGATTCAGCTGCGCCGCAATCCGTGCAATGGCTTCGGGGCGGGGGTGCGCGCCCGTGTTGCCCGGGTGGAAGTTGTACAGTCGGATCCCGAGGGCCTCGCAGCGGCGGAGGTCGTCGAGGAAGCAGGTGTATGCCTGGTCGGCCTTGTCGAGCTCGGCCTGCGCGAGGTTCACGAGGTATGAGCCGTGGGGGAGGACGTGTGCGGCGGCGTCGTAGTTTTGTTCTTTGCAGAAGGCCTGGAATTGCGATTGGGCTTCGGGGGCCATGGCGGGGGAGGCCCATTTGCGCTGTGATTTGAGGAAGAGCGCGAAGGCATTGGCGCCGATGTGGACGGCGTTATTGATGGAGTTGTGCACGCCTAGGCAGCTATGTCAGCGTCTGTGATAGATGTCGAGTATAAGAGAGATGGGGAGATGTACCTCCAGCAGCGCTGATATGCGCCCCGATAAACATCTTCCTCTTCAGCCCAGCCACCACCGTCCTCGCCGCCAACGGCATCGCTTCTTTCTCTTTCTCCTCCTTCGTCTTCCTCTTCTTGGTTACTTTTGTCTCACCCTCTTCTTCTACCACGTCTCCCTCCTCCTCCTTGACTTTCCTCTTCGCACCCGCTTTCCCCTTCTTCGCGACCCCAACCTCAGCCTCAACCTCCTCGGTATCGCCCTTCCTTTTCCTCGGTGTAGCTTTCACCTTAACACTCTCTTTCTCCTCAGCCTTGGTATCCACCGGCGCCTTCTCCGCCAATTCCTTCTTCGAGGCTCGTTTCCTCGGACTCGGCTTGGTGATCAACTCCGGCGCAGCGTTCTCGACGTCGTTGTCCGAAGTTTCGGTGTAGGATGGAATTGCGGATTTGCGACTCGAGCGACGAGACATTGTACGTTTGCTTCGAGCCGGCAGACTCAATTGACAAGGAGTCACGGGGCTGAGGGTTAAGGTTGAGATTTCGAGGTGAGGTTGGTTGCTTCGGAGTTCAGCCGCGATAGGAAACGCGTTCGGAATTCGCGAATGGCGCGGTATCACGTGGAACGCTTGAAGAGTTTAACTCTGCTCCTGAATTTTCAAGGTCTTTTTAATTATTCTACTCATTTCTCTTCATCAAAGTCTTCCCAGGAAGAGATTGAGAATGACGGTCAAAATTCATGATATCTTCGATTGAGAGGGCAATTCATCTCATAGGATCACAGGATCGATGACCTGGCCCTCTTGTCTCTTCATATACCCGAGATCTGATCACGGATCTCCTCAGGGATCATCACAATCAAACTCAAAAGTATATATAAACCTGTCTTCACTGTTTAGAAAAATCTCACTTTAAAGACCATTAGACAAGGACACCATTAGTTCTGAATTCATTGTATTTCCTCAACTGTTTCTAAATATTGCCCTGCTCACATGCTCATATATTCATATGCTAAAGTTGACGACTCTGCCTGTAATAAAAAAAACCCCATTTCAAAGCAGGCTGCAGAATTCGAATACGCCAACATTGCCAAAGGCCCAAAATTGTCGAAGCCTGCCAAACCGTTGTTTTTGCCAAAGCTCAATGTACCCAACTGCTCCAGATACCATTACACGCCCTCTTATAGAGATCCGTCATTGTCCCTTCACATTGTCAAGTCCATCAATGCCTCACAAACCTAATACTCCCCAATACAAACTCCAGCAACGCAGACGCCGGCTGAATATAAGAGCACATGTTCCGCACGCAACATGATGACGGTAAAATTTATCTCTGAAAGTCTGAGGCTCGATCAAGGTTGAACGCAGCACTAACAAGGGCCAAATGACTGAAAGCCTGCGGCATATTGCCGAGTTGCTCGCCACTTCTGGCGATCTCTTCAGAGAACATTCCCAGATGATTAGAGAAGCTTAGGATGTTCTCAAAGAGGTTGACGGCTCGGTTCAGGTACTTCTTCTCGTATACTCCAGCACGTGTCATGGCCTCTACGAGCCAGAACGTACACATGCTGAAGGCACCCTCATGTCCGCCAACGCCATCTTCGGCTTCCACTGTGTTATATCTGTAAACGAGACCGGTGCTCGTCAAACCACCTTTTTCTGGAGTTTGAAGGATCCTGTCCATGGTGCGCAAGAACCGAGGATCATTTGGAGTGATGAAGAAAACGAGCGGAGCAATCAGAATTGATGAGTCGAGGGTCTCATTACTCTCATAACTCTGAATGAAACATTTCATCTCCTTATTGTAGCCTGTGAATTGTCAGCTAAAGAGCAACTGTCGACTGCAATAGAAATACTTTTGTTCATGATCTCCTCGTATATTTCATCTCTAGTAGCCAACCAAGCGGCACGGTTCGGGCAAGGAAGGCATCGCTTGTCTGCCAATCGAAGACCACGATCGAAAGCAACCCACAACATAATCTTGGAATATGTGAAATTTTGCTTATTATTTCTGACCTCCCAAATGGACATGTCAGGATCTATCAGCCAAATTAGTATAGTTCAAATGTCGACGCCAAAGGCACTTACCTCTCCAAATTGTCAAGAGATAATCGAGGATCTCTCTGACAGAGACCCATTGATCCCATGTGACAGGCTTTCCATACTTGTTGTAAAGATAGATGCCGTCCATGAGCTCTCCATAAATATCGAATTGCTGGTGAAAGGCAGCTGCATTGCCAATTCGGACAGGAGCGCTACCTCTGTAGCCGGAGAGATGACTGTAACGTGTTATTTAAGTCCGGGCACGAAAACGTTTAACTTACCTGAGCTCAATCTCAGGGATGTCCGTCTCGCCACGAATAGTGAACATGATTGGAAGTGCTCCGTCCGGAGATCTCGACTTTCGGAAACGATCACTCATGAACATCATATAGGCGTCAGCTTCTTCCGTGAAACCCATTCTCAAGAGAATGTATATGGTAAAGCTGGAGTCTCGAACCCAGGAAAATCGATAATCCCAATTCCTGTCCATAAGTCAGCAGCATTCTTATGATTTTTAAGAGTTCATTGGATCAAACGTTTGAATTAATGCCCCAGGAGCAATAGTTCCATTGCGGGAGCACTTCCAGGTACCTCTGAGACATCATCAGAAGATCGGCATGTGTGCCAAAAAGAAAATCAAGAGTACCTACCGAACACCGCCGATAGCTTCAGGAACGGAAAAGGTTGGAGATGCAATGATGGCACCAGTTGGCTCGTATGTAAGAAGCTTCAGGATCATCAAGCTCCGACTGACAACCTCGCGCCAGCGTCCCTTGTACTTCGATTTCGAGATCCAATTGTACCAATAGACTTGTGTCTCATGCTGCTGAGTGTCAAGGACCTGAGTAGTCACATCAGGAGTGACATGATTAGGAATATCATCACGTAAGACAAAAGAGATAGCCTGGCCCTCACTCAGATGTATATGGGCGACAACTCCCTCACCAAGCATCTTCTCGTGCTTGACCTTGGTAAAGGTAAGAAGTGGACAAGATTGCGCATCCTCATCTCCCTTATCGATGGTCACGTCCAATTGCAATTGAACGTCCTTGGACTTGAACGAGACCGTCTTCGACTTTTCTTCTCCATATCCATGGCTGGGAATAAGGATGTCGACAGCGTGAGTAGCACGGGCATAATCAAATGCTGGGAAAACCTCCACATCTGATTATAATATGTTAGCTTCAAATATAACGATGAGCATACTATGGGCTCGAATAAATCAAAATATGACGCCTGGGGAAGATAACCTACCGAATTCGACATAGCCTCGAATGCATTCAACGCGCCTAACGAGCCATTTCTTCAATTCGTCTTGGACACTTACCGCCTCGCGGAAATGTGCCCTAGTTTTTGATAAAACGCTCGACTTCTTTGGACGTGGAAAGAAGTCAATCAGATCCATGACGCCATCTTCATGTATATATCTGGTCTGGAGAATGTTCGAAGATGGCTGATATTGCTGCTTGGTCGTGTATGTGAGGTCGGTCCTTGGACAAATACTAAAATATCCACCGCGATCGGCGTCGAGAAGACGGCAGAATACCGATGGAGAATCGAAATCTGGCCTAATACATCTGTTAGACATGTAGCTCGTGATTTGATGAGAATGTGGCCAAGGAAAACGACGTTGATGATCATTGCAAGGATAGCCATAGAAGTTTGGCTCCGAGTCCAGATATGAGAACGTACCAGCACATGTAGTCCAAACTGCCATCAATGCCCACCAGAGCACACGTCCTCATATTCCCGATGAGTCCATAGTCTTCAATTGGGAGGTAACCTGTGAGAAATGGCAAAATCAGTGTCGCATTCCCCAAGGCTAGAGCTTGCTAACCACCGGTGGCCTTTCGTCGCTCATTCTCGGCAGTCCCGGAGGTCGCCATGGGTGCTGATATTCCGCTCATCGTGATGGGCGACTCTGGAGAGAGCCTGGTCTGAGGTTGGAGAAACGAGGAATCTCAAGGATCGAAGGGCCAATAGGTCGTGGGAGCGTACAGATGGTTATTTCAGCTGCAGATATCACAGTAAAAGAGGTTTATATTCGCGCGGACACAGAGGGGAGAGAGAGAGAGTCGTAAGACGAAGAGGAAAGATGAAGATTGAGGGCAGAGGAGAAGGAGGAGGAAGGGAAGAGGAAGATGAAGAGGAGGAGGAAGATGAAGAAGATGGTTAGAAGTCAATAAGAATGAGGAAGAAAGGAAGGCCGTCTTAAGCTTCTCGTGTCTATATGTACCTACGTACACTTCGTAGTGGGGGGTCAAACGACAATGTGGGGAAAGGGAAAGAAGCAACAATGACGACGTACATGTCAAGGTACCTAGGTACCTACCTTATTAAGCTTAGCTCCATCTAGTATTACGGATATACTTCGTATTATGTCGCTCCCGGCGCCGGAGGTCTCTCTGAACAACCGTACTGGCAAATATCAGAATGTGACATGTCACGTTGCCCGGCTACGGTGGGCGGTCCCCTCCAGCGGGAACCATGCCCATTACCGGCATCTGGCATCTGGGACCTGGCATAGGAGCCCGCAGCTGAGAGCTGTCAGCAGTAAACACTGAACATCGCAGACCCTGATCCTCGCAGACTCACCGATACATTCCTTTGACACTGCGATTGAGCCTCTATCCCTTAATATATCGAGTCCGCGAGCACACGAAAATATCCATCACCTTCAGAGACAGCATCAGCACCCTCCACTGAAGCAGAATCATCATACATACATAAAGTACATAATACGCGTGTGGCCAAGAGGAAGCCACAGTGCACCAGGCCAAAAGGAGATCACATGGCTTAGATAGGTTGTGATCACTGTCAGTAATCGATTCCCGAGAACGAAGATCTATGTGCTCTGTGGTCCTCCTCCCTCCAGCCGAATGAATGATGGAATACAACACAAACCAGTTCAAGCTCGAAAATCTCCGTTCAGCTCCCTCACGACCGACAATCCCATACGCCCAGTTCCCACGCCCCACCCTGCTCGATCCAGAGGCGAGCTTCGACGGCCAGAGACGATCACAGAGCGACGAGGACGACGACGAGGACGACTCGGACTCGGACTCGGACTCGGACGCGGACGCAACGACCGCCTCGAGAGGCAGCTTTCAGTCCGATTCTGATGCGGAGATGGAGTCTGGCGCCGGTTCACAGCATCGGAGGCGGAGGAGCAACTATAAGACCCATCCGGGCTCTGCGCCGCCCAAGAAGCCTCTGGTGCCACAGGATGGCGTCCCGGAAGAAGTGAGCTGGTCTCAAGACGACGAGCCATGGTCGGATGAGGAATCCAAGTCGAATAGTGACAACCAGGAGCTGAACAACGTCTCTGATGACGACGATTTACAAGTTGATGAAGAGGCGGCGTTGACAGGGAACGCCAGAGGAAAGCAGAGGCGGAGGCGGAGGAGGAATCAACACATGGATCAGCGGATTGTGAATGATTCTGAGATTACCAAGGAGGAGAAGAAAGAGGCCGACCACAATGTGCTCAAAAGCATGTTGATCGATGGGCTCTTTATTGCCTTATGGTAGGTCTCCGAGCTTCTGGATTCTGTGCCTTAGCTAACACGATGCTCGCAGGTACCTTTTCTCCCTCTCCATATCCATCTACAACAAGTGGATGTTCTCGTCTGAGCACCTCGATTTCCACTTCCCTCTCTTCACCACATGCATGCACATGCTGGTGCAATTTTCGCTAGCCTCCCTCGTCCTCTACCTCTTCCCGCGCTTCCGACCTCGGGCGGATTCTCTCTCGCATCCAAGCAATGTCTACACGCCCGAAGAACAGAGGCGTTATGACATTGATGCGGCGGAGCATAAACCACTCATGACGAGGTGGTTCTACTTCACCCGCCTTGGGCCTTGCGGCATGGCTACGGGCCTGGACATCGGTCTCGGCAATATGTCACTCCAGTTCATCTCCTTAACCTTCTACAGTACGCCTCTCCTCTCATACTTATTTGATTGCTAAACATCTTTCTGACTATTCTCCAGCAATGTGTAAATCCTCCGCCCTAGCCTTCGTTCTCCTCTTCGCCTTCCTTTTCCGCCTGGAGACCCCCTCTCTAAAACTCATCGCCATCATCGCCACGATGACCGTCGGCGTCGTCATGATGGTCTTTGGCGAGGTCGACTTCTCTCCCCTCGGCTTCATCCTCGTCATCTCCGCCGCCTTCTTCTCCGGCTTCCGCTGGGCACTTACTCAGATCCTCCTACTCCGCAATCCCGCGACCTCGAATCCTTTCTCTTCCATATTCTTCCTGGCCCCAATCATGTTCATCAGTCTACTTACGATTGCGATACCCGTCGAAGGACCACGAGAGCTGATCGCCGGTCTCGGAGTATTGATCGACAAGAAAGGCCTCTTTCTCGGCCCAGCCATCATGTTAGCACCGGGCACGATAGCATTTTGCATGACGGCATCTGAGTTCGCTTTGCTGCAGCGCACCTCTGTCGTGACTTTATCGATTGCGGGCATCTTCAAGGAAGTCGTTACTATTCTTGCCGCAGGGCAAGTCTTCAGCGACACCATGACGCCCATCAACCTCGCCGGCCTCGCTGTTACCATCGGCGCCATCGCTGGCTACAATTATGTCAAGATCCGCAAGATGAGGCACGATGCGCAGGTGCAGGCACATCTTGCGCATCTCGGCATTACGGGGGATCCGGCCGATGAGGCGGACGGAGACGACGAGGACGGTGACGGAGATGCACTCGGCGTTGCTGGGAAGGGCAAGGGGGCGGAGAATCAAGGGTTGCTCGGTTCAAGAGGCAACAGCCCACGAGGTTCGTCACCTCGCTAATAGGACTGAGATGATGGAGACCTGTAGAGAGCCACGGGAATGGCCGTATAGCGTGGTGTACCAGTAAAGCGTTGATGATGCACATGACACTGTATTTGATAGGTCACAGCGAACGAAAGAAATGGTCTTTAGTGGCCCGTTTCCCCAGGACGTAGATGGATATCCATCACTTTCATAGACTCTAGTTTTGTATAAGCTCCACTTCGTCATTAGATGTTTGCTGTCCTATGTATGCAGTGTGTTTCGTGAATAAGGAGTGTGCACGTGACTTGATTCTATCTAAATTGGTTAGATCGTTTTTCGTCTGGATGCCTTGCCACAGCCTTGCAGCAACATTATTCAAGAGCAAGTCGACGTGCTGCCAAACCATCAACACATCAACACATCAACATCATCATCTCACCCCACCCACACAATCACGACTCAAAGCAATCCGATCTCAAGTCTGTCATATCGCGACGAACACCAACACCAACACCAACACCAACACAACCACATCGCCGCCTCACATCTCCACCACGATCTCAGAACCACTGCACCTTTCAAGGCGCAAGAGGTACGTCTAAGCGCTACACCCACGAGGTCCACACGTAGTCATCCATCATGTCCTACCCGCCTCCTCCCGGGCTCAGCGCCCACTCCAAATCGACGTCGACGGCTTCGTCGCTGCCCGCGCGCCCGCCCCCCTCCGCCATCCCCGCCGCCGCCTTCAAGCCGAACTACACGACGCCGGCCCCCCCTCACTACGGCGGCGCCGCGCCCTCGTACCAATCCCAGGCCTTCGTGCCGCGCCAGCTAAACGCCCCCGCGGCACCAGCCTACAGCGCCGCGCCCGCATACCAGACGTACGCCGCGCAGCCCTACGGGGCGGCGCCCCAGGACTACTACGCGGCGCCGGCAGCAGACGCGTACGGCGCGCCGCAGATCCGCAACCCGTTCCCGCTGCCGGGGCAGGGCCAGCAGCAGCAGGCGGGCGGCGGAGGCGGAGGCGGCCGCTACGACGCAGCGGTAGATCCCGAGATGGAGGCGCAGATCGCGCAGTGGCAGAGCGCGTATTCGAAGGACAGCAGCAGCAGCAGCGCGCAGGCGATGGGACGGCCGACGTACGCGACGAATCCGAGCGCGGCGGCGGCGGCGGCGACGAGCGCGAACGCGGCGCCGCTGGGCGGGGGTGGGCGGGGCGAGGTGGGCGGTGGCGGCGCGGTGGGCGCGGCGGCGCACGCGGACGGGGGGGCGGCGAAGGACGGGGGGGAGGCGACGGTGGTGCGGTCGGGGGGCGGGACGCAGTGGACGGACTCATCGCTGCTGGAGTGGGATCCGGCGCACTTCCGGATCTTTGTGGGGAACCTGGCGGGGGAGGTGACGGACGAGAGTCTGCTGAAGGCGTTCAGCCGGTGGCCGTCGGTGCAGAAGGCGCGGGTGGTGCGGGACAAGCGGACGAGCAAGAGTAAGGGGTTTGGGTTTGTGAGTTTCAGCGACGGGGACGACTTCTTCCGGGCGGCGAGGGAGATGCAGGGGAAGTATATTGGGAGTCATCCGGTGTTGATCAAGAGGAGCACGACGGAGATCAAGGCGGTGGTGCCGAGGGATAAGAGGAAGGGGAAGAATCAGAAGGGGAAGGGGAAGGGAGGGGATGGAGGGGTGAAGGACGGGGGGGTGCAGAAGGCGGGGCAGAAGACGAAGGGGGGGTTGAAGATCTTGGGATAGAGGGAGAGGGAGAGGATAGAGGGATAGACAGAGAGAGCAATGGTTGGAGTGGAGGGAGCGAGGCGTTTGGTGTTTGGGTTGCGAGGAGGATATGATGGGTATGGTATGTATGGTATGTATGGTAGGTATAGTAGTTGGTATACCTGCATGCCACGACTCTCGACCGATGGACAGAAGTGCCTACTCGAGCCAGCCAGACTTGCACAATCGAAGAAGAAGAATGCAAGACCATCGACGCCGTCACGATTCTCATCATGGATTCATGGTACTGTAGTTCTCGACGTGACATGCATGATCAGAGCAGCGTTGTGGAGTTTCTGGTGAGTCAGCATCAGGTGGGGGGGGGGGGACTGCATTGGAAGATCGGCGCGGGGCTCCTGGGAGCAGCTAAGGAACCCCTCAGCGCGGAGCCATGACGGCTGAATAGAGATGCCGAATTTAGACCGTGGGATGTATATGAATGTATGTATAATGTATATATGTATATATGCATACAAGTATAGATATAGATATAGAGAGAGAGAGATATATATATATATATATATATATGTGGGATACATACGGATAACAGCATGAGTCTCAGCAGCCCATCCGAGACTCTCATCTCTCATCCCTCATCCGCCCCTATCCCCATCCCCATCCTACCCGCGCATACATACTTCCGCGGGCTGAGGCAGGAGAAGCTTCACCACCGTTTCCGTTCCCATTCCCATTACCACAGCGCCCAAGCCCGGCCTCACCAGTGTCGCCACAGCACCCACACGCATCCACGGGGTTGATTCAGTGGAGAGGGCTGGATATGCTTCTGGAGATGCTTATAGATATACTGCTGGAGATATGCGGAGTATTATGTGTGTGTCAGAGTGATCGTGTTTCGAAAAGGATTACAGTATTCTTCAAAATGCTTATGTGATGTATGTATGTATGTGGACAGTGTGGTTGGTAACGTGGTTGGGCGGACAGTAGTGGACGGACAGCAGTGGACAGCAGTGGACTGCCGTAGTCATCGAAATTCAACCCCCCCCCCACCCCCCGCTAAATCACTCTTCCGTCCCCTCCATCGTCACCTCTCCATTCCATCCTCCCAATTCTTTTCCCTGCCCCCTCCTCCTCCTCCTCCCTCTTCCTCAATTCATCAACAGTCCATCTGGATATACCATTCATACCTGCTTCACTGCTTCACTTCTTCCCCATCCAGACATATTAATTCTTATCCCACAGACGCAGAAATATAGAATCCATACCCCGCTGATTCAAGATGAGCGGTCCAGTGTAAGTTACAGCTCCTCTCACTGCCCCGCTATCGCTTTCGTCATACACGAGCTCTTCCCTCTGCACCTGTCCCAACACCCACAGACGCAGAACAAAGTGGAATGTGAAGCTCTCTATACTCCTCCATGTATCTCGTAGCTTCATAGATTCATTGTTCCATTGCTTCATTGCTTCATTTGTCGGAATGACAAGACAGAGACACCCCAGATGTTGACATCAGTACTTGTGCTGACTCTAGCGCACGTCTTGCCGGCATCAACGTCGGCGAGCATGCGCGCATTCCCAGCGGTGATTTCGGCCTCATTGGTCTCGCTGTCATGGGACAGAACCTGATCCTCAATGCCGCCGATCATGGATTCACCGTCGTTGCCTTCAATCGTACCGTGAGCAAGGTCGACCACTTCCTCGCGAACGAGGCCAAGGGTGAGTCTCGCGTCCCAACAAAACAATCCAATCCAATCCAGCACAGTTACGACGCGATGAAGGACCAAGGCTGACGGGATGATCAGGAAAGCCAATCGTCGGTGCCCACTCCATCGAGGAGTTCTGCGCCAAGCTCAAGACACCCCGCCGCATCATGCTCCTCGTCATGGCGGGCAAGCCGGTCGACGACTTCATTGAGACGCTCCTCCCTCACCTCGAGAAGGGCGACATCATCATCGACGGCGGCAACTCCCACTACCCAGATACCACCCGCCGCACAACGTACCTCGCCGGCAAGGGCATCAGGTTCGTCGGCAGCGGTGTCTCTGGTGGTGAGGAGGGCGCCAGATATGGCCCTTCGCTCATGCCCGGTGGAAACGAGGAGGCGTGGCCATACATCAAGGATATCTTCCAGAGCATTGCGGCGAAGTCGGATGGCGAGCCTTGCTGTGAGTGGGTCGGTGATGCGGGTGCTGGCCACTACGTCAAGATGGTTCACAACGGCATCGAGTACGGTGACATGCAGTTGATCTGCGAGGTGAGTCTCTAGACCCGGATTTCAATGCGTCCAAAAGCTAATTTCGCAGGCCTACGATATCATGAAGCGCGGCCTCGGCATGAGCGACAAGGAGATCGGCGATACCTTCACCAAGTGGAACAAGGGCGTCCTCGACTCCTTCTTGATCGAGATCACCCGCGACATCATGTACTTCAACGACGACGACGGAACCCCACTCCTCGAGAAGATCCTCGACTCCGCCGGCCAGAAGGGAACCGGCAAGTGGACCGCGATCAACGCGCTCGACCTGGGCATGCCCGTGACCCTGATCGCCGAGTCGGTGCTCGCGCGCTGCCTCTCCTCGATCAAGGGCGAGCGCACGCGCGCCTCCAAGGTCCTCCAGTTCGTCGGCCGCTCCTCCACGTTCGAGGGCAACAAGGAGCAGTTCCTCGACGACCTGGAGCAGGCCCTTTACGCATCCAAGATCATCTCGTACGCGCAGGGCTTCATGCTCATGCAGGAGGCGGCCAAGGACTACGGCTGGAAGCTCAACAAGCCGTCCATCGCGCTGATGTGGCGCGGCGGCTGCATCATCCGCTCGGTCTTCCTGAAGGACATCACGGCGGCGTACCGCGCGAATCCGGACCTGGAGAACCTGCTGTTCTCGGACTTCTTCAACAAGGCGATCCACAAGGCGCAGCCGGGGTGGCGCGACGTGGTGTCGAAGACGGCGCTGCTGGGCATCCCGACGCCGTGCTTCAGCACGGCGCTGAGCTGGTTCGACGGGTACCGCACCAAGGACCTGCCGGCGAACCTGCTGCAGGCGCAGCGCGACTACTTCGGCGCGCATACGTTCAAGATCAAGCCGGAGTGCGCGAATGAGAAGTATCCCGAGGGCAAGGATATCCATGTGAACTGGACGGGGAGGGGTGGCAATGTTAGCGCATCGCTCTACAAGGCTTAAATGCTTTGATGGGTGCGGGATGGGGGGTGGCGGACGATTGATCAAGTAGGTTTCTAATCTGGTATGTCCAGGAGATCGGCGGGAGGGATCACAGGTTAGGTGGAAAAGTAGATTGCTGGTTGCAACGTAGCTAGTTCTGGTATCTGAATGGAAGCTTTGACAGTGGTTTTACGTCTTGTGGAGTGCTGTGCTCGTGAAATGGGATTGAGGCGCTGTGCAAAGATTAAGCAGGGGCGAGGAGGAAGGGTACAATGAGCTGTATTGAGTTAGGGGAGGATGGAGAGGAGAGGAGACGAGATATATACTATTGGCGAACCCTTTTTGCTAGTCAATCTTTTTCTTATGAAGGCAAGGTCTAATGTTATTGTCTCAAAGTACTTTGATGTCTTCTAGGCCTTTAGGCTTTTCTAAGCTGTGGTCAGCTTCTTTCTAGAAGACGGTAGGTAGGGGGATTCGTAAGGGCTCGCCTTTGTTAGGATGTACAGCGGGATAAAGGAATATATATATATATATATATATATAAAAAAACGATGACGATTCTGAAAAGACAGCCATGTCGTCTCCCCCTCTGCCCTTCACGATGAAGCTGGAGGCGCAATCACGTGATGGCCACATTCATGGTCCGAGCGTTTCGCGAAATCTTAAGCTCCAGATCGCGCTTGTTTGGCCATCAAGGTGAGGTCGAATTGCGACGCGAAGCACATCAGATCCAGTCAATTGCCGCCGATTGCATCTCCCTCAAGTGAATCACTGCATGAGAAATTGGCCTGTACCATTTATACAGCGACGATAACCAGAAACCGTCGCTCGCGATGCAGAATCCGGCGCAGGGCATCGCCCTCGAGCTCGTAAGGCCCCATCGCCACCGCCCGCATCACAGCGAACTTCTTTATCAACTCATGGGCGCGGGCAACTGCTAACAAATGAATAGCTACCGCACGTCCATTGCATCTCCGTCTACCGCTTCCCGACACTGCCATCCGTGCACCAGAACAAGGTCGCGGAATGGCTGCTCAGCGCGCCCAAGATCGCCAACTCCAGCGCGCCCTTCTACTGGAGCTACCTGGACCGACCGGCGGACGGCATCATCCTGCTGACCTGGCAGCCCGAGGGCCAACTGGGCACGAGCATGGCCAGTGACGGCTATGTCTGGGCCGGCGCCGAGACCGTCTACGTCATGCCCATCGACGGCTACGTCCTCGAGATCTACCAGCAGAAGGCGGGCTACGCGCCCGGCGAGCCCATGGCGACGCACGCGCGCCGCCGCTACCGCCTGCTCCCGGGCAAGTTCCCGAACCCGTCGGCGCCGGCCCCGGACCCCAGCCTCTGGATCACGCACTACTACCCGGCGGAGCCGGCGGATCGCGTGCCCAGCAACGCGGTGCCGACGGACATGCGCACGCAGTCCGTGATGCAGACGCGCGCGTATCTGCAGAGCCAGGGCCAGATCCAGCAGAAGGAGTTCATGCTGCATGACCGGAGCAAGTGGCCGCAGATCGCCTTCCCGGGCAGGGGCCCGCCGCAGAGGGGCCCCGCGTACTTCAACCCCATGCAGGCGCGGACGCCGCAGCAGATGGCGTATCCGGCGCAGCAGACGACGCCGGGCCCGGCGCCGAAGCGCGCGCGGACGCAGGCGAGTCAGCCGCATGCGGCTGCGCAGGCGGCGGTCCCCGTGGAGCTGATGGATGATGAGGAGGATACGTCGAGGGGGGATATGTTCGATCATATGACGCCGCGCGAGGTGAGCCAGAGCAGATACATCCAGAACCACGAGTGGATGGAGGAGATCTTCTCCTCGCCGGTTCCGGTCGACCATCTCGTCCCCGTGGACCTCGGTCTCGGCCTCGGCGGCTCGCTGAGGCAGATCACGAACGGCATCTTCGAGACGTACAACTCGGCCAAGTACATCGAGGAGGGCAGGGCGCGCCACGAGTATATCGGCCGCCTGGACCCTGGCAAGGCGGAGGAGTTCCGCAAGCGCGCGAACGAGAAGGTCGAGGCGGAGAAGAGGGAGATTGAGAAGCTCCGGAGGAAGCATGCGCGGCGGATGGCGAAGCTGCAGAGGAACGCGGTGGTGGTCGAGGCGGAGAAGGCGCTGCGCACGGCGGTCAACGAGCCGTCTGACATCGGCACGGAGTACTGGCGTCTGGAGGGCAAGATCTCGAGCAACGACGACGAGGAGGAGGACAGAGAGAGCATCGCCAGGCAGACGGGTGCGCGGAAGGTCGACGACATCGTCGCCGCGCTCGAAGCCTCCCTCGGTCTCCACGCCGCCGCCGTCCAGGAGCTCCGCCGCATCCAAGACGGCGGCCTCCAGGACCGCATCCCCGCCGCGCCTCCCGTCGTCTACGCGCCCAGCGCCCCGGGCTCGGTCTCAGGCCAGGACCGCGCGAGCCGCCGCGGCAGCGCGCAGAGCGGCGTGCTGGTCGCCGACCACGACCACGACCTCGACATGGGCAGCGCGGCAGGCCTCCTCGACCAGTTCCACACGGGCTTCAGCGCCGCCACGACGCCGGGCAACGGCTACACGCCGCAGCACCTGCAGGGGCTGTCGGCGCCGGCCTCGGCGGCCGCGAGTCCCGCGCCGCAGGAGCGGGCGGACGTGGAGATGGGCGGCACGGAGGGCGGCGCGGGGGGCGACGCGGGCGACTGGGTCGTCGTGCCGGCGGGGGGCGTGACGCCTCCGGCTGCGAGTGCGAGTGCGGCGGCGCCGAAGCCCGCGTATGCGCCGATTTTGCCTCCTGGTGCTGCGGCGGCGAGACGGGCGACGGCGACGGCGATGGCGACAACGACGCCTAGTGCTGCCGCTGCCGCTGCTGCAGATGCGTCTGCGGGCACGTCTGCGACTCCGGCGCCAGCCGTAGCGGCGCAGTCGCCGGCGGCTGCTGCGGGAGGGGAGGGGACGAGTGTGTCGACGCCGCGGTTTGAGGGGGCTGCGGAGCCGGTGGACTTCTCGGGGCTGGACGACCTGGATACGGCGGGGTTTGAGGGGGGGATGGGGATGGGGATGGGGGATGAGAGTGCGTTTGGGGATGCGTTTGTGGAGAGGGAGGGCGAGGCGGAGGAGGGGGAGGGAGGGGAGGGAGAGGGGGGGATGTGAGGGGTGATTTGGGTTTTGTAGAATGGTGGAGGGTTTGCAGATGGGATTTTCTAGCGCTGGGTTCTATGGATGTGAAAGGAGGGCGGGCGGGGAGCAAGGACTTTGTGGTGGTTTGTGCATGGGGTCTGAGGGGGGGAAAGGTGGCTGTTCTTTAGGCTCTAAGTTTGTTCGAATTGTACGATCTGATCTGATCTGATCCAATCTTGCCTTTTGATTTATTTCGAGATTCCGGGGCGTGATGGTGATTAAGGGGAGAGGGGGAAGGGCGGGATCGGTAGCTAGCAGGTGGCCACTGGCCACATCGAGTGCGATTTCAGATGAGATGAGATAGGGATGAAAGCATGGAGACGGCAGACCGCACATACCACGACGGCCCACGCGAAGCTATGCATTACCAGGACGACGTAGACGAGCCGACTAAGTAAATGGCTAACTAACTGCCAACTAAAAGCGCCCTCTTTGAATTGTGTATAATATAATATAGGCCGCGCATCGAACCCCCTTCCCCCTCCAGCAAAAGCAGGCGCTTGGGACCCTGACGGCGCTTTGACAAACCAAGAAGAATATCTCGCTGAAGCGGTTAGGCTAACCCTATGAAATCAACAGCAAAAACAAAAAAGGAATTGGACACTGTGGGAATTGAACCCACGACCTTCCCCAAATTGTTATCGACCATTGCTGATTGATGCGAAGGGGAAATCATACCCCTAGACCAAGCGCCCATTTGTTGTTATCAGTAAATGCATGAATGCTATGAAATGTGCGTCAATTCTGCCCACGAGCTGCTTGCTACTGCGCACGTGGGTGGATACGCTGCTGTATTACGACAAGTCGAGCTTTCTCGGGAGGTTCAACTAGAGTACAAGGACTTGCAAATCCTGTAAGATAGCCTACATGAGTACGTAATAAAGGCCATCAAGGCTAGGCCGTCTTGAGCAACACCAGAGACACCTCGTCAAGAGGAAGGAGGGAGGAAGAAGCGGCCAGAGATCGATGGCGAGAGAAAAATGAGAAAATGCCTACGAACCACAATTGTGTCTCACGTCGATCAGCGCTGCTAGTCATGGCAACGACAATTATTACTCGAACAATCCGAAAGCCCGGGATCCGCCGTTGAACTTCATGGAGATATGTGTGCGTAATACCAAAACAAGATGAGACATTCATCAAACCACGTGGCGTCCAATTTCCAGGCGAGGAGAACAATGGACGGCTTCTCAGAATGATGGAATGCGAGAAAATGAGGAATGAGGGTGCGGCGGGAACAGTCGTGGAAGCACCTGGACAACTGAATGACTTGCATGATGCAGCCGCATATGTGTCAATATTGTGAGATAAATCGATGCCACTTGACACCGACTGATCCCATAGATCAGTCCATACTGTATCATTAAGCCATGGACTTAGCTGTCAAATACACAGAATGCCCTTAGAGAATTTGTCGGACGAAAATGGCAATCTGTCAAATCGCAGACGTTCTTAGTCCATTCTTCGGAGAAAAATCGCAAATGTACGCCATACGCATCTCCATTTCGAAAGAAAAATAGCAATCTGTCAAATGCGCAGACGCTCTTAGTCCATTCTTCAGAGAAAAATCGCAAATGTACGCCATACGCATCTCCATTTCAAAAGAAAAATAGCAATCTGTCAATTGCGCGGACGATCTTAGACATTCTTCGGAGAAAAAAGAAAAATCGCAAATATGCGCCACCCCGCATCTCCATTTCCAAAATACGCGAAACAATACTGAATCTGGCCTGCACAAACCCCCTTCCGCACATTCCAGAGCCGCTTTTCCAGGAACCCGGATCGGGAGCGACAGGTGTGAGAGGACAGCAGCTCCCCTGTGCGAGAATGGGAACTAACGCAAGTCATGCCGCGGAATGCTTCACTTGCCGTTGCGGCTCTGTGGGAGGAGGGACGGGAGTGAGAACTTGAGGAATGGAGTTGAGTAGTACATAGTACATAGTATCGGGCCTTTTCGCCGTTTTGACAGACGACGACGGTGAATAACGAATGTTACCATGGAAGGAAACGTGTGAAACATTATACAATATATCTGCGGCAGAATGATCATGCGATTCCATGTGGGAGACTTGAGACTTCAAGAGTCACCCACCGTATTCAGGAAAGCTACTGCAACGAGCCGGCGAAACGATGTGACTGCGTGATGCGGAGTGCGTGCATGCAGCAGGGCGAAACCATAGCAACAGCATGGGAAAATGCTGTCAGCATCCGAAAGGTGAAAAAGATCATGCATACATACGGATCGACAAAGAGAAAGACACCCACGAGGTAATTTTACAAAGAGAAGCCCGCAGCTCGTTATCTCGATGGATGTACATAATTAAGATGCTGAAAAAGAAAGTTTGGAAAGCTCGACGAGTCAGGAGAAGGTCGAGGAGCAAGATGAGTGAGCAGGGAAGGAAGTCGACGTCAAGTCCCGTGACAACGCGATATTTTTGGCGTTTTCGGATCCTTGTTTGTTTGTTTTGTTTACATGGCCGCAACGGAGCGAGGCCAGCGCCTCTTCCTCTACATGATACGAACAGCAAGTCAGCAACTGGGCAACAGCGGCTCGGCGGCTCGATTCTGCATTATCGAAAAGGATGATGCAAGGCATTGCGAGCTCTGACAAGTTCTTGGATCTAGCGGTGAGTCGAACGAGAGCTGGTTCCTCGTTGTGGGGGGTTTGTATATCTGTTTGGGAGTCACGGCGCGTGGCCAGAGGAGGGGTTGCCCGGCTAATATTGGCGGGGGACAACCTGATTCTAAATGCGTAGATCCGTAAGCTCTTGGGAGGAGGCTGCCCGCTCATCCTATTGGCCTCAATTGTGAATCTTGAGACAAGCTACTCAAACCGGAATCCTTTGGGGTCCATGGCGCAGGGAGGCGCAGCTGAGAGGGTTCTCAGTCATCGGGATTCCAGGATAAGGCGCGATCAAGGAACTGCACAAGATTAATTGCTCCGGAAACGTGCTTCCTTTGCATCTTTGCTCCCACGTAAACAGACGAAGTCGATCTTGGCTATCGCATCGCATCACCTTTCTGTACATCCAGAGCTCGGGTCTAGGAGAAAACAAGATTCTCAGATGGCCTTGAAGGCCCGGTGTCCAACTTTTAAAGTTGGTCGACCGTTGCAAGTAGCATCTCGGAGGAGCAGGATGACGCAAAATGGCCATTGCATTGAATCTGGAGGCTCAGCTCAGCGAGCACGCAAGGAATACGCGTGGTCTGAGATGACTGAGATGATTGGAACGGAAGAAGCGTGGAAGCGCAGACAGGAAACGACTGCAACATGGCAGCAACGGACGGTGATTTGCCAGTGGCTTCGCGCGAGCTGGAAAGGGCCATGTTCCGCGAGCAGTGTTAATTTGCGAATGCCGTTCTTGCGGAGGCGCCGCACCTGTGGAGGAAGTGAAGGCCGTGTGGCTGGCTGGTGCTGCCGGTGCTAGGCTGCTTTGGTAGATGTATACGAGACATCTGAAGCTTGAGCCTTTTAAGGAGGACGCAGAGGAGGAGGAGGGGGAGGAGCTGTAGGGCTTATCTTTGGGTGGTCCGCGAAAACCCCGGACGTCAGATCATGCAGCTGTGTGTATGTGTGTATGTACATACACAATATTGAGATACTCGGCAGAGCAGTCCAAGAAAGGAGTCGGTCATGCTCACGGTTTCTGTAACAGAAGCTTGTCATGATCAAAGCGTTGAAACGTGGGTGGTGAGGTCAGTCAGTAGGTCAGTCAGCATGGTTCGCATTCTGGTTGCTGACGGTCAGTGATCAGACAACCCAACCGCGTTTGTTGATATTGGGCCAAAGCGCGTCATTCTGGAAATGCTGGAAGCGGCCGTCGTTTGGATAGAGGTATGCCATGTATGCCATACCGTAGACGAAATCCTCTATGACGAAATATTTCGATTCAGAGCTAAAGAACTGCTCGTCGTACGTTAATCTTGTGTACTAGGAGAAAGGAGAAAGGCGAAAGATCGAAGATCGGAGAGGCATTGCATCCCTTGCTTGAGAAATGTGAATAGTTGCTCTCTCTGGCCGCTCCAGGGAATTACGCGCTTTCGGCGGGAACAAATGACGAACCAGGGCCGAAGTCTGTAGGGCTTTGCTTTCATGTCCGAGCGAAGAGAGCGTCTGCTCTATTGCCCTCCGGTTGTGGCTTTTCTCGTGCTATTTGTGTAAATGTAGAAGGAAGTGATGCATAAAGCGGAACTGAGGCTACGGAGTACAGTAGTCAAGCAAGGAAGACAATAGCCGCCGAGAGCTTACTGCTGCTGCCATGACAATTCAATTCAATTCAATTGAATTCGATGATTGTGGTCGGTATACTCATGGTGTATGTATGATCAGCGAACATTCAGAACATTCAGATCCAGAAGGGATTCACTCCGAGTTGTGAAGTTGTGATATCCGGCATCGGCATGAATCATGGCAGTCAGCAGTGTTTGCATGTGTGCATGTGTGCATGTGTGCATCTCTGCAGCGGCGTCGTGCGTGTTTTCTAGACTCCATACCGCAGATCGCATAGTTCCTTGGCCTGCAATGAGGTGGAGAAGGTGAGACTGTGGATGCGATGCGATGCGATGCGAGCGAGATCTTCTAATTCAGCCTCGTTGCCCCAGAGAAGCTGGAGCTGGAGCTGGAGCTGGAGCTGGAGCTGGACCTGGAGGATTGTTGATCGTTGATGCTTTGCGGGCAGAAAAAGAAAGAAAAAGACATTGGGGGATTGGAGTATTGGAGTATCAGTATTCGAGTAGACCTGTACCATGCATGGTCAATGATGCCCATCGTAGAAGAATCAAGTCGTTGCCCTCCCACGTAAGCTTTTATCGCGCAGGGCTGTTGTGATTTTCAGTTTCCAGTTTCCAGTTTTCGTCCCCATCTCCCCCTCAGCAACGGCGCTTCCGAATAGCAAGTGAGGAGCTCTTATGTGATGGAACTCTCCAGATACCCCGCCAACGACGCCAACCAGCAAAATATGCAAAATGTCGCAGACCAAGTGGGTAGAGAAGGAAAAAGAGGAGAGAGAAGAGAGAAGAGAGAAATAAAAAAGAGGAGAGAGAAGAGAGAAGAGAGAAGAGAGAAATAGAAATAAAAAAGAGGATCGTCGTTTTGTTGATCGGTAGAGGATATAGATGCTCCTATGCTCATCAGTGTATGTATGTATGTATGTACATACATATGTATGCTCATCATTGCTCATCATTGCTCATCATTGCTCATCATTGCTCATCATTGCTGTAAGGTACAGTATGTGTATGTACAGTATAGTATGTATGTAGAGTATGTGTATGTACAATGGTATAGAGTATGTGTAGATATGTGTATGTACTTCGTATGTGTATGCACGCATCCGGCACTCCTAATGCATGCATGTACATTAGATATGTACATTATATGTAATTATATGTACATTATACGTACATTATATAGAGTGCGTACATACATTAGATACATTATTATATACATATTATATACACTACTATATTATACACTAATATATACTAATATACTACTCCGTATAGACTACTACATTATACACTACGTACATACGTACATACGTACATACGTACATACGTACATACCTTGCTTCACAGCTGCACTCAGGGCAGACCACCAGACCACCAGACCACACCAGCGAATAATGCGAAGAATTGCCCTGACAACAAAAACTGACAGGGACAGGGCGCATCAAGTACCTTACTATACCTTACTATACCTTACTATACCTCACCTATACCCTACCTATACCCTACCTACCTTACTCTACGAAGTATCTCACCTACAGTACATAGGTACCCTTATACCCCTACATACCCTTACATACCCTACTGACCTGCTCTTCTTCCTTACCCACCCGTCACCTCGTCGACTGCGAATTACTGGGATACAGCGAGCTGAGGGAGCCCTTCAAAACTCCTCTGTCTCCTCTGTCTCCTCTGTCTCCTCCGTCTCTTCTCCTCCTCTCCTCCTCCTCCCTCTCCTCCCTCTCGTCTCTGATCTCTCATCTCTGATCTCTCATCTCTCATCCTCACCATCATCGACATCGACATAGAAGATCACCCCTTTGAAGGTCTCTCCCAGCCTTCCTAGCGGGACGACTTCGAAGACCGACGACAGCACGACAACGAGGACGAGGACATCAATTCAACCACGACCACGGCCACGACCACCACCACGACCACCACCACGACCACGACCACCACGACACAGTACCCACACGCCCATAGCACCCTTACGACCCTGAGTTCAACCAATCCATCCTGCCAATTCGCCAGCATCGATGTCTAGGATCGTCATATAGCATAGCTTCGACCTCGACACACCTCGATAGATAGCCTTCACGCACCCACCAGCCAGCCATCATATAGTCACGAACTATACGTCCAACATATCTTGCTTGACTTGCATAGCTTCTGCCATTGCCCTCGTCTCGCCTTGTCTTTATGCCACCCAACGTCCGCCGTTGATTCAATTGATTTGCAACGATAGCCACCCTCTGCTGTCGGCCAACTATCGACTTACGCTCATCTATCTTGCACCAAGTCCGCCGCTGCTGTTGCGGACGTCGGAGCTCATCACAATTGCTGTCATGGAGGCATCGTCACCGCTTGCTGCAATGCAGCCACCCTCGCTCATGGTCGCCTGGAACCGGAGGGACATCTACAATTCTAGGGGCAATTCCCATTTGTCTGGGGCAAATGCCTTCGGTCCGGGTGCCTTCAACTTCAGGGATCTGAGTATGAAGAAGTCGACCCCAGAATACTTCTCCCTGAAGACCCTTCGGGGCTCGTCGCCTACGACAACCTTGGCCGCGGATCTCTCACAGAACTTTCACATTGATATGAGGTAAGAGAACATCTCAACTACGACTAGATCCCGGCTAACCATTTTTGAAGCCCGCAGCTGCCAACCCCTCGTCGATCGCTCTTCACAACGAATCTGCTCGGTACACTTGGCGGTCGAGGTGAGATTGATGCCCAGGAGGTTATGAGGTCCCTGCTAACATCTGGCAGAGAACGTCAGGACACCTCCGTTGCCATCTTCTTCACCGAGTCCGTACTATGAGTCCATGGATATTTCCCCGCTGCCTCATAAAGCTCCATTCCTGGCTCAGATTGAGGTACATTCTCCATGCCCAACCCAAGCCATTGAATATGAGACGACCCTCCCACCATCTCCGCCACGCTCGGAGTTCTTGGAACCTCCCAGGGCCATGTCAATTATGCCTGAGTAAGTCAAGCTCATCTCATTATCCTCGAATGACATGGCTAACTATCGTGAAAGGAGGAAGAAGACTATCTTGCTTCGACCGGCGATGGGCAGAGCCAAGGCATACTCGTCAGGTTCCATGCCACAACGACCTAGACCCGAGGCCCAGCTTCCTCCTTTCCGTTTCGGTGCTGGGAGCAGCAAACTGTCGACTTCAACGTCCATGTCCCTGGGTGAATGCTTCATGGAATCACCGCCACAGGAGAAAAGGGCGTCGTCTGTCGACAACCCCGCAATCTCTGTTATCGGACCACCGAGGGCAAAGCAGTCGTTGAGCATCTCTGTTGTCCGCAATGGCTCACCCATCAGTCATGCACGGCGCCCTTCGAACCCACTCTTTCGACCAAGGAAGCAATTCCGCCGGTCACTGAGTATGTTTGAGACTCCAGCCGACATCATGACTCAAAAGAAGGAGCCAACATACACGTCCACTGCACTTCAATCTGTCATGGACGTCGATGAGCTTCATCAACCCGTGCTACCTCATTTCTTCCCTGAAGGGCAGCCGGATAGCATCCCACGCATTTCCAAGGACACGCTTGTCGCGATCTTGGATGGAAAATACGATCACAACTACAATAAGAGGATGATTATTGATTGTCGATTCGAGTACGAGTACAATGGAGGTCACATCGATGGGGCTCTCAACTATAATGACAAGGAGATGTTGACACACGAACTCTTCGAAGATGCGAAACCTGAAAAGACTCTTGTCATTTTCCATTGCGAGTATTCTGCACATCGAGCTCCGATCATGGCACGCCACGTCCGGCAACAGGATCGTGCGACCAACATTGAGCATTATCCGAGGCTCACCTATTCAGAGGTGTACATTCTCGATGGAGGCTATAGCGGTTTCTTCACTGACTTTCGCGATCGTTGTTATCCGCAAAATTACGTCGAGATGGACGCAAAGGAACATGCATACACCTGCGAGCGGGAAATGGGCAAGCTTCGTCAAAACAGAGGAAAGCTTGGCCGTGCCCATACTTTTGCCTTCGGACAACACGGCGGCATCGAAGACAGTCCTACGGGACCCAGCCGATCAGGCCGAGCCTGCGATACAATGATGCTTGATTCGTCACCGATCCCAAATGAGAATCGTCTTCATGGGCGTCGTATGGCTTCCTATTAAGTCATCATGATTTTGTTTTGCATTGGAAGGAGTTCAACATTTTGCTTTTGGCGTTCTGGTTTATGACGTTCCCGATTTCAGCGACTGAGCGACCCGTTTCATTCATATTTTCCCAGCATGGCGCATATGATCACCTTCATGGACTCATGGCATTTGAGCGAATATTGCATCTCTTGCTCTAGCTTATCGATCTGCTGTTGCATCAGCTGCACTGCTCATCAGGGCAGCTCGACCACCAGCACTTCATTCACATCGAAGTTGCTCCGCAAATACTACATTTGCACACACAAAATACCTTGTGGATATATCTGTACGACTACCACACACCACAATTCTCTACGGTTACCTATCATCGCAATCAGATCAGGTATTCCAACTTTCATTATTATATCAACACCACACGATACCACTGCCGCAACCCCGAGTTCGGCAATACTACACATTTTCCTTGACGTCTAAAGACCTGACGTCTTTCTCAAATTGATCGAGCGAGCGAGCACATCGACTGAACATGGACGTTCAGCTTTCGCACCGCATATACTACTTTCTTCCTCAAACCAACCACCTCATCTTGCTCCGAGATATCCTCCTTAGTACTCTTTCTGGGATCGCTTTTTTGCATCCGCGCCTGCATCCGCATCGCACGGGCCTTTATACCTCTTTGCTGTCTCTCTAGATTTCGAGATATTCAAAGACCAGTGCTGTTGCCGTCGGTGATTTCGACGGGCTTTTGGCTGTACATGATTCCGAAGAGGGGAGGGGAGGGATGGGGGGGTTTGGTTCTTTGTATTGATTACGTGTCTTGTTGTGGAATTGTCTTCGTTGGAAGATGGCCCGGGAGAGATGGTGATAGATACATGTGAGAGTAATCATATGAAGGTGATGGAGGGGGGAGGGACTAGTTGTTGAGCTACACTTCGATTGAGGAAAACCTTCAAAATCATGCTTGTCTTGTGCTTTGACGTGACTCGAGTGTTGTGATGCGTATTCTCGGAGTCTAAATGAGAATGAAGAATGAATTTGAATGTTGTGTTGAGTGTTAATAAAATAAATACTAACGTCGAATGACGAAATATAATTTTCTGCTTTCTGAATTAGGAGAAGAAAAGTTACATGCCAAAATCGGAAAATTTCAGCAATTCTAATACATTATACTTGCAAACATATCGTCAAAGCTTAATCTCTAATCAAAGTTTCTATCCCAATACTTCCTCAAGCAATCATGCAGGATATAGGAATATAACTCCCGACTCGTTTGTTCAAGAGTCGACAAGTCCCCAACTTCAGCACTAACCCCAATCCAGCAGCAGTCTCGGCGGTCAACCGCGGCAAAAAGCTCACCTCGAAAAAGATTCCCAAAATATTTGGCCCAAAGCTCCACCTCCTCTCTCATCATCACCTCCCATAACCACAACACCTACAATGGGCAGCAAACGCAAGAGACAGGCGGCAGAAGTCGCCGCTGCCGCACCGGCGGCGAAGAAGCAGGCAAAAGAATCGAAGACCAAGAAGCCCGAAACCGAAGCAGTCGTCGCCGTCGCGGTCGAGGAGACAGAGGAAGCACCCGTCGTCGTCGCACCGCCCGCACCGCCCTTCGTGGACAACCCCCGCGGACCGGAACTGAAGCGCGAAGTCGGTCTGTACGACCAACTCAGCAGCGAAGACGCGGCGGAGCGTCTGCGCGCCGCCACGGCCGTGGTCTCGGGCCTGCTGGGCGGCGCGGGCGCCTCGGAGGCCACGCTGCTGCGCCACCTCGAGCGGCGGCTGTTCCGCGGGCTGGCGAGCGGGCGCAAGGGCGCGCGGCTGGGGTTCAGCGTGGTGCTGGCGGAGGTGCTGGGGCAGCTGTTCGGCGGGGCGGCGGGGGACCGGTACGCCGGCGTGGGCTTCGAGCGGGTGCTGGAGATCCTGCGGCTGAAGACGAAGCCCGAGGGGGACCTGAGCGGGCAGGAGGAGAAGGACCATGCGCTCGGGCTGCTGTTCGGGCTGCAGGCGTTTGTGCGCGCGCGCATCCTGTTCGCGGGTGACGGCGCGAGGTGGGCGGCCGTGCTGGATGCGCTGCTGCTGCTTTGTGGCAGGAAGCCGTGGTTGAGAGAGGAGGTGGGGTGGGTGGTCGTGGAGGCGCTGGGGCAGATGGGACAGGCGCAGGCGGAGGCGACGTTGCAGCGGCTGTTGGAGGCTGGACTGGCGGCGACGCCGGAGGGCGTGGGCATCTGGATCACGGCGAGGCGCTTGTTTCCCGACATGAAGTTCCCGGGCAAGCCGTGGGGGAGCAGCGGGAATCCGCTGGAGCACCTTAAGTCGCTGGGGAAGGCGTTGAAGGAGAGCTCGAGCCCGGAGGGCGAGGGCCAGGCGAAGGCGACGGGGAACTGGAACCCACAGCTGCACTTTGTCTGGGGATTGATTGTGGATCAGTATGTGGCTGGTGCGAGAGCAGGTGAAGACGGTGTCGCGGAGGAGTTTGAGAAGTTCTGGAAGGTTGCCGTTGATGGTAAGACATACTGATACACCATTTACAGAATCATGTGCTAATTGGTCGCAGAGAACTTATTCTCGGCATCAGCATCCCGAGAGCGCAAATTCTGGGGCTTCCTTCTCTTCCAGAAAATGCTCAACGACACCCCAAACTACCCAGAACTCCTGACCAGCATCTTCAGCCCAAATCTCGTCAGATGTCTGATCAACCACCTCTCAAAAGAAGATCGCTTCCTCCACCGTGCAGCTGAGAAGAGTCTAAGGACTCTCCAGCAAATGGTTGAGGCGAACCCTCACACCATCCCTATTGTCCTGCCAAAGCTTATCAGCGGTAATGGTTTCTACAACTTCGATCAGGTCACCAAGACCAAGACCGTTGATAAGATGTTGGGCTGGGTCGACGGTAAAGACGCCGAGGCAGTTGTGCAGATTCTTCTCAAGCCAGCGTTGATCGTCGAGGGATGCGAAGACAAGAAAGATGCCGAGTCCCGCCGTCAATGCTTTGCCGACTATCTCCTCTCCATGATCCGCCGCGTCAACATCACCGATGAGTCGAAGGACTCTAGCTGGGTCAAGAGCAGCGGCCTGCCCACTCTCGCTAGACTCTCGTACTCGAAGAAGCATCTGAAATGCAAACCAGAGCTATCTGAGAAATCGAGGTCCATGTTCCGCACTCGCCTCACCTCCGCTTTCGCACACCTCGTCTCCGACCCAACAGGCTTCGCGTATCCCTGCGAGCTGCTGCAGTCCGTCAAGGCCGATGCCGTAGAGATGGACGACGAAGTCACGTCCGCGAAGGACAAAGCCCTATCGACGATGGAGAAGCTGCTCAAGAAGACCAAGAAGGCGACGGAGAAGGAGAAGAAGTCCCTCGAGGCCCTCGCCCTCCTCTACTCGCTCGTCGTCTTCCAGCTCCTCAACGGCGAGTCCGACGCCGCCTCCGTCCTCGACGAGCTGAAGCTCTGCTACGACAAGCTGATCCGCGGCAAGGAGGACGCAGAGTGCCACGACGCCTCGCAGGTCCTCGTCGAGATCCTGCTCTCGCTGATGTCCAAGTCCTCCGTGCTCCTGCGCAAGGTCGCACAGCACGTCTTCACCGCCTTCTCGGGCGAAATCACCGCCGAAGGCTTGAGTCTCATGACCGACGTGCTGGGCGCGAGCGAGAGCGCGAGGGGTCAGCAGGAACTCTTCGACCAGGAAGATGACGAGGATGAACACGGCCACGATCACGATCACGGCTCTGATGACGACGAGCTCGCCTCCGACGTCGAGATGATCGAGCCCAACAACGACGCGGCCTCCTCCGACGAAGACTCGGACGCCTCAGACACTGGCGACGACAACGAGGCCGCCACCGAGCTCGAAGCCGCGCTCGCCGCCGCGCTCGGCACGCACGGGCTCGACGCGGACGGTGGCGCCTCGGACTCGGACGCCGACATGACGGACTCGGAGATGCTGGAGCTGGACGCGAAGCTGGTGACGATCTTCGCGGCGCGGGCGCAGGCGCCGAACAAGAAGCGCGAGAAGAAGGACGCGCGCGCGACGGTCGTCAACCTCAAGAACCGCGTGCTGGACCTGCTGGAGGCGTACGTGCGGGCGCAGGCGGGGCGGGCGGAGGCGTACGGGCTGCTGGTGCCGCTGCTGGGGTGCATGCGGGCGACGGGGACGCGGCAGGTGGGGGAGCGGGCGCACGGGGTGATCGCGGCGTTTGCGAAGGCGGCGAGGGGGGCGGGGGCGAAGGAGGGGGAGGGGCAGGAGGAGGAGGAGAGGGCGGACTTCGACGTGGGCGAGCGGATCGAGCTGTTGAGGCGGATCCACGCGGAGGCGGGGCGCGAGGCGAATGGCGGCCATGCGTTTGCGAAGGCGGCGAGCACGGCGAGTCTGCTGGTGGCGAGCAGCCTGTGGCGCGCGGACAGGGGGCTGGTGGGGGAGGTGGCGGGGGTGTATCGGGATAGCCAGGTGGGGTGGGTGGGGGGGGAGATGAGGGTTACGGCGGGGTTCTTACAAGACAGGCACAATTGGG
>Ga0123337_10001084_pt1 | contig 37586 bp, 33 predicted proteins | sample frozenSSSSmetaG_FD_89792 | JGI IMG/M metagenome (GOLD analysis project Ga0123337, IMG submission 89792) | Glacier valley bacterial and archeal communities from Borup Fiord, Nunavut, Canada, to study Microbial Dark Matter (Phase II) -... | ecosystem: Environmental > Aquatic > Freshwater > Ice >...
ACCGAGAAGAGAATGCTGCGGGGGAACTCGTCGTCGCGGAGCAGATAATCGACGACGCGGTCCAAGTTGAGCTGGCCGCGGCGGCTGCGGCGGAAGGCTTCGAAGCCGGAGCAGGAACGGAGCACGGAAGCCCACTGGATCATGTCTAGGGCGGAGCCGACGGCGTGGATGTCGGGCAGGAGCATGTAATACTTCACGTCGAGGATGCGCGAGGTGTTGTCGGCGCGTTCGAGGTAGCGGCCCAGCTGGAAAAACCACCAGAGGTCGGTGCGGGGGACCATGGAGTCGGCCACGCCGTAGAAGAGCTGGATCTGGGTCTTGATGCGGCTGAGGTATTCGATCGAGCCGATCTGGGCGTAGCGGGTGTAGTCGTCGCCTTTGAGCTTCAGGTAAAAGGTGTTGAGCGTCTCCCAGACCTCGCTGGAGAGCTGGTCGCGGATGCAGCGCGCGTTTTCACGGGCGAAGGCGACGCAGGAGATGAGCGAGCTGGGATTTTTGCGGTCGAAGAGCATGAACTCGATGACGGCCCGTTCGGTGACGGGGACGTCCTCGCCGTGGAGCTCGAAGAATTTTTCGTTGTCGCCGGTGACATAGACGAGGGGCTCCCAGGACTTGGGATCGTCGGCGGCCTGGCGGGATTGCAGGTCGATGACGAGCTGGGCGTTCACATCGACGATGCGGGCGGTGTTTTCGGCGCGCTCGAGGTAGCGGGCCATCCAGTAAACGAGATTAGCGACGCGGGAGAGCATGGTTATACGATGATTTGTTCCTGAACGGGCATCGGCGGGTTGGTGATGTCGTCGTTGAGGACCCAGGTGTCCTTCGAGCCGCCACCCTGCGAGGAGTTGACGACGAGGGAGCCTTTGCGGAGGGCGACGCGAGTGAGGCCGCCGGGGGCGATCTTGATGGTCTCGCCGTTGAGGATGTAGGGGCGCAGGTCGATGTGGCGGCCTTCGATGGTGGCGTTGTCGCAGACGCTGGGGGCGCGGGAGAGGCCGATAGTGGGCTGCGCGATGAAATTGCGCGGGTTGGCGATGATCTTGGCGCGGAATTCCTCGATCTGCGCCTGCGTCGAGTGCGGGCCGACGAGCATGCCGTAACCGCCGGCTTCGTTGACGCTTTTGACGACGAGCTTGGGGAGGTTTTCCAAGATATACTTCATGTCGGTCGGGTTACCCGACAGGTAGGTGTCGATGTTGGTCAGGAGCGATTCCTGGCCGAGGTAGAACTTGATGATCTTCGGGACGTAGTAGTAGAGGGCCTTGTCGTCGGCGACACCGCTGCCGATGGGATTGCAGAGGGCGACGTTGCCTTTTTTGTAGGCGTTGAAGAGGCCGGGCACGCCGAGGAGGGAGTCTTTGCGGAAGACGGTGGGATCAAGGAAGCTGTCGTCTATGCGGCGGTAGATGACGTGGACGGGGGAGAGTCCGTCGGTGCGGCGCATGTAGACCTTGTCGTTTTCGACGACGAGGTCGTCGCCTTGGACGATCTCGATGCCCATCTGGCGGGCGAGAAAGCTGTGTTCGAAATAGGCGGAGTTGTAGACGCCGGGCGTGAGGAGGACGACGGTGGGATCGGAAACGTGCTCGGGGGCGAGGTAGAGGAGGAGGTTGAGCAGGTCGTGGGTGTAGTTCTCGATCGGGCGCACGCGGTAGTCGCGAACCAGATTGGGGAACACGCGCTTCATGACCTGGCGGTTTTCCAGCATGTAGCTGACGCCGGAAGGGGTGCGGAGGTTGTCCTCAAGGACGCGGTAGTGGCCTTCTTCGTCGCGGATGAGGTCGGTGCCGTTGATGTGGACGTGGAGGCCGCGGGCTACCTTGCTGCCGAGCATCTCGGGGCGGAAGTCCTTGGAGGTCTCGACCATCTCGCGGGGGACGACGCCCTCCTTGAGGATGCGTTGCTCGCCGTAGATGTCCTGCAGGAACATGTTGAGCGCCTGCATGCGCTGGGTGAGGCCGGCCTCGAGCTTGCTCCACTCGTGCGAGGGGATGATGCGAGGGATGAGGTCGAAGGGGAAAATCTTCTCGGTGCCGGCGTTGTCGGAGTAGACGGTGAACGTCACGCCGCGATCAATAAACGTCTGGTCGGCGATACGCTGGCGTTCCAGCAGGTCGCCCATGTTTTCCATGCGGCCGAAGCGCTCATAAAGACGGCGGTAGTGGGGACGGGGTTTTCCGGGGGCGGAAAACATCTCGTCATAAAAGCGGCCGTGTTCGTAGTTCGCGAATAGATCGGGCATGAGAGGGGAGGCGTGCGGTTATTTCGCCGCGACGGCGGGACCGGGAGGTTTTGACCAGAGGAAACTTTGTTGGGTGGCGAGTTCCTTGCCGTCGGCGGCGAGCAGGCGGAGCTTCCAGGCGACAGGAACCGCCTTGGCGTCGGACCAATCGGTGCCGGTGAGGCCGAACTTGATCACGTGGCTGCCGGCGGCCGGAAGGGAGACGGCAAAGCTGTCGGTGCGGGGCTCGGGATTCGTGGGCGTGATGACCTGCGTCTCGATCCAGGCGACCTCGATGGGCGAGGTGGTTTTGACGCGAACGAGGAAGTAGTAGCCTTCGCGGTGGGCGGGCTGGGTGCGGACCACGATGGCGCCGCCGGTGTTTTCCTTGCCGTTGAAATACTCCGAGATTCGCACGAAATCATCGGCCGGATGGTAATCGGGCATGATCCGCACGATCTTAAGGGCGTTAAGATCGGCGGCGAAGGAGGCGGTGACACCGAGGGTTAGGGAAAACAGAAGTGAGGCGATGGGACGCATGCAGAAAGGCTTACGCGGCCGTCCGGCGTAGCACAAGGCAAGTCGCAGATTGTGTGCCAAGGTGTGAGTTTGATTCATACAGCGTTAAAGCAGGCTTATGGCTCCAAGCGAATGGTTTGGTAGCGGTGAACACCGAGCAAAGCGGGTGTCCAGCCCTTCACTTCGGGGCGGATCAGATAGGTGCGCGCACCGTAAAAAATCGGGGCGATGGGGGCGTCGTCGAGCAGGAGTGCCTCGGCCTTCTGGAGGAGGGCGAAACGGCGGGCGGTGTCCTGCTCGTTGGCGGCGTCGGCGACGAGCCGGTCGTAGGCGGGGTTTTTCCAGCCGGTGTTGTTGTTGCCGCTGGCCGAAGTGAAGAGGTCGGTGAAGGTGGTGGGGTCGTTGTAGTCGCCGACCCAACGGGAGCGGAGCATGTCGAAGGACAACGATTGCATGCTGTCGATGTAGACGCGGGATTCCTCGGTGGTGAGGGCAACGTCGATGCCAAGTTCTTTGCGCCACATCTGCTGGATGGCCTCGAAGATCTTAGTGTTGACGGGATCGGCGTTCATTTTGACTTCGGCTTTGGGGAAGCCCTTGCCGCCCGGGTAGCCGGCCTCGGCGAGGAGGCGGCGGGCGGCGTCAAAATCGGTGGGCGTGCCTGCGGTCGAGGTGTAGCCGGCGGTGTTGGGCGGAACGAGGCTGGTGGCGGGCAGGCGGCTGCCGCGCATGACGGAGCGGGCGATGGCTTCGCGGTCGATGGCGCGGGCGAGGGCCTGGCGGACGCGTTTGTCGGTGAAGGGGGCGCGGTTCACGTTGAAGCGCAGGAAAAACGTTTCGAGAAACGCATCCACGCGGAGTTCGCCGGGGGCTTCGCGGCGCCATGCGTCGAGGCGGTCGGGGAGCACGTCGTAGGTGATGTGAACCTGGCCGGCGCGGAAGTTGTTTTCGTCCACGGTGAGATCGGCCACCGGATAGAAGATGACGCGTTCGATCTGGTTCTGCGCGGCGTCGTGGTGGCGCGGATTTTTCTTAACGACGAGGCGCTGGTCGGGCGACCACTCGTCGAGGGTGAAGGGGCCGTTGCAGACGAAATTTTCGGGGCGGGTCCAGCGGGTGCCGCGTTCGTGGGCCTTGCCGAATTTCAGGATCGTGGCCTGCGGGACGGGCATCCACGTCTGATGGGCGGCGAGGGAAAGGAGATAGGAGCAGGGACGTTCCAGGGTGAGCTGAAGGGTGCGCGCATCGAGGGCCTTCACGCCGACCTGGGCGAAGTCGATGAGCTTGCCCGCGTTGTAGGCCTCGGCGTTTTTAAGAGCGAAGAGCATGTTGGCGTATTCTGCGGCGAATTGCGGCGACAAGATGCGCTCGAAGGAAAACACGAAGTCCTGCGCGGTGAGCGGGGTGCCGTCGGACCACGAGGCGTCGGCGCGGAGGTGAAAGGTGTAAACGAGACCGTCGGGCGAGATGTCCCAGCGCTCGGCCATGCCCGGGAGCGGCTTCGAGGTGGCTTCGTCGATCACGGTGAGGCCTTCGAAAAGGGCAACGAGGATGTTGTAGTCGGTGTAGGCGACGTCCACGTGCGGATCGAGGTCGCGGGGCTCGGCGCCGTTGCCGAGAAGAAGGGTGTGGGTGCGCACGCCGGCCTCGGCGGGCGTCTCGCGTTTATGGCAGCCGGCGAGGAGCAGAATGGCGGACGCGAAAACCGTGAGACAACGCAGCGACATGATGGTGATGAGCCAAGCCGGCGGGCGTGTGCGGAGCAAGGCCGGTTGGCGGCGGGTGCTATTTCGTTGCCAGCGGCGGGCAGGGCCGTTGAACACGACTCACGTATGCAATGGTATTATGCGATCAACGGGGAGCGTAAGGGGCCGGTCAACCAGGCTGAGTTCGAGCGGCTGGTGCAGACGGGCGCGATCACCCGCGACTCGCTCGTGTGGCGCAAGCCCATGGCTGGCTGGCAATCGCTGGCCGAGGTGCTGGCGGCCGATCCCACGGCGGTCGTGATGATTTCTCCGGAGGTTCCGCCGCTGCCGGGTGAGTTTGCCGGTGCGGGCGGCGGCGAGCCGGTTGATGAACCGGCGGCGGTGCGGGTGACGCAGGCGGGGCCGATAGTTTACGGCGGATTTTGGAGACGGGTCGTGGCGCGGTTGATCGACACCTTTATCCTGTGGTTTGGCGGGCAGATGGCCATCGGCGTGGTCGGGGCGTTGTTTTTTGGCGATACGATGAAGACGCTGGAAAAGTTGAAGGGCCATCAGCCCACGCCGGAGCAGGCGCTGGCGATGCTGGGGTTTATCAGCGTGGCCATCGGCATCAGCCTGGTCCTCGGGGTGACTTACGACTGCTTTTTCCTGCGCAAATACTCCGCGACGCCCGGCAAGTTGGCCATGGGGCTGTCGGTCTGCCGCAAGGATGGTTCGCCGCTTTCCATCGGACGGATCATCGGGCGCTATTTTGCGCTGGGGCTGAATACCTTCACCCTTGGGCTGAGTTATCTGGTGGTGGCGTTCGATGACGAAAAACGCGGCGTGCACGACTACGTGTGCGACACGCGCGTGGTGCGGACGGAGCGATAGGGCGGATTTTTTCTAATAACCCGCGCGTTGGCGCGTCATCCGGAGAAGACCCACCCATGAATCCGGAGGCCGCCCATGAAAACGCAGGAGAGTTTGTCCCGTCAGCCGTCACGGCGCATCAGGCGTCGTTGCAACGCTACGCCACCCGTCTGCTCGGCGGCGACGACGACCGGGCGCGCGATGTCGTGCAGGATACGTTCGTCAAACTCATGGCGCAGCCGAGCGCCGGCGTTGACGGGCATCTTGCCGAGTGGTTGTTCACCGTCTGCCGCCATCGCGCGCTCGACGTGCTGCGCAAGGAGGGGCGCATGAAACGCTTTTCCGAGGGAGAGGTTGAGCGCGTGGCCGCCGCCGAGCCCCGGCCGGGACGCGCATTGGAAGCCTCCGAGACGCACGCGGCGCTTTTGCGCCTGATCGGATGCCTGCCGGAAAACCAGCAGGAGGTCATCCGCCTGAAGTTTCAAAACGGTTTTAGCTACAAGGAAATCAGCCGCATCACCGAGCACTCGGTGTCGAATGTCGGCTTCCTTATCCACACCGCGGTCCAACGCCTGCGCGCCGAGTTCGCCGCGCAACAACCCTGAGGAGACCACACCATGAATCACGATGCTCACGAAAAGATTTTTCCCGCCGACCCCCTTATCACCGCCTACGCCTTCGGCGAATTGGAAGGCGACGAACTCGCTCGCATTGAAACCGCCGTGCAGGCCGATCCTGAACTGCAGGCCACCGTGGCGGAGCTGCGCGCGTTTGGCGGACAACTGACCACCACTCTCGTCTCCGAAAAAACGGATGCTGAACCCGGTGCGCATGAGTCTGCGGACGCCGTTGCGAAGCCGAAACGCCGAGGGCTGCGCATCCCGTTTCCTTTGTATTACGTGGCGACGACCGCTGCGGCGTGTTTTGCGGTAGTCGTATGGCTGCAAAGCGAAGCACCTGCACCCCGACCGCAGCCGATGCAGGCCAAGCGCCCTGCGGCACCAGGGGTGATCGCCAAGAGTCCCTCTGCGCTGGTAGAAAATGCGGTGATGGCACCGGTGGTCACGCCTGTTCCTCCGGTGGCTTTGGCAAGTGTTGATGCGGCGAAAGTGGAACGGCCCGCCGCAGTTGCGCGCACGGAGCCCTTTGCGGGTAAACGGGAGCTTTTGCTCAGTCCTTTGCTGGGCGATATGTCGAATGATGGATCCGCATCTGCGCCTGCGCCCACTCTGAGTTTGGTAAAGAAACAAGAAACGACTTTGTTTAATTCAGGGTCTCCGGAGGTTTCGTTGTCCGCTACTATTTCCGTTTCGGGATTCGCGCAGCCTGCGGCTCCACTTCCAGCGTCAGCTGGGCAATTGCTTGCTCGTGGTCGCAGTCAATACCTCGCCGGTGAGTCTGGGCAAGCGGAGGGGAGTTTTCAGCAGGTGCTGGCGACGGACCCGCAGAATCGCGAGGCGAAGTATTTTGTTGGGCGGATTGAAAAAGATAAATCCAAGCTGGCCGAATTAGATCGGGCGAAAGCCCGAGCTCAAATGGTGGAAGAGGTTACCAGCGCATGGCAGCGTCCTGCCGAGTATGTGAATGTCTCTTCCGATCAATCGGGGCTTAGGGCGGCTGCTCCGAGAAATTCCGAATCCTATACCGCGCGTTCCGATAATGCCTATCTCACCGTGGCAGACGCGCCGCTCTCCACGTTCTCCATCGACGTGGACACCGCGAGCTACGCCAACATTCGCCGCTTCCTCACTGGCGGACACCTGCCGCCGCGCGACGCCGTGCGCATTGAGGAACTGATCAACTACTTCCCGTATGCCTACGCCGCTCCTGCCCATCCGCCGCTGCCGTCCGGCGCGATGGTAAAATACGGTCCACTGCCTCCCTTTGCCGCGCATCTCGCGGTGGTGTCGGCTCCTTGGGCGCCGGCTCATCGGCTCGTGCGCATCGGACTCAAGGGGCGCGAGTTTACCGCCGACACCCGTCCGGCCGCCAACCTTGTCTTCCTCCTCGATGTCTCCGGTTCGATGCACGCGGCCAACAGGCTTCCGCTCGTGAAGGAATCGCTGCGCATGCTGGTCGAACATCTGCGCGCCGATGATCATGTGGCCATCGTCACCTACGCCAGCGGCTCGGGCCTTGCGCTGCCTTCGACCCCGGCTTCACAGAAAAGCGAAATCCTGGAGGTGCTCGACAACCTGCACGCCGGCGGTTCCACCAACGGCGCCATGGGCATCCAGCTCGCCTACGATGTCGCCAAGGCCAACTTCGTGACCGGTGGCATCAATCGCGTCATCCTCTGCACGGACGGTGACTTTAATGTGGGCATCACGGATCGGGGCGAACTCGTGCGGCTGATCGAGGAGAAGGCGAAGAGCCGCGTATTTCTCAGCGTGTTCGGTTTTGGCATGGGCAACTACAAGGACAGCACCCTCGTGGCCCTCGCCGACAAGGGCAACGGCGCCTACGGCTACATCGACACGCGCCGCGAGGCGGAGAAAGTCTTTGTCGAGCAGGCCGAAGGCACGCTCGCGACCATTGCCAAGGACGTTAAGATCCAGGTCGAGTTCAACCCGGCGCGGGTTGCGGCGTATCGGTTGATCGGCTATGAGAAACGCATGCTCGCCAAGGAAGATTTCAACAACGACGCGGTGGACGCGGGCGAAGTCGGGGCGGGGCATACGGTGACGGCCCTCTACGAGATCGTGCCCGTCGGCCTGAATGATGACGGTGCGGCCCGTCCGACGGTTGATGCGTTGAAGTATCAGCAGGCGGAGAACCGCTCCCAGAAGCTGGCGAGCGCGGATTCCCCTGAATTGCTCACGGTGAAAATCCGTTACAAGGACACGGAGGGCGACGTGAGCAAGAAGCTGGAGTTCCCGCTGATCGACACGGGCGCCGATTTCGCCAAGGCGGATGGTGAGTTCCGGTTCGCGGCGGCGGTGGCGGCGTGGGGCATGTTGCTGCGCGATTCACCGCACAAAGGCTCGGCGACGTTCGACCAAGTGGCCGGCTGGGCCGAAGACGGCCTGGGCAACGACGAAGGCGGCTATCGGGCGGAGTTCATCCAACTGGTTCGCCGCTCGGCAGAGCTGCGCGGGAGGTAGGGGACGGTTTGATGTGGGAGCGAGCTTGCTCGCGAAGGTCGGAATCGCGAGCAAGCTCGCTCCCACGTTTCCAATCGGGGGGGGGCGGCGGTCCTCACTTACCTCGTAAAGAGCGGTTCCAGCGTCTTCCAAGCGGTGTCGGCGACGAGGCGGGCGCCTTCGGCGGTGGGGTGGATGCCGTCGGGTTGGTTGAGCTCGGGGCGAGCGGCCACGTTTTCCAAAAGAAAGGGAATGAACGCGGCTTGGTTGGCTTTGGCTATGGCGGGAAAAACGTCCGCAAAGGTGTTGGCGTAATCACCCAGGTTCACGGGCATTTTCATGCCGGCGATGACGATCTTCACGGATGGGTTTTTCGCGCGCAGGCGGTCGATGATGGACTGAAGGTTGGTTCGCAGGGCATCGAGGGGGAGTCCGCGCAGGCCGTCGTTGGCGCCGAGTTCGAGGACGAAGACGTCCACCGGCGCACGGAGAATCCAGTCGATGCGGCGCAGTCCGCCGGCGGAGGTTTCACCGCTCAGGCCGGCGTTGACTACGCGCCAGGGCAGGCCGGCGGCGGTGATCTTTTGCTGGATGACGGCGGGGAATGACTGCGTGGCGGCGTCTTCCAGGCCGTAGCCCGCCGTGAGACTGTCGCCGAAGAAGAGCACGGTTTTGGTTCCCGTCCCGGCGGTCGCGGCGGAGGTGGTTCCGGCGAGGAACAACAGAAAAAGAAGGGAGAACAGGGGCTTCATCGTTTGCGTATATGGGAACGCGGGCTTTCGTTCGCGGTTCCAAAATGAGTGTTCAAACCATGTTGAAAGTCGAGCGACTCACCCGGACTTATCCGACGGCGACGGGTCCGCTCCCCGTGTTGCACGAGGTGAGCTTCGAGCTCGGCGCGGGCGAGAGCCTCGCGATTGTCGGTCCATCGGGCAGCGGCAAGACGACGTTGCTCGGCCTGTGCGCCGGTCTCGACCGGCCGACGAGCGGCGACGTGGTGTTGGCCGGCGAAAGCATCGGACGACTCGACGAGGACGGACGGGCGAGGGTGCGCAATGCGCACGTGGGTTTTGTTTTTCAGAATTTCCAACTTATCCCGACGCTCACCGCGCTGGAGAACGTGCTCGTGCCGTTGGAGCTGCGCGGCGAAGGCGGGCGCGAGGCCGAGGCGCTGGCGTTGTTGGAGCGCGTCGGGCTGGGTGCGCGGGCGGGGCATTATCCGATCCAGCTTTCAGGCGGCGAGCAGCAGCGCGTGGCGCTGGCGCGGGCGTTTATCAACCGGCCGAAGATTTTGTTCTGTGACGAGCCGACGGGAAATCTCGATGGCACGACAGCGCAGGCGATGGTGGAGCTGATTTTCGATTTAAACCGGCAGCATGGAACGACGCTGGTGTTGGTGACACATGATCAGGAACTGGCGGGGAAGTGCGGGCGGATTATCCGGCTGAGGAACGGTGCGGTAGTTGAGTAGGAAGTCGGATTTTTTGCCCACGAAACACACGAAATAACACGAAAGAAATACCATGACGGAAATCATACACGCGGAAGAGTCGTATAAAATCATCGGCGCATGCTTTGAGGTTTATAAGGAGAAGGGATGCGGATTTCTGGAGGCAGTCTTTCAGGAGTGCCTCCAGTTGGAGCTGGGGCTTCAGCGTATTCCTTTTGAGGCGCAGAAAATCATTCCACTGGCATATAAGGAAATACCGATGGTGCAGACGTATAAGGCCGATCTGATTTGTTTTGGTAGTGTCTTGGTGGAGCTGAAGGCGGTCTCCGAACTCACGGATGAACACCGTGCGCAAGTTTTGAACTATCTTAACGCCACCGGTCTGAGGCTCGGGCTGCTGGTTAACTTTGGTCATTATCCCAAGCTCCAATGGGAGCGGATCGTGGTCTGATTTTCGTGTCATTTCGTGTGTTTCGTGGGCAACCAATGAACTTTATCCTCAAAATGGCGTGGCGGGATTCGCGGACGGCGCGGCGGCGGCTGGGGTTGTTTTCCCTGTCTATCGTGTTTGGCGTGGCTGCGCTCGTGGCGGTCGGGTCGTTCAGCGCGAATCTGCGGCAGGGGATCGACGATCAGGCGAAGGGGCTGGTCGGCGCCGATCTCGTCATCAACTCGCGCGCGCCGCTCGCCTCGGAGACCGAAAAATTTGTCGCCGGGCTGGGAGGCGAGCAGGCGCATGAGGTCTCGTTTTCTTCGATGGTGGCGTTTCCGGGATCAGGTTGGCGCACGCGTCTCGTCACCGTGAGGGCGCTTGAGGGTGGTTATCCGTTTTACGGGACGTATCGCACCGCGCCGGTCGAGGCGGCAGGCCAAGCGGCGGCGGGCGGCGCGGTCGTGGTTGATGAGACGTTGATGCGTCAGTTCGGCGTGAAGGTGGGCGATCCGCTGCGACTGGGGACGAAGACGTTGACGGTGGTCGGAACGATCCAGCAACTGCCGGGCGAGTCGTCGGCTGCGGCCACGCTTTCGCCGCGCGTGATCGTGGCGCTTTCGGTGCTGCCTGAAACGGGATTGGTCGGGCGCGGGTCACTGGTGCGTTATCGCACGTATCTGAAACTGCCGGTGACGGCCAATCCCGAGAAGATCGAGGCGGAGATGAAGAAGCTGTTTCGCGACGAGCATCTGAGCTTCGACACGGTGGCGGGGCGTAAGCGCGAACTCGGGAAGGCGTTGGAGAACGTGTATGCGTTCCTGAGTCTGACGGGGTTTGTGTCACTGCTCCTCGGCGCGATCGGCGTGGCGAGCGCGATCCATGTGCACATCGGCCAAAAGCTCGCGACCGTGGCGGTGCTGCGGTGCCTGGGCGCGAGTGCGAGGCAGGGCTTCGCGATCTATCTCGTGCAAGGACTGGCGCTGGGCGGACTCGGGGCGGTGATCGGGGCGGTGCTGGGGGTGGCGGTGCAACTCGCGCTGCCGCCGCTCGTGCGGGATTTGCTGCCGTTCGAGGTGCATTTTTTTGTGTCGTGGGCGGCGGTGGCGCGCGGGTTGTTGGCGGGGCTGGCGGTGAGCGGGTTGTTCACGTTGCTGCCCTTGCTGGCGGTGCGGCGAGTGTCTCCGCTGGCGGCGATCCGGGCGGCGTTTGCGGTGGAGTCGGGCGGACGGGATTGGCTGCGGTGGGCGGTGGGTGCCTTGATTGTGATGGCGGTGACGGGGTTTGCCGTGTGGCAGACCGGGCGTTGGTCGTGGGGGCTTGGCTTCACGGCGGGACTGACGTTGGTGCTTGGTGCGCTGGCGGGTCTGGCGCGCGTCGTGGCGTGGATGGCGAGGCGATTTATGCCGAGGCGACTGCCGTATGTGTGGCGGCAAGGTGTGGCTAATCTGCATCGGCCGAACAACCGCACGACGTTGCTGCTGTTGTCGCTCGGGCTGGGCACGTTTCTGCTGCTCACGTTGGCGTTGTCGCGGGAGACGCTGCTGAGGCAGATTCACGGAGCGGATGGCGGCGGGCGGCCGAATCTTTTGTTTTTCGATATTCAGGATGACCAGATCGTGCCGTTGACGGCGTTGTTGTCGGCGCAGGGCATGCCGTCTTCGGCGACGGCGCCGGTGGTGACGATGAGGCTCGCGAGCATCAATGGGCACTCGGTGGACGACTTGCTGAAGGACAAGGCGGTGAGGATTCCGGCCTGGACGCTGCGCCGCGAATATCGCTCGACCTACCGGGCCGAGCTTTCGGACACGGAAAAATTGGTGGCCGGGAAATTCTACGGGCACGTGGAACCGACACAGGAGCCGGCTCCGGTTTCGATTGAGGAAGGTTTGGCTAAGGACATGCAGCTCAAGTTGGGCGACGAGCTGGAGTTCGATGTGCAGGGCGTGCCGGTGAAGACGCGTGTGGCGAGTCTGCGGAGTGTGGAGTGGCGGCGCATGTCGCCGAATTTCTTCATCGTGTTTCCCGAGGGCGTGCTGGAGGCGGCGCCGAAATTCTTCGTAATGGCGGGGCGGGCGGCGGGGGCGGAGGAATCGGCGCGGGTCCAGCAGGCGGTCGTGCAGGCGTTCCCCAATGTGTCGGTTCTCGATCTCGCGGTGGTGCTGAAGACGCTCGATTCGATCTTCACGAAGGTGGAGTTGGTGATCCGGTTTATGGCGTGGTTCACGGTGGCGACAGGCCTGGTGGTTTTGATCGGCGCGGTGACGACGGGGCGGTTTCAACGCATTCGGGAGACGGTGCTCCTGCGCACGCTCGGAGCGTCGCGTCGGCAGCTGATGCAGATCCAGTTTGTGGAACACGCGGTGCTGGGCGTGCTGGCGGCTTTGGTGGGAGGATTGCTGGCGTGGGGCGCGGGCATGGCGCTGGCGGTTTTTGTTTTCGATACGCCGGTCGTGGCACCGGCGGGGCTTTTTCTGGGTGCGGTGGTGGCGGTGACGTCGTTGACCGTGCTGACGGGGTGGGTTTCGGGGCGGGGGATCGCGAATCATCCGCCGCTTGAGATCCTGCGGGACGAGACGTGAGAGGGTTCCAATCTTTCGCCCTTGCGCGGGGAGGGGCGGCTTTGGGAAGGTAAGCCTTCATGAGCCGAAACGTCGTCACCTTTCATTACACATTGCGCGATCCGCAGGGACGCTTGCTGGACACGTCGGCGGGCGGGCAGCCGATCAGCTACCTCGAAGGCGCGGGGCAGATCATAGACGGGCTCGACGAGGCGTTGCGCGGAGCGGCGGTCGGAGCGAAGCAACGCGTCGAGGTGCCGGCGGCCAAGGCCTACGGTGAGCGCGACGACACGCAGGTGCAGCGCGTGCTCAAGGCGTTGCTGCCCGTCGAAGGAGACTTGAATCCCGGCGATCAGTTCAAGGCGGGCGAAGATGCGTTTGCGCCTGTCGTTACGGTGGTCGGAGTCGAGGGCGACGAGGTGATCCTCGATGGCAATCATCCGCTGGCCGGCGTGGATCTGGTGTTCGACGTCGAAGTGCTCGGTGTGCGCGCCGCCAGCGCCGAAGAACTCGAACACGGCCACGCTCATCAAGGTGAAGCCGGCGGTTGCGGAAACCACGACTGCGGCTGCAAGGGCTGAGTTTTAACCGCAAGATTACACAAGATGGGCACAAATGAGGAAGGCATTCACCGAGAGCTGGCCCGTGATATCGTGGGTGCTGCGATGACGGTATTGAATGCACTCAAACCCGGATTGGATGAGAAGCTTTACGAGAATGCTTTGGTGATCGAGTTGACGAAACGCGGTCATCGTGTGGAGCAACAGAAGTCGTTTCCTGTCACTTACGATGGGCATATGATTGGCCGCTTGGTTCCCGATTTGATTGTCGATGATTTGGTGATTGTAGATCCGAAGGTGGTGGAGTCGTTCAACGAAAACCATCTGGCGCAGATGTTGGGTTATCTTTCGATCACCGGTCTGAATCTGGCGATCCTCATCAGTTTTAAACAGGCACGCCTCGAGTGGCGTCGCGTGGTTCGGGACTGATTATTTCGTGCCTATCTTGCGCAATCTTGTGGTTAAATTCTTTCTTATCTCATGAACATCCTCGGTATCGACATCGGCGGGTCTGCGCTCAAGGGCGCGCCCGTCAACACCACGACCGGCAAGCTTCTCGCGGAGCGCCACCGCATCCCGACTCCGGAGGTACTCACGCCGAAACAGATGGCCGCGGCCATCAAGAAACTGGCGCAGCATTTCAATTGGAAGGGCCCCATCGGAATCGGCTTCCCCGGGGTGATCCATGGCAACGTGATTCTAACCTCGGCCAACCTGCACAAGGACTTCATCGGCTGCGATGCGGGCAAGCTCTTCAGCAAGGTTGCCGGCCTGCCGGTGAGTCTGGTCAATGATGCCGACGCGGCCGGTATCGCCGAAGTGAAGTTTGGCGCGGGCAAGGGCATCTCCGGCACGGTCCTCATGCTGACCTTCGGCACGGGCGTGGGCAGCGCGCTTTTTGTGGACGGGATTTTATATCCGAACAGCGAGTTCGGCCACTTGCAGATCAAGCACAAGTCGGCCGAGTGTTTCGTCTCCGCCGCCGCCAAGGAGCGCCAGGAGCTTTCCTACAAGAAGTGGGCGCTCAAGGTGAGCGACTACCTCAACCAGCTTGAAAACGTTCTCTGGCCCAAGCTGATCATCGTCGGCGGCGGCATCAGCGCGGACCACGACAAGTGGTTCAAATACCTGAAGGTTCGCACGCCCGTGGTCGCGGCGAGTTTTCTCAACGAGGCGGGCATCGTGGGCGCGGCGCTTTCGGTCACAAAATAAAGCCGGCCCACGCCGCTTCCGTCCATGCCAGCCCCCATCCTGATCGTCGGCCAGGGGCTCGCGGGGACGGTGCTCGGGTGGACGTTTGACCGGGCGGGAATTGCTTTCGAGATCATCGATGCCGGGCACGCCTCCGCCGCATCGCGTGTCGGCGCGGGCATCATCAATCCGATCACAGGGCAGCGGATCGTGAAGAGCCGCGGCGTGGACGTGCTCCTGCCTCGGGCGCTGGAAGTTTATCGGGCGATGGAGGCGCAGTGGGGAGTGTCGCTGGTGCGGGCGATGCGCGTGCGGCGTTTTTTCAGCGATGATCGCGAGCGGCGCGTGTTTGCCGAAAAAAGCGTGACCGGCGAACTAGCACCTTATGCGGGTGAGGCCGATGCCGACGGATTTTGGATCGAGGGAGCGGCGCGTGTGGACACGGCGGCACTCATCGCGACGGCGCGAGCGCAATGGCTGGCGGATGGGCGCTTGCGCGAGGAGCGCGTCGATCTGCCGGCGGCGTTCGCACGGTATGACGTGGTGATTCTCTGCACGGGCTCGAATGACTGCGGCGGGCTGGCGTGGGGCGACGTAGGTTGTGCACGGGCGACCGGAGAGATTCTCACGCTGGCGGTCGGCGGGTTGGCGCCGGATGCGATTCTGAATCGCGGACACTGGGTGCTGCCGACGGCGGAGGGTTTTGCGAAGGTGGGGGCGACCTACACGCGCGAAGGCGAAGTGTTGGCGGGCGAGGTTGCACGCGAGGAATTGACGAAGAGCGCGACCCGACTGCTCGACGGGCGGGCGTTCACAGTTGTGACGCAGGAGGCGGGTGTGCGCGTGACGTCGCCGGACCGTTATCCGCTGGTGGGGCGCAGCTCGCGCGAGCCGCGATTGGGGATTTTCAACGGTCTCGGCTCTAAGGGCGCGCTGCTCGCCCCGTGGCTCGCGCACCAATGGGTCAACCACCTCACCGAGGGCGTGCCGTTTGACGGCGAGGTGGCGGTGACGCGGTTCGCGCGTTAGGCACCGTCGTTCGATTTGCTGGCTCGATTTGTGGGAGCGGCTTTACGCCGCGATTCCGAACATCGCGAGCAAGCTCGCTCCCACGGTCGAACCATCGTGGCGTAAAGCCGCTCCTGCATGTGGAGGTCGCCTAGTTACCGCGACGGATTTCCGAGCCGCTGAAGCGGATCTGGATGCGGTAGACTTTTTTGATGCGGCACTTGATGAGGCCGGTCTTCACGTCGAAGGACTCGGGGATCTCGATGCGGTGCAGATCGACGGCGGCGTGGTAGCCGCGTTCGGAAAAGACGTCGATCAGCATGGCGAGCGCGAGCGAATCGTCGAGGACGGGGTCCTCGGTGTTGACGAGAGCGACGCCGGAGATCGCGTGGCGGATGACGATGGGGATGATCTTCTTGTCGATAAAGCCGACTATGCGGGCAAAAAGATCGGCGTGTTCGAAAGCATAGGCGTCGAGGCGCTTCACCATTTCCTGACGCGCGTGGATGACGATCTCGCTGGCGACGGGGACGACGCGCAGGATGTCGTGAGTGCGCGAGTCGAGTTCCAGCGTGCTCTGGTATTGGAGCTCCTTGAGGATGTTCTGCTCGACCTCGTGGACGTTGCCCTGGGCGTTGATGAAATGGTAATGGAAACGCTCCTTCAGCGACTGGAGGGCGTCCCATGTCTGTTCCTTGAAAACGAGGTAGCGGCGCTTGGCGAGAGCCGCATCGTAGTCGGTGGCGCGTTCCTCGAGGAGTTCGCCCACGCCGGTGCGGCGGACTTCGTCGTTGTGGGCTTTTACCTCGTCGCCGCGGTGAAGCTGGCGCTCGACGGAGGTGTGCTCGTCGACGAAAAGGACCATGATGTGGATGGTCGTCTGGCGGAAATGGATGCCGAGCGGCGTATGGTAAAACTCATGGCGCAGGCCCTGGATTTTTTCGACGAGGAGCTTGAGGCATTCGACCTGGACCTTGGTGCGGGGGAAGCCGTCGAGGATGACGCCGTCACGGAACTGCGGCTCGATCAACCGGCGGAAAAGAAGGCCGATGACCTCGCGGTCGCCGACCATGCCGCCGGAGTCCTTGATGCGCTTGGCCTCCGGAGTGGCGAGGAGCGCGCTGACGACGATGGGCTCGCAGGTGAGGCCGCGGGCTTTCAGGATGAAATCAGTGTTGGTGCCTTTGCCCGAGCCGGGTGCGCCGCCGAGGAGAATAATTTCTTTTGGGAAGCGGAGGTTGGGCCGTCCCATCTCTGCTTCGAGCCCCGCCCAGACGGAGCCAAAAATCAGATGCGCGTCCTTGATCTCAAGATCTTGGTGACGTGCAGCCGCGCTGCCAGCGGCGGTCGGAGCGGGTGTGGTAGGGGCAAAGGCTGGGATGTCCATAGGGAGAGACGGTCACTTTTAGAAGGATTCGTGCGGGCAACTCGACACTAGAAATACGCTTTTTGCACAAAGGCTGAACTTTGCGCCACCCTCAGACGTGCCATAAGGGTCGGGCGTTTTGCATCCGCACCCCGGGTTTCATGCCTGCATCTTGCATGGAAAAACGATGGGGCGAGAGGGCGTCAGATGTTATTTAAATCCACAACTAATTGAATTAAAATGATAAGCGATTCGCTTGTGGTGGGTGGCATGCGTCACGCAAGAGGTGTTCCGGGCGATCCGCCCAATCACTCGAACCCTCAACCCATTACTAACATGCTAAGCTGGTCACTTACTTTTCTAGTTATCGCCATCCTTGCGGCTGCGTTTGGATTTGGCGGCATTGCGGGCACGGCGGTGGGCATCGCGAAGGTGCTCTTCTTCGTTTTCCTCGTGTTGTTTATCCTATCTTTGATTTTTGGCCGCAGGGTGCCGCCTGTGTGAATTAGGATCTCTCGGCTATGACCAACTGGACCATCACGTTCCTTCTTCTTTCATTGGTTTCGATAATTTTTTCTTTTGTCGGAACCTTGAGCGCGGGTGCCAGTCTATTGGGACGTGTGGCCGCCGTGGGTTTTTTGTTCTGCGCATGGGTAATCTTTTTCATCCGGCACAAGCATCACGACCTTCGGTGGTTTTAGGGGTTCTTTTTAGACTTCCCGGAGGTGCGACTTCCGGGGTTGTTAGTTGAAGCTGGACCTGGCGGGGCTGCCTTTACCGGCGGCCCCGTCTTGGCTTTATGGGGTCAGCATCTTCACTCGAAACTTGCGAAAAACGGGAACCGCCCCGCTTATTTTGCCACCTTGTTTTCACCATGCGCGTTTTGATCGTAGATGATGAGCCGTCCATCCGTAAAACAACCGGGTTTGCCGTCGAGGCCATGGGCCACGAGGTGGTCGGCGCACCCAACGGCCTGCGCGCCCTCAAAGAGCTGGAGGCCGGCGCCTTCGACGCGTGTTTTCTCGATCTCAAACTGGGCGCCGAGGACGGTCTGGTCGTCCTCGAAAAACTGCTCAAGGAGCAGCCTTCGCTGGCGGTCGTCATGGTGACGGCCTTTGCCAACATCAGCACAGCGGTCGAGGCGATGCGGCGCGGGGCGTTCGACTTTATTCCGAAGCCTTTCACGCCGGAACAGATTCGCCAGGTTCTGGACAAGGTCGCCCGCAACCGGCGTCTCGAAAAACGCGTTGAGCAGCTCGAATCGCAGATCACCGAGGAATCGCCGGCGGTCGACCTCACCTCCGAGGAGGCGGCGATGCAGAAGACGTTGGTCATTGCCTTCAAGGCTGCCGAGACCTCCGCCAACATGCTGATCCTCGGCCCCAGTGGCACCGGCAAGAGCGTGCTTGCCCGCGAGATTCACAAGCGCAGTCCGCAAAAGGAAAATGCGTTCGTCACCGTGAGCTGCCCGAGCCTTTCCCGCGAGCTGCTCGAGAGCGAACTCTTCGGCCATGTGAAGGGCTCCTTCACCGGCGCGGTCAACGACACGCTCGGCAAGGTCGCCGCCGCCGATGGTGGCACGCTCTTCCTCGACGAGATCGGCGAGATGCCGCTCGAAATCCAGCCCAAGCTTTTACGGCTGCTGCAGGAGCGCGAATACGAGCGCGTCGGCGAGTCCCGTGTCCGCAAGGCCACCGTGCGCATCATCGCCGCGACCAACCGTAATCTCGCCGAGGAGGTGAAGGCGGGACGTTTCCGGGAGGACCTTTTTTATCGGCTCAACGTCATCACCCTCACGCTCGCGGGCCTGCGCGACCGCCCGGCCGATTTCGGCCGGCTTGCCAGCAGTTACCTTGATTTCTTCGCCCGTCGCATCGGCAAGAAAACCACCGGTTTTTCGCCGGAGGTTCTGGCCGCTTTTGGTTCTTATGGGTGGCCCGGTAACCTTCGCGAACTGCGCAATGTGATCGAGCGCGCGGTCATCCTCGCCGGAGGAGAAACCATCGAACTGGCCGACTTGCCCGAGGAATTTGCACAGTCGGCCGACACACGCGTCGCGGTCGGTGCGCGCGTGACGCTCGACGAACTGGAGGTTGAGCACATCCGCCGCGTTCTCGCCATGACCAAGACCCTCGACGACGCCGCCCGCGTCCTCGGCATCGATCCCGCCACCCTCTACCGCAAGCGTCAGAAGCTCGGTATGCTCTAACGCACCGAGCCACGCGCCAACTCTTGCCGACCGCCATGCTGCGCACGCGCCTCTACCTGGGTTTGCTTCCGCTGCTCCTGCTTTTTATCGCGGTGTGCGCGGCCACCACGCTGCTTTACCGGGATCTCGCGCGGTCCCTCGACAAGAATCTCACGGCGAATTACCGGGCCATGATCGGTTGCTACGAGATGCGCGAGGCGGCCACGCTCATGGCGGCCTCGCTCTCTACCGCGCAACGAGGTGACATTATCGCCGCACGGCAAACCTACGCAGAGCAGCGGGCGCGGTTTCAGCGCTACTTTCTGGAGCAGTCGCTCGCCTCGGCCGGCACCAACCGCGTGACCATGCTCGAAAAACTCGACGGCGCTTTCACCCGGCTTGACGAGCTTGCCCGCGTGCCGCTCGACCGGGGAGGCGACTACACGTTCGATTCGCTGCGCGATACGGAGGCGAGTTTGTTTACGACCATCAAGGCGCTGGAAACACTCACGCAGGACGATTACGCCGACGTGCAGAAGTCTGCCGAAAAATCCGCCCGCATCGCGCGCACGAGCATCAACTTGCTCTTCGGCGCGATGGTGGGGGCGATTATTCTCTCCCTGTATCTCTCCTACCGTCTGTCGAAGTCGCTCTTGCGACCGATCCAGCTGCTCAAAACGTCCGCCGCCGCGCTCGGTGAAGGCCAGCTTGATCGGGACGTGCCAGTGACGTCCCGCGACGAACTCGGAGACCTCGCCCGCACGTTCAACACAATGGCGTCGAAACTCCGCGCCTATCGCGACGCGATGAATGATCGCGTGACCCGGTCGCGCCGCACGATGGAGGCCACGCTCACCTCGACGCCTGATCCGCTTTTCGTGATTGGTCGCGACGGTCGTCACGAGGTGCGCAACCCCGCCGCCGAGGCGCTTGCGGCCATGCCCGACTGGAAAACCGGCCTGCCGGATGCGCTCGCGGAGCCGCTGAAGCAGGTGATGGCCACGGGGGTTCACTATCTGCCGACCGGTTACGATCATGTCGTCCCGTTGCGCATCGGAAACGAGGAGCGTCACTACTTGCCGCGCATCCTTGCGATTGGCGACGACCTCACCGGTTTCGGCGGCGCGGCGGTGATCCTGCAAGATGTGACCAAGTTCCGTCTGCTCGACGACGTGAAGGGAAACCTCGTCTCCACGGTGAGCCATGAGCTGAAGACTCCGCTCACCAGTATGCGCATGGCCGTATACCTCCTGATCGAAAAAAACTTTGGTCCGCTTACGGAGAAACAGGCCGAGCTCCTGGAGACTGCGCGCGACGATGCCGACCGGCTTCTGCGGATCATCAACGATCTTCTCGATCTCAGCCGGATCGAAGCGGGCGTTTCCGCGCTCAACCGCTGCGAAGTCCCCGTGCGCGAGCTGCTCGACGGCATGGCCGGAGAAATGAAGGCAATCACAGAGGCGGCGCAGCAGGAAATCCGTGTGAGCGTCGAGCCGTCGCTTTCGGTTGTTCGCATTGATCGTGAGCGCATCCGCCATGTTTTCATCAACCTGCTCGCCAACGCCTCCAAATACTCAGGTGAGGGCACGGCCATCACACTCTACGCCGAACCAGCCGCCGACGGCTTCATCCGTTTCGGCGTGCGCGATCAAGGTCCTGGCATCTCGGCGGAAAGCGTGCCCTGCGTCTTTGAAAAATTCTACCGTGTGCCCGGTCAGGAAAAGAAAGGCGCGGGTTTGGGGCTGACTATTGCTCGGGAAATTGTCGTCGCGCACGGCGGCTCCATCGCCTGCACGAGCCGGATCGGCGAAGGCAGCGATTTCTACTTTCTGCTGCCTGCCGAATAACCAAGTCGGTTTGCGCCTAAAAAAATCTCAAAAAACGGGAACGTGCGGACTGTTAACGAGTCTGCCCGCGTTAAGACACATTCTCTTATTTATTTTATGAACAAAATCATCGGTATTATCCTCATTGTTGTCGGCGGCTTCCTCATCTTCAAGGGAGCCACGCGCAAAGACTCCATCGCGGGCGGCGTGGCCGAAGTCAGCAGCGACGTGGCCAACAAGGTTGATGGCGGCGGTCGCATCCCCGAGCACTACTACTACATCATCGGCGGCGTGGTGGTCGCGGCAGCCGGTTTGGGCATGGCCGTGCGCGGCGGTTCGAAGAGCTGATTTTCAGGTCTTCTTAAAGATCACCTGCGGCGCGGTCTCCATCTGGCCGCGGGTGACGCCTAGCTGGTTGATGAGCTTCAACTCGCGCCAGAGGTCGGCGCCGCTGATCTCGCCGCTCAGGAGTTTTTGATAGCTGGTGATCGTGCGCACGACTTCGTCGGCGGATTCGTTGACGAACTCGACGCGGAAACTGCGGGCGCCCAGCGCGACGAAGCGCTGGAGATATTCGGCGCCGGTTTGCGCGCGATTGTTGTAAACGGTGTTGCGGCAGCCGGCGTCGGCCTTGAGAGGCAGTTCGGCACCGACACGATCGCGCAGAGAGACGGTGTGTTTATCGCAGGGGCGGCCGCAGTCGTGGTAGTCTTTGCCCTTCGAGAGAAACGCGCAGAACACGCAATGCTCCATGTGAAACATAGGCATGTGCTGGTGGATCGTGAGGTCGAACCACGCGACCGGCGCGGCCTGAAGAAGCGCTTCCAGTTGGCCGACGTTCAGGTCGTAGCTGGCGGTGACGCGCTCAAGCCCGTGATGGTTGATGAAATAGTCGGCGGTGAGCGGGTTCGCGACGTTGAGGGAGAAGTCCCCCCGTTTGCGGTCGGCCTTGAAGAAGCGCAGGTGTTCGTGATTACGCACGATGTAGCCGTCGGCCTCGGAGGAGCGGACCTGCTTGAGAATCCATTCCTCGCCGGGTTTGAAGATGCGGGGGGGGGCGACCCAGATGGTGGCGGCAGAAAGCTGAGAGCTGAGAGTTGAGAGCTGAGAGCCAAAACCGGACTGCCAGGCGCGGAAGCGTTGGACGGCGTCTCGGTAGTGCTTGGGATTCTCGAACTCGCAGTAGACGGTGCGGACGGCGTTGGTGCTGAGGGCGGCGTCGAGCTGCTCCAGGCTGCGGACGACGAGGATGAGTTCGGGGTCGGATGTGGGAGCGAGCTTGCTCGCGATCTCACGATCCATCGCGAGCAAGCTCGCTCCCACGTCGGATTTTTCGGTCAGCGTCCAGCGCTTGGGTGCGGCGCGGAGGCGGTCGAGTTCCGTGGCGGCTTCGCGGCGGAGGCGGTTCAGCTCGCTCATGGGCAGCATCACTTCGCCCTCAAGGTGCGAGGTGAGCGACTGAAGTTTGAAGGGCGTGCCGCCGAGGCGGCCGAGTTGCTCGCCGAGACGTTCGACGGTGAGCGGCTGGTTTTGGGCGGCGGCGAGGGCGACCTGCGAATCCATCTGCACGATGTGGCCTTCGCCGTCGGAGAGGATGAGGGTGAGCGGTGTGCCGGCGCGGCCGTGGACCTCGATGGTCACGGGGCGCGTGAAGCGGATTTTTTCGCCTTCGTAGGTGGAGCGCAGCTCGCGGTCGAGCGCGGGGTCGTTGTTTTTCCAGAGGAGGTTGCCCGGCTTGATGCGGCGGAAGTTGAGATCTCCGTGGCCGAAACGGAGGACGGTTTCAGCGGGCTGGCCGTCGCGGGGACGCTGCGGTTCGACTTGGTAGACGCGTCCGCCTTCTTCGCCAGCGGCGTGATTGCCGGCGTCAAAGACCACGCCATCGCCGGGTTTGAGGGCGGATTCGAGAACGATGGCGACATGGTCGTCGGCGACGCGGGTGACTTTGCCGAGGAGCACGCCGCGTTTGGTGCCGAAGCGGCCGTGGGCGAGTTCTTGGTTTTGGATTCCGCGGAACCAGCCGGTGTAAAGGCCGCGGGAGAACGTCATCGAGAGCTCATAGCGGGCACGGGTGGCGTCGAAGGCTGTGTCGGTTGCAGCGAAGATTTTATCGAGTGCCTGACGGTAGACGCGGGTGATGCTGGCGACGTATTCGGGGGACTTGAGGCGGCCTTCGATTTTGAGCGAGGCGACGCCGGCGCGGACGAGTTCGGGGAGAACGTCGAGGCCGGCGAGATCCTGCGGACTGAGGAGATATTTACGGTCTCCGAGGTCCACCTTTTGGCCGTCGGAGACGAGGTCGTAGGGCATGCGGCAGGCTTGGGCGCATTCGCCTCGGTTGGCGGAGCGTCCGCCGAGGGACTCGCTGGTGAGGCACTGGCCGGAGTAGGCGACGCAGAGCGCGCCGTGGACGAAGACTTCGAGGGGGAGCGGGTTGTCTTTTTGCGCCTCCTGCATGGCCTCGATTTCGGCGATCGAGTTTTCGCGTGCGAGGACGATGAGCTCGGCGCCGAGTTCGCGGGCGAACTCCACGCCGGCGGAGTTGGTTACGCTCATCTGCGTGGAGCCGTGGATGGGGAAATCTGGCGATAGGCGGCGGATGAGGCGGCAGATGCCGATGTCCTGGACGATGGCGGCGTCGACGCCGGCGGCGATGATGGCGCGGAGGAATTCCTCGGCATCGGGCAGCTCAGGGGTGAAGACGAGAATGTTGAACGTCACGTAGCCGCGCACGCCGCGCCGGTGGAGGAATTCCATGAGCGCGGGGAGGTCGGCGAGGGTGAAGTTCTTTGCGCGCATGCGGGCGTTGAAGCGTTCGAGGCCGAAGTAGACGGCGTCGGCGCCGTTCTCGACGGCGGCGTGCACGCATTCCCAGTCACCGGCGGGCGCAAGCAGCTCGGGCCGCGTGAGCGGACGAGGCGCAGCCAGTGCGGCGGAGGGAGCGGTGGCGACAGAAGACATCAGTGGGACAAGATGCGCCGCTCTCCTGCCGGAGCAAGCTCCGGACGGTTTGTCACGTATTACGTGACAATGTGCCGGGGACTTACTTGTGCCGGCCGTGGCGGAAGATATCGAAGATGACGTAGAAGCCGAACAAGGCGGAGAGCATGTAGCCGACCATGCCGAGCGCGGGATAACCAAAGAGATACGGACCCACGTTGGTGTGGATGATGAGTGAGGAACCCACGATCAGGGAGCCGATGACGACGCCGAGGGTGATGCGGTTGGCGGCGGCTTTGAGCGCGTCGTCGAGTTCCTCCAGGCCCTTGTGCTGGAACTTGATGGTTAGATCGTCGTGCTCGATGCGGCGGATGATGCGGAAGATATCGCCTGGGAGTTCGCGTGCGCCGGCCAGCAGCGAGCGGAGGAGCGTGCGACTTTCGCGCATCATGGCGCGCGGGCCGGTGCGGTCGCGTTGCAGCTCGATAAAGACGGGGCGGGCCACGGTGCGCAGGTCGAACTCAGGATCGAGGGTGCGTGACACCTCTTCGATGGAGAGCAGGGCCTTCGCCATGAGCGAGTAGTCGCGGGTGATGTTGATGCCGTTCTGACCGAAGATGAAGAGGAGCTTGAGCATTGCGCGGCCAAGCTGGATGCGGCCGATGGCGCGGTTGAAGTCCTCGCGCAGGGCGAGGGTGACGTCGCGCTCCATGGCGCGAAGGTCGGCGCGGCCGCTCGGGCTGCCGAGGTCGGCGGCGATCTGCACGATGCGCTCGGCGTCCTGATCGACGGCGGCGAGGAAGAGGTCGGCGAGGCCGAGGCGCATGCGGCGCGTGAGGTTGCCCGCCATGCCCCAGTCGAGGAAGCAGAGGCGCCCGTCGGTGGTCACGAGGACGTTGCCGGCGTGCGGGTCGGCATGGAAAAAGCCGGCGATGAGGACCTGATGGACGAGTGAGGTCGCGCCATTGGCGGCGATGCGTTTGCTCTCGGCAGGGGAAAGTCGCGCGGTGTCAACCGGCACGCCGGTGATGCGCTCCATCACGAGGACGCGTTCGCTGGACAACTCATCCACGACGTAGGGCGCGAACACGCGGTCGGGGTGCGGATTGAGCGCGTTGAAATACTGCTGGTTGCGGGCCTCGTGGCGGAAGTCGAGTTCGCGGAGAAGGTTGACCTTAACCTCATCAACGACGGCGGGGAGATCGTAGGGCTGGAGGGCGGCTACCCGCTGATGAATCTGGCCGGCAAACCACGTGAGCAGATCGAGGTCGGCCTCGACGGTCTTGAGGAGATTGGGGCGCTGGACCTTGACGGCGACTTCGCGGCCGTCGTGAAGCTTGGCAAAATAAACCTGGGCGAGCGAGGCGCTGGCGATGGGCGTCTCGTTGAACTCGGCGAACGACTGCGATATGTCGGCGGGGAGTTCTTCCATGAGCACCGCGCGCATCTCAGAAAACGGCAGCGGGGTGACGGAATTTTGGAGTTTGCGCAGCTCGTAGATGAGGGCGTGCGGGAGGGCGTCGGGCCGCATGCTCATGAGCTGGCCGGCCTTTACGAAGGTCGGTCCAAGCTCTTCCAAGGCGAGGCGCGTGCGCTCCCAGAGCGTGCGGTTTTCTTTGGGTTGGGGGACAAGGCGCTGCCACCAGCCGCCCTGCGGGTCGATCTGGTTGAGCAGGTTGGCAAAGCCGTGCTTCGCGAGGACCGTGAAGATCTCCTTCGCGCGAACGGCGTTGCTGAGGAAGTCGAACGGTCTCACGGCTCGCCGGAGCGGGTGGGGGGATTGGCGAGTTTGCTTTCGAGGACGCGGATGCGTTCTTCGAGCGTGGCGATGTGGGCCTTGGTCTCGGCGCTGGAATGATTGGTGAACTCCTTGATCTTGGCGCCGAGCGTCTGGCTCATCTCGTCGAATTCCTTGCGGCCCTGTTCGGCGATTTTTTCGGCGATGATGCGGGCGTCTTCGGCTTTGACCTTACCCTGCTTGACGTAGTCGCCGAGGGCGTCCTCGACTTTTTCTTTGGTGATGACGGCGGCGCCCACGCCCGCGAGAAGGGTTTTTTTGATTACATCGATCATAGTGTATGGAGGTTAATCTTCCTTATGACACGGGCAACCGCAAAGGGTTGCGAGGCTTTCAATCCGCCACGACCGCCATGGCCACGCCGCCCGGGTGGCCGGGCTTTGCGGCCTGCGGCGCGGCGGCGCGAAGCCACCACGCCAGCAAAAGCGTAAGGAGAAACGCCCCGATCGCGAGGTAGCTGACGCGTTCATAGCCGACCAGCCGCCCGGAAATCGCGCGCGTGACGAGCAGGCCGGACAGAAGGTTGGCGATGCCACTGGAAGCCTGCTGGACGGCGGAGTTCACGCTCATGAAACCGCCGCGATAGCGAGTTTCGACCGAGTTGGTGATCATGGCCATGGTCGGGGTGAAGCGGCCCGCCATGGTGATGAAAAACAGGGAGGTGAGCGTGAGGGTTGCGGCGATTGGCGTAACGCCGAGCCGGGTGAGCAGGAACACGGTGACGACGGACCCGATGGTTATCCATGCAAGCACGTGAAACTTGTCATGACGGTCGGAGAGCCGTCCGATGAGCGGAGTGGTGACCAAGGTCGCGAGTCCGCCGCACAGATAAACGTAGAAAAGATGCGACTCGCTCAGTCCGGTGTTGGCCACGAGCGAGGGTGAAAGAAAGGGGACGATGGAAGCGCCCGCAAACACCAGCGCGGCGGTGAGAAGGAAGCCTCTCATGTGCACGCGATGAGTGAGAATATCCCACATCTGGCGGCCGGGATGCGTGCGAACGGGGGAAGGCGGCATCGCGGGTAAAAAGCGTGCGGCGACCAGCCAGATGGGAACGCACAACGCGGCGAGCAGCACGAACGGCGCGTGCCATTCGAAGACGTTGGCGAGAAAAAGGCCGGCCGGGATGCCCACCACCGAGGCGATGGGAAAGGCGGTCATGACCATGCCCATGCCGTAGCCCCGGCGGGCGGGCGGCACGACGTCGCCCACGGTCGCGAGCACGAGCGAACCCGCCACGCCGCCAAATGCCCCGGCGGCCAGCCGCGCGATCAGGAGCCAGTGGTAATTGGGAGCGAAGGCGCATCCCAAGGTCGCCAGACCGAAACCCGCGTAGAGAACGAGCAGGGCTTTTTTGCGGTCGAGGCGATCAACGAAAAATCCGCCGAGAAATCCGGTGACGGCGGCGGCGAGGCCGTAGGCGGCGACCAAGTGGCTGAATTGTGCCGGGGAAATCCCAAACACCCGCATGAGGTTCGCCCCCAGCGGCATCATGATCATGAAGTCCATGATGTGGGTGAATTGAACGGCCGCCAACGTGAAGAGGACGGTTCGCTCGGACACGACGCGTGGTCGGGCGGGCGCGGGAGAAATCATGGTCGGCACCGTGATCAGGTTTCGCGCATCTGCAACCGACGCGGCGTTAAACGCGCGGAGGTGTTTCTGACGGCGGCTCGTGCGGTGGCGGCGTGGTTTGCTCGGGTGGCAAGACTGAGATTGCCGGCGTCACGGACTTGATCGTGTAACGGGCGGGAGGCGGAGGTTCGGCCAAGGCGCGCTTGATTTCATCCTCCACGCCGGAGGTGGCTTTTTTGATTTCGCGGAGCGTCTTGCCGAGGCTGCGGGCGAGTTCGGGCATGCGCTCACCGCCGAAAAGAATCAGCACGATGATCAAAACCAAGATGATCTCTCCGCCGCCAATGCCTCCGAACAGCGCGAAAAATGTGAGGGCAGATGCCATGGTTGTTACTGTTATTATTTAACCGCGATTTCGACTACGAAGCTTTGCGACTGCCCGGGCTGGACCCAGTGGAGGCCGACCTTGGTTTCGGGGGCATTGGGCGGTCCCATCCACGGCTCCACGCAATAATAAGGAGCGGTGGCGTCGGGTGTCCAAGTGACGAATGTTGCCTCGGGCGCAGGCACGGCGGAGGTGCCGTTGCGCACGGAGACCTGGCTGGACGTGCCGGGCTGGCCGAAGATGGCGGTGTTGCTCTTCAGCCCGAGGTGAAACGTGTCGATCAGGGTGTCGTTGCTCAGCGGCTCCTCGGGCTTGAGCGCGGGGCCGGCGACGAGTTGGCCGGAGGCATCCTGCCGCAGCGTCTTGGTGGCCGGAATGCGGATGACGTAGTCGCCGCGCGCAAGTCCTTCGCTCCACGGCATGGTGAAATAAAAATGGTGGCCCGCGCTCCAGGGAATGGGTTGGGCGTCGAAGTTGCGCAGCGTGAATTCGCACGAAAGCCCGAGTTCGGAGAAGCGGTAGGCGACGGTGAACTCGTAGTTGAACGGATAGGCCGCCTTGGCGTCTTCGTCCGGCACGAGCATGGCGCTGAAACCGCGGGCATCCATGCGGGTGATCTTGAATTCACCGTTCCGGGCGAAGCCGTGCATGGGCATGGGGCGGCGCACGCCGGCTGGGTCGCGCCAGAAGCCCATTTGTCCTTGGTCAAAGGTGCGCGCGCTGAACGGAAAAAGGACGGGGTTTCCGCCGCGGACCTTGTGGAAATCGTCGAGCGTCTTGAGCTCGGGCCAGTAAACGATGTCGCGCACCGAGCCGTCGCCGAGCGTGAGGTGCCAGTTCATCAGGCGGGCGCCACGTTCGGGCATGGCGAGGAAGGTCGAGTTGCCGACCTGCCAGCGCGTGAGCGTCTGCCCGAGATAAGGGACCTTTTCCATAGAGCACGGCAGTAAGCGACGCGGAATCATGCGCGTAAAGTTTTTCCGTGAACCGCATGGCGATGGAAACACCGTCGCGGTTTCCAACCGCTTAACGCTTGTGAGTTTGGGAACGAGGTGGGAATCTGCCGCTGTTTTTGAATCAGCCCGCCCCATGACAACCATTCTTTTGCTGTTCGTTCTAGGAACCGTGCTGCTCGTGCTCGATCTCTTCGTGCCGGGCTTCATCATGAGCGCCGTCGGTGTCATGGCGATGCTCGCGGGCACCTCGCAGGCGTTCAACCTTTACGGTGTCGGCGGCGGACTGGTCGCTTTTCTCATCGGCGCGGCGCTGCTGGGAATCGCCCTCTACGTCGAATACGGGCTTTTGCCCAAGACGGCGTTCGGAAAACGCTTTTTTCTCCACGCCGCCGTGGACGGCACCAGCCAGGCGCCCGCCGCCGACACCTCCTCTCTGACCGGTCGCGAATGCATTGCCCTCACCCCGCTTATGCCGACGGGGCAGGTCGAGGTCGACGGACGCCGCCATGAGGCGCTTTCCCTCGACGGCCATGTCGAACGCGGCGCGCGGCTGAAGATCACCGGCGCACAAAACTTTTCGTTAACCGTTACAAAATTATGAGCCCTGGAAATATTGTTTTCATCATCGTCGTAGTCTTCGTCGTCGTCATTGCGGCGATCGTCTTCTCGTTCTTCAGCGTGTGGCTGCGCGCCATGCTGGCGGGCGCGCCCGTTGGCATGCTCAATATTCTCGCGATGAAGCTGCGGCAGGTGCCGTTCAGTCTCGTCGTCGACGCCCGCGTCACGGCCAAGAAGGCCGGCATCGAGATACCCATCGACGACATCGAGGCCCACTACCTCGCAGGCGGCAATGTCGTCCCCACCGTGCAGGCGCTCATCGCAGCTCAAAAGGCCGGTATTCAACTCAACTGGAACCGTGCGTGTGCCATCGATCTGGCGACCAAGGGCTCCGGAAAATCCGTGGTCGAAGCCGTTCGCACCTCCGTCGATCCCCGCGTGATCGACTGCCCCAATCCCGCCAGCGGCCGCACGACCATCGACGGCGTAGCCAAGGACGGCATCCAGGTTAAGGTGAAAGCCCGCGTCACCGTGCGCACCCACCTCGAACGCTTCGTCGGTGGCGCCAAGGAAGAGACGATCATCGCCCGTGTGGGCGAAGGTATCGTCACCACCATCGGTTCGGCCGCCAGCTACAAGACGGTGCTCGAATCACCTGACAGCATTTCCAAGACCGTGCTCGCGCGCGGTCTCGACGTGGGCACGGCCTACGAGATTCTTTCCATCGACATCGCCGACGTGGACGTGGGTGAGAACGTGGGCGCCAAGCTCCAGGAAGCTCAGGCCGAGGCCAACAAGAACATGGCACAGGCCCAGGCCGAAATCCGCCGCGCCGCCGCCGTGGCGCTTGAGCAGGAAATGAAGGCCCGCGTGCAGGAGATGCAGGCAAAGGTCGTCGAGGCGCAGGCCCAGGTGCCTCTCGCGCTCGCCGAGGCGTTCCGAAGCGGAAAGCTGGGCGTGATGGACTACTACAAGATGGAGAATATCCAGTCCGACACTGCCATGCGGAAGTCCATCTCGCAGCCCGACGACAAGAAGTAAGCTCGTCCGTCCTGCAACCGTCCTAGCCGACAACCCACGCCATGATAGACTGGATTTTCAAGCATCCCGTTCTGATCTTCCTGATCATCGCGGGCGTGTCTTCGCTGCTGAAGAAGCTGAAGCCCCAGTTGAACGAGGAGAAACCGGCGCCGCCGGCGGACCCGAGGACGGTGCAGAGCGATTTCGACGAGATCGAACGCACCCGGCGCATTCAGGAGGAAATCCGTCGCAAGATCGCCGAGCGCCGCGGGCAGGTCGCGCCGCCGCCGGTGCCCATGCAGGAATCGGAGCCAATGTATCCCTCGCCGAGGTGGAGCGAGACCGTCGAGGAACGTTCGCCCTACAAGATTGAGCCGCCGCCGTTGGTGGAAACCGAGAGAGTTGATCCTGTGCTTGAGCGTCAGCGTGAGTTGGCCGAGCAGCTTGCCGCGCTCAAGACGGCTCGGAATGTGGAGGGCAACCGCGTTTCGTGGGCGATCTCGAAGCCCGCCGAAACCGAGGCTCAGGCGGCGACCGCCCGCGCTGACGATATTTACGGCCTGCGTGAACTGCGCACCGCCCGCTCGCTGCGGAAGGCGATCATTCTACGCGAAGTGCTCGGCCCGCCGGTGGCGCTGCGGTGATCGCAGGATTGCTCCAGCCGTTTACTTGGGCGAATTGGTGTAAGTCGTCTTGTCTTTGATGGGCCAGCGACCCCGGTAATCGATCTGGAGGTTCTGCGGGGTTTCCGTGACGATCGTGAGCGCCAGATTATAGGGCACGGAGCGGGTTTCGCCGACTTTTACCGGGCCGCGATAAAGCACGGCACCCGTGCTGTCGGTCACGGTGACAAGTTCAACCGGCGCCGTAGCAACGATACCGAGCGAACGTTCACCGGGCTGGGGCTTGACCCAAGTTGTGGTGTCCGTAGCGGCAGCCGAAGACTCGGCGGACTTCGATTTGTTCATCAGCGCGCCGATGCCCCAGATGAGCAGGAGCACGAGCACCACAATGCCGCCGAGGAGCGCAAGCCCCTTCAGAATGAGGTTGGGATCGATGGAGAAACCTGCGCCACCGCCGCTGCCACCGCGCGGGCGGAACGTCGCCGGATTGTTGTCACCGCCGGAACCGGAGGCGACCGGTTCGCTGCCGGGCGTCATTGCGGAGGCGGCGGGTGAAGGAGCGGGGCGGGCGTCCTCGGCGTTCTTGTTCGCGGAGGCGACGGAGAGGTCCATGCGTCCGTAGATCTCGCGGTTGATCGGGCGACCGTGTTTCTGGTCGCCGAGCCCGAGGGCGAGGTAGTCGTTGGAAATCTTGTCGCCGGAGAGTTTCAGGTAGACGGCGTAGTTGCGGAGAAAACCGCGGACGTAGATTTCAGGGAGGCGGATATCGAACTGGTTATTCTCGAACTTGTGGAGGTAGTCGCCGCGGATCTTGGTGCCCTCGGCCGCTTCACGGATGGAGATGCCTTTGCGTTTGCGGGCTTCTTCGAGGCGTTCGCCGATGGTCTGCATGGATTGGAAGTAAGGAAAAGAAACGGGGAGGGGAAGAAGGATTTATTTATGGGGAACTCAGGAAATCAGGAAAGAAGCCCAAACTAGATAAAGGATGCGGGTGGATTGATCGGTTCCTGATTTCCTGGGTTACCCATAAAAAACTCAAAGACTGTCCAAATCCTTCAAAATTTCGCGGGGGCTGGAGCCGTTTTCGGGGCCGACGATGCCTTTGTCCTCCATGAGGTCCATGATGCGGGCGGCGCGGTTGTAGCCGATGCGCAGGCGGCGCTGGATCATTGAGGTCGAGGCGCGCTTGGTGGAGCGGAGCACGTCGAGAGCCTGTTGGAACAACTCTTCGTCGTCCCCCATGTCGCCATCGGGTTCGCCGTCTTCATCGTCGTCTTCGGCGGCGGCGCGGTCGATCTGCTGCTGGACGGATTGGGCGTATTGGGGCGGACCGTTGACCTTCAGGAACTCGACCAGCTCGATGATTTCCTCGTCGGATACGAACGCACCTTGCGCACGCAGGAGGCGGGAGCTGCCGGGGGGCGAGAAGAGCATGTCGCCGCGACCGATAAGCGTTTCGGCACCTTTGCCGTCGAGGATGGTTCGGGAGTCCACTTGCGAGGCGACTTGGAAGGCGATGCGCGAGGGAAGGTTGGCCTTGATGACGCCGGTGATGACGTTCACCGACGGGCGCTGGGTGGCGATGATGAGGTGGATGCCGGCGGCGCGGGCGAGCTGGGCGAGGCGAGCGATGCTCGTCTCGATCTCGGCGGGCGCGACCATCATCAAATCAGCGAGCTCGTCGATGATCGCGACGATGTAGGGCAGGCGCTCGGGCAGAGGTTCGTCGAGGTCGAGCGTAGCGGGATCAATGCCGTCGAGGCCGGGTTGGGTGTCGCCACCGGGCGCGGGATCGCCGGGCGCGGGTTTCTTGCGGTTGTTGAAGCCGACGATGTTTCGCACGTTGCACTTCGCGAAGATCTGGTAGCGCTGCTCCATCTCGCCGAGCAGCCACTTGAGCGCGCCGGGGACTTTTTTCGGCTCGGTGACGACCGGGATGAGCATGTGCGGAAGGGAGTTGAAAACCTTCAACTCGACGACCTTCGGGTCCACCATGATGAGGCGCACATCCTTCGGGCTCTTCGAGTAGAGGATGGAGGCGACGATGGAGTTGATGCACACCGATTTGCCGGAGCCGGTTGCGCCGGCGATGAGCAAGTGGGGCATCTTGGTGAGGTCGCTGATGAGCGGCTTGCCGGAGACGTCTTTGCCGAGGGCGATAGGCAGCTCACTCTTCGCCCCGACCCAGTCTTCACTCTCTACAATTTCCCGCATGCCGACGGGCGTGGGGTGCTGGTTGGGGACCTCGACGCCGACAGCGGCTTTGCCGGGAATCGGGGCGAGGATGCGCACCGACTGGGCGCGCATGCCGAGGGCGATGTTTTTATCGAGACCGGAAATTTTCTCAACGCGTACGCCGGGCGCGGGGGCGAGCTCGTAGCGGGTGATGACGGGGCCGACGTGGATCTCGCCGAGCGTCACCTCGACGCCGAACTCGCTCAGGATGCGCAGAAGATTTTGGGCGTTTTGCGCGTGCTCCTGCTCGGAGTTTTCGGCGGAGGGACGGACTTGTTCCTTAAGAAGGGAGAGCGGGGGGAACTTGTAATTTTCGTCGTTGGTCTGGGGAAGCGCGGTGACCTTGGCCTTCTTGGTTTCCTCGGGCTTGACGATGTTGAGCTCGAATTTTCCGGTGGTCTCGGCGACGAGGGATTTGGTGCCGGTTGCGGGAGCTCCGACGATTACGGGTTTTGGCTCGGGCTTGGTGGCCTTTGGTTCGGGCGAGGGAGCTTCGACTGCTTCGGGTTTAGGGTCGAAGGGAGAGTTGGTGAGGCCGGTGCGGGGCAGGGTGAGCTTTTTGGATGGAGGCGGAGCGGATACGGTTGCCGGGGCGGCGAGGGCGGCCTTGGCCTCGGCCTGTTTTTTGACTTCGGACTCCTTCATCTGTTTGCGCAGTTCGGCGGCTTGGACTTTCAACTGCGAGCGGTGGTCGCGCCACTCCTGGAGGGCGCGGGTGAGCTTCTCGAACTCGGCGGTGATGTCCCGCGTGATGATGAACATGAAGGCCAGGCAGTAGATCGTGCCCAGCAACAGTCCGGATCCGAAGCCGCCGAGCGTATCCTTGAAGAGGTCCTGATAAACCAGGTTTCCGAGGCGTCCGCCGAGTCCTTGGGTATAGTACTGGCTCGTGCCGAAGCTCTCGACCATCGCGGCCAGCGCTGAACCGGTAGTGATGCAGATGACCATGGCCACGATGCGCGTGCCTGCCAGTTGCTTCGCGTTGCGCAGCGCCACGAACGACATCCAAAAAAGAAAAAGAGGAAACAGCCAGGTGCTGATGCCGATCAGGTTGAGCGACCACCAAGTGCATTCCGCGCCGACGATCCCCACGGGATTAGGGACGGCGTGGATGTAGTCCGTGCTCGTTTGGCGGCTCTGGCGGGGATCGTAGAAAAACAGTGCGACCAACACCAGAAGCCCGATCAACAGACAGGAACTTGCGGCGGCCCAACGCGGACGATGGCGCGGCGGCTCAAAGGACGGGACGTTGTTTGGGTTTGAACTCTGGGGCTTGGGCATGTGTTTTGCGACCTTGGTCAGCCGGTCGGATTCCACGCCAACGCCAAGCTCGGTCAAACGCAATATTCCCCCGTTCTATTTTCACGCTCAATTCAAAGCCCTTCATGAACTCATTCCTTCGTCTCAAGCCTCTCTATCAGGATCGCGTCTGGGGCGGTCGCGGTCTTGAAACCGCGCTTGGCCGCACTTTGCCGCCATCGCGACCCATAGGCGAAAGCTGGGAGATCGTTGATCGCCCCGAAGCGCAGTCGGTCGTGGTCGGCGGCGAGTTCGACGGTCAGACCCTTCGTCAGGTGATCGCCGCGCGCACCGCCGAGGTGATGGGCCCGCAGTGGCCGGCGGACAAACCGTTCCCGATTCTGGTGAAGTGGCTCGATTGCAAAGAGCGCCTCAGCCTGCAGGTTCACCCGCCCGCCGCGGTCGCGCCTGCCCTCAAGGGCGAGCCGAAGACGGAAAATTGGTATATCGCCGCCGCCGCGCCTGGTTCGCACCTCATCGTCGGTTTGAAGAAAGGCGTAACGCGCACCCAGTTCGAAAAAGCTCTGGGCAACCTTACCCTCGATGAGTGTGTGCATCGCTTTCCCGTGAAGGCGGGCGACTCGATTCTCGTGCAAAGCGGCCAGATCCACGCCATCGACGGCGGCAACCTGATTCTGGAGATCCAACAGAACTCCGACACAACCTACCGCGTTTACGACTGGGGCCGGGTCGGTCTCGATGGCAAACCGCGCCAGATGCATGTATCCGAATCGCTGCAATCGATCCGCTGGGACGATTTCGAGCCTGAGCCGGTCCGCGGTGAGCGCACGACTGCGGTGATCGCAGACGCGAAGGAGTTTCGTATCCGTCGCGTGCCATTGTCGGTAGGCGAAACGCTGAGTTTCGGAGCAGGCGAGAAGCCGCGAATCTTGAGCGTGGTTGAAGGGCGCATCGTCACTCCAAGCGGCGAAGTGCTTATGCGTGGCGATAACGTCATCCTTCCGTATGCAGTAAAAAATTCATTTAACGCCGAAGTCGGCTCGCTCGTGCTGGTAACGGAGAACTTTTAAGCGCAGGTTCGGTCTAACCCAAAAGGTTATGACCATATTAGGACAACATTCCTGCCGCGGCGGCGTCATGCTGAAAATGCTGATGTGCCTTGTCTGTGTCGCGGCGATGCTGGTCTTGGGCTGGATGTTGTTTTTGCCCGGCCTGCTGACGAGCGTGATCGAGAAGCGCACGGGATTCATCACGCGGGTGGATTCGATTTACGCCAATCCTTTCAAGGGTGAGATCAACCTGCGCGGTCTCGTGATGGTGAATCCCGCCGGCTTCAGCCACGCGGAGTTTCTCGATCTGCGCCAGTTCACCGCCAAGGCCGACCTGCTTTCGCTGTTCGGCGATCATCCGGTGATCGACATGAGCACGATCGACGTGGCGCGCGTCACGGTCGTTACGAACGCCCAAGGCGTGAACAACGTTGACCTGCTTTCCCGCCGCCTGTCTTGGCTGCCCGACAAGAAGGCCGCGAAGGGCAAAACGACCGCCGCTCCGGCCGCCGACTCGCCCCTCAAGTTTCTCATCAGCCATCTTGATGTGCATCTCGGCGAGATCGTGGTCGTTAATGACAGCGGGAAGACGCCCACCACGCATCTCACCCCGCTGAATTTTCAGCACACCTATACCAATGTCACGAGCGCGGATAAATTTCTGGCCGAGACCGCTCCGAGCCTGAATGGCGTGGCGCTGGCCACCTTGCTGCCGGGTGAAACGGGCAGGGCGCTCGACGAGGCCACCCAGCGGGCCTTGCCCCGTCAGACGTATGCTTTTCGCAGGGCGGGGGAAAGTGGCAGCAGTGCGATGCCGACACTTGAAGAAAAGCCGAAGCCTTGATTAGGTGTTCGGCTTATATGAACGAGTCCGCGTCTCCCGATACCGAATCCAACCTTCCAAACGATCCCGCCGGCGCCCCGTCTGAATCCGCTTCTGCGGCCCAGACCGGTGAATCCCAGCCTGCGAACGATCTTTCCGCGCAGCTCGCCGCCGCCAAAAAAGAGGCGGCCGACAACTACGACCGCTACGTCCGTTCGGTGGCTGACACGGATAACTTCCGCCGCCGCACCGTCCGCGAAAAGGAAGAACTCCGCCAGTTTGCCGCCTCCAAGGTGCTGGAAGACCTGCTTCCGGTCCTCGACAATCTCGGCCTCGGTCTCGCGGCGGCCAAGGCGCCCAACGCCGACCTCAAGACGCTTGTCGGCGGCATCGGCATGGTGGCCGAGCAGCTCAAGACCTCGCTTGCCAGCCACGGTCTCAAGGAAATCAATCCGCTCGGCCAGCCGTTTGACGCGAATCTCCACGAGGCGATTTCCCAGCAGCCCAGTGACACCGTCGCCGAAGACTCGGTCGTCACGGTCGTGCGCACCGGTTATTCGCTGAACGGCCGGCTGCTGCGTCCGGCCTCGGTGATCGTGTCCACGGGCGCCGCCGCAACTGACGCCAAGTCCTAATCCTTATTTTTGACGGCGCGGTTTACGCTGCGTCCCCCTGAACCATCATGGCTCAACAAGATTACTACGAACTGCTGGGTGTTGAAAAAGGCGCGAATGACGAGGAGCTGAAGAAGGCTTACCGCAAGAAGGCCGTCCAGTTTCACCCGGACAAAAACCCCGGCAACAAGGAGGCGGAGGAGATGTTCAAGAAAGTCTCCGAGGCTTACGAAGTGCTCAAGGATTCCGACAAGCGCGCCGCCTACGATCGCTACGGGCACGCTGCCTTCAAGCAGGCGGGCGGGGCGGGTCCGCGCGGTCCGGCCGGCGGCGGTGGCGGCGGGTTTCATGATCCACGGGATATTTTTAACGATATATTCGGTGGCGGAGGAGGCGGTGGTGGCGGAGGGATTTTTGAGGAAATGTTCGGCGGTGGTGGTGGCGGACGCGACAGCGGTCGTGATGGCTCCGACCTGCGCTACGATCTCGAAATCTCCCTGGAAGAAGCAGCCAAGGGCCTCGAAAAAGAAATCAGCTTCCGCAAGGCCGTCACGTGTGAGCGTTGCCATGGAAACGGTGCAGAGCCTGGCTCGAAAAAAGTCACCTGCCCGACCTGCAAAGGTCACGGCCAGGTCCGTCGTTCCGGCGGTATCATCACCTTTACGCAGACCTGCCCGACCTGCGGCGGCAGCGGCCAGAAGATCGAAAAGGCCTGCAATGCGTGTCGCGGCGAAGGCCGCACGGCGCAAACCACGAAGCTCAACGTGCGCATCCCTGCGGGCGTCGAAA
>Ga0123337_10001088_pt1 | contig 37488 bp, 33 predicted proteins | sample frozenSSSSmetaG_FD_89792 | JGI IMG/M metagenome (GOLD analysis project Ga0123337, IMG submission 89792) | Glacier valley bacterial and archeal communities from Borup Fiord, Nunavut, Canada, to study Microbial Dark Matter (Phase II) -... | ecosystem: Environmental > Aquatic > Freshwater > Ice >...
ATTTAGTAGTAATTTGGTAAAGTGGTCAATGAATTAAGAAATTTACAAAAGTAGGTGTCAAAAAAGCGACGCGTCGCGATGCTCGCTTAGGTGGGCGGAGAGTAATGGCCCCAACTCTTACATGAAGGTCCCTTTAATCAGTAGGTCTGTACTTTGCCCTGTATTCTCCTAATCTCTGATTGTCTGTCCTCTGGAGATCCAATGCCCTTCAATCCACCAATAATACCATCCAGAGTGAGGATTCCTAAAACGGAAATCCCATATTCTTTGCGGTCTCTCCAATAGCGCTTGGCATAGGAGCGCTGTCGTCCCCGGTGTGTGATGGGATATTTTCCAGGCGATGCGAGACCTATAAAAGTGAATTTTTGAAATATATACACACACAAACGACTTTATCTGTAGGTTGAAGGGGGTTTTGATAGATAGGTACTTTTTTAGGCGGGCGAGGTGGGGGACCGCCAGCGGCCGCATCCTCCATGCCCGTATCATCGATAAGATTATTTTAGCGCTAAACTCAAGATTTTGCACCTCCACAAAAAAAGCTCACGACGAAACTTCGTGGACTTATATTTTGAGGGACAGTTGACGACGCAACACACAGCTCGTCAGACACTTCGCCAAGATGAAGACTACATGGAAGGACATCCAGCCGGTGCCGACGTCCCAGGAATTTCTTGATATTGTCCTCAGCCGGACACAGAGGAGACTGCCTACCCAGATTCGTGCGGGTTTCCAGATTAGCAGAATTAGAAGTATGAACAACATCCCCGACCCGAAGCGGCGCAAAACTGATGAGTCTTAGATTTTTATACGCGTAAGGTCAAGTTCACACAAGAGACCTTCAGCGAGAAGATCTCCCTGATCCTCGATGGCTTCCCACGACTTCAAGATATTCATCCTTTCCACAAGGATCTTCTCAACACCCTTTACGATGCCGACCATTTCCGTATCGCCCTTGGCCAGCTAGCCACAGCAAAGCACCTTATCGAGACCGTCTCTAGAGATTATGTGCGACTTCTCAAATATGCGCAATCGCTTTTCCAATGCAAACAGCTCAAGCGTGCTGCGTTGGGTCGTATGGCGACGATTTGCAAGCGTCTAAAAGATCCCCTTCTATATCTCGACCAGGTCCGCCAGCATTTGGGTCGTCTCCCTTCGATCGATCCTAATACCCGAACCCTCCTGATCTGTGGTTATCCCAATGTCGGAAAGTCCAGTTTCCTGAGAAGTGTTACCAGAGCCGATGTCGACGTTCAACCTTACGCTTTCACCACGAAGAGTTTGTTCGTCGGACATTTTGATTACAAGTACCTCAGATTCCAAGCTATCGATACTCCCGGTATTCTCGATCATCCGTTAGAGGAGATGAACACCATCGAAATGCAATCGATCACGGCTATTGCGCATTTGAGATCTGCCATTCTTTACTTCATGGATCTTTCGGAGCAGTGTGGTTATACTGTGAGCGCGCAAATGGCGCTTTTCCAAAGCATCAAGCCTCTCTTCGCCAACAAGCTTGTCTTCATCGTCATCAATAAGATTGACGTCATGAGACCGGAAGATCTGGATGCGGAGACTCAGGCACAGCTGCAGGCACTGCTTAAGCCAGGAGATGTTGAGATGCTTCAGTTATCTTGCACGACTGAGGAGGGTGTCCAGGAAGTTAAGAATGCTGCTTGCGAGCGATTGATCGCCGATCGTGTGGCTCAAAAGCTGAAGGCGGGCACAAACAGCACTGGGACTGTCGGTGGTCGTCTTGGCGACGTTCTTGCACGTATTCATGTTGCTCGGCCAATGGACGGGGTTGTCCGAGAAGCATTTATTCCAGAGGCTGTGAAGAACATGAAGAAATACGACAAGAGCGATCCTGAACGCAGAAAGCTTGCTCGAGACATTGAAGCCGAGAACGGAGGTGCCGGTGTCTTCAACATCAATCTCAAGGACAACTATATGCTTGAGAACGATGAGTGGAAGTACGACAAGGTTCCTGAAGTCCTCGATGGCAAGAACGTCTACGATTTCATCGACCCAGACATTGAGGCCAAGCTTGCCGCTTTGGAAGAGGAGGAGGAGAAGCTGGAGGCCGAGGGTTATTACGATTCTGACGATGACCTTGAGGATGCTGAAGATGCCGACATCCGGATGAAGGCGGAGCTGATCAGGGAGAAAAGAATCCTCATCCGCAATGCTGCCAAGATGAAGAAATCTTTGAAGAACAGGGCGATTATTCCTCGCACTTCTACGAAGGTGAAGCTCACAGAAATGGAGGATCACCTGGATTCTCTTGGCCTGGATACTACATCGATCGCTTCCCGTGCCAGATCCCAATCAAGAGGCCGCAGCGTCGTTCGCAGCCGTATTGGAACTGAAGATGCTATGGATGTGGATTCTCCAGAGTACGAGGCGAAGATGCGCGCGAAGAGCAGAGCTAGAAGCCAGAGCAACCGCAGAGATGACGGTATTACCAATGAGGTTGCAAGGACCAAGGCGGAGAGAGTTATGAAGCTCAACCAGAGACATAGAAATAGGATGGCCCGTGCTGGTGAGGCTGATAGGCATGTTCCTGCTGCGATGCCCAAGCATTTGGTGAGTAACTCCCACATTGCCCCATTATGTTCACGTGCTAATACAGTATTTAGTTTTCAGGAAAGCGTGGTATTGGCAAGACGCAGAGTCGTTAGATGCCTTGCTTCTTATGAGGTTTGTGGTTCCGGGTTGTTCTCGTTGGCCTTTGCTTTGCTGGGAATATGGAGTGTTATGGATGGGTATGGATAATGGTTGTCAAAATCGTACATTTCATGAAATAGTTTGCCGACCAATGAAACGTTCTTCAGATCCTCCTGCGATCTTTAATGCCATCATATTCCACACTGTTTGAAACTCTTAAGGGGGCCATGCTGGCGATGCGAGTAAAAGATCAAGCCCTCCATTGTCAAAAGGGATGCCCCCCGACAGCATCTCCACTAGAGTAAGGACAGCTTTAAGGGCAAGGGGTACTATTTCAAGCTCCGTCTTAAAACTTACTACTCTGCTAGTATCAACATCTATCCTTTTAAACATCAACGACCCTTCGTCGCCAAGCCGTGCACAACAGCGCGAAAACGGTGTTCGTGCCTGACTGCAGGAGCCAACGGCTGCGAATGGCTGCCAATGGGGGTCGTTGCGGAAGAATCTGACATACCTTGAATCTTGCGGGATGATTGGTCGTCGATGAAGCAGATGAAGGATGCAAGTCGTACGAGGGGAAGTGTAGGAAGGGAAATCGACATAAGAACGTGGAAATGCTCCATCATCATCGTCATACCATGGCCAGGCATAGAGTAGGCTAGGTACCTTTCCTTGCTTGCATTGCTATGTATGTACCTTACTTACATACTCCATAGGTGACAGAGACCCTAACATTGTTGTTGTCTAGTTGTCTCTTATAAATAATCTCTTCGCATTGTCCTCGAAATGCACATTATTAACAATATACTACTTGTAAGTTCGTAAACTTGCAGTACATACTACTCTAAGTCCGAGTCCAAGCCAGTTGCTACAGTGTTTACGCCGACCAACGCCGTCCCACATCGGAGCTGCTAAGGTAGGTTAAATTGCCCACAACTCTACCCCACTATAAAAGCGACAACAGCCCGACAATCGCCAACTCATTTGCTGCGACCGCCACTTCTCCCCCTCCTCTCCCCCTCCCCTCCATCATCATTGAGACCAACAGTACCACGAAAAACACTCGAATTGGCGGTACATGCAGCGAGAGGAGGCTGATCGTTGGGCTCGCAAACGGTATTTTGGCTGACACGCCGAGTCGAGGAAAGAAGGGACCAGTCTACAAATTTTAGGTTTATACACTTGTGACGAATAGTATGTCAATTACTTGTCCACCCATCTCCCTATTCGCAAATACGGTGTGGGCTTTGAGCTTTCCATCGCGTCTGTGCCTCGAACTGGAACAAGAGCATCTGGAAGATGATTGACGGTTTCACATTATTCAATGGATAACCTGGCTAATGTTGTCGTCTCCAGATCGAACATAAATCTCCACGATGCATATCAAGGACATGTTAAGCCAGGCCGACCAGGCGGGGAAGGTGACCTTCTCGTTCGAGTTCTTCCCACCCAAAACTGCCCAGGGTGTTCAGAATCTTTACGACCGTATGGACCGTATGCATGGATTGGGACCCAGCTTCATTGATATCACATGGGGTGCCGGCGGCCGACTTGCACAGCTCACCTGCGAGATGGTAAGCGTAGCGCAGTCTGTCTACGGCCTGGAGACCTGCATGCATTTGACATGCACAGACATGGGAAAGGAAAGGGTCGACGACGCTCTCAAGAACGCCTATAAGGCAGGCTGCACAAATATTCTGGCTCTCCGTGGCGATCCTCCGCGCGAAAAGGAAAAATGGGTTGCCACTGATGAAGGATTTCAATACGCGAGGGATCTTGTCCGATACATCCGCAAAACATACGGAAACCACTTCGACATTGGAGTGGCAGGATATCCAGAAGGCTGTGACGACAACCGCGACCGCGACCTTTTGCTGGTCCATCTGAAGGAAAAGGTCGACGCAGGAGCAACTTTCATTGTTACACAGATGTTCTACGATGTTGATAACTTCTTGGAATGGGTGCGTGAAGTCAGGGCGAAAGGAATTCAAATTCCAATTATCCCAGGAATTATGCCGATCCATACCTACGCTAGCTTTCTCAGGAGATGCAATCATATGAATGCCAAGATTCCTCCTGGATGGATTGAGGCTATGGAACCTGTCAAGAATGACGATGCCGCTGTTAGAGAGATTGGCAAGGGCTTGGTAGCTGAGATGTGCCGTACCATTCTCAAGGCCGGAATCAACCATCTTCATTTCTACACGATGAACCTGGCTCAAGCAACTCGCGGTGTCCTCGAAGAACTTGACTTGCTGCCATCTACAGAGCGTCCATTGAAACAAGCTCTTCCTTGGCGCCAGTCACTTGGTCTTGGAAGGAGAGGGGAAGATGTGCGCCCCATTTTCTGGAGAAACAGAAACAAGTCTTATGTCATGCGGACTCAAGACTGGGATGAATTTCCTAACGGCAGATGGGGAGATTCAAGATCTCCAGCATTCGGCGAGCTTGATACATATGGCCTTGGTCTGAAGGGGACCAATGAGCAAAACATCGAGTTGTGGGGAGAGCCGAAATCCGTTAAGGACATCGCTGACATTTTTGTGAAATACTTGGACGGCAAGATAGAGAGTTTGCCCTGGAGCGAGGCACCGATCTCAAACGAGGCCGATGTCATCAAGAAAGAACTTGTCGGGCTCAACGAGCGCGGCCTGCTGACAATCAACTCGCAGCCTGCTATTGACGGCGCCAAGTCTTCCCATCCCGTCTATGGATGGGGCCCTACCAACGGATATGTCTACCAAAAGGCTTATCTCGAGCTTTTGGTTTCACCAGAACTCATTGATGAGCTGCTCAACCGCATCGACAGCAATCCGGAGGTAACATACTATGCTGTAACGAAATCGGGTGTTTTGAGGTCCAATGCGGCTGGAGAGGTGCCGAACGCCGTTACCTGGGGTGTTTTCCCTGGAAAGGAGATTGTTCAGCCAACCATCGTGGAGACGATCAGTTTCTTGGCATGGAAGGACGAAGCATTCCGTCTGGGATTGGACTGGGCCCATTGTCATCCGGCGTCAAGTCCAAGCCGGCATCTCATTGAAAACATGATGGAGACTTGGTATCTCGTCAATATTGGTATGGGTCTCAATCTCCTTGCCATTCTTTGAAAATTTACTGACGCATTTTTAGTTCATAACGATTTCCGTCAGCCTGATGCATTGTTTTCTCTGTTTGACGGTCTTGCTGTTTCGAATATCGATAAGCCTCTTGAAGATGTTCCCGCTTCCGCTGAGGGAACATCAAAAGGCGATACTGAACATCCAGCCGCGAATGGAGATGTGGTTCAAGACGCCAATCCATTATCTCTGCAAAATGGTCTCAATGGTCTCAAGGTGGCTTAACACCTGGCTGACATTTTTAATATTGACATATCGGGATCAACTCCCCATATAATTTTCGTCTATCAGTGCTTGCATAGCATACTGGTCGACATTATTGCATCTAGCGTGGTGTTACGGGCAAACTTTCAACAGGTTTGGCGTTCTGGGGAATCTCAACGATCTCATGATTTCATTTGTTTCTGAACGGGTAAAAAAGCACGAAGTTATGGCAGCATTTATCACGAACTCGGTCATGTGTGGAAAGAAAGGGCCTTCAACGGCGAAAAATGAAGTAGATTTAGACATGGCGGTTGGTTTATAGGCCTGCTGCGAGAATGAGAAGGGACATTCGCTTTGCCAGGAAGGGTCGGAGATGCATGAGCAAAATAATTTCTTCTTTGTGTGAATGTAGATTGTGATGGCCGTGATATTGTCTCTCCCGGAAAAGCAATGGAGGCACGCACCAATGTGCTTGCCCTCTCCTCCAACCCGTCAAAATAGTGGGTGGGGAAGCAGCAACTCGGCTACGCGTCCCCTCCCCGCCCCCCCCGCCCCCCAAAAAAAAGAAAAAAAGGAATACGTGCCATGAACGATGGAATCAAACCACCTCAGCTTTCAATCTCCTGGCGGGACTGGGAATCGAACCCAGATTGAAACGGGCTTGCATGTCATAAATCAGGGGACTTATACCACAACGTCACGTGCTACCATTACACCATCCCACCATCTTGTTGGTTTGATGGAAGGAGATCATTGGAGGGTGCGGGGGTATGTGTACTTATATACATACAGGACGTATGGCCTCGTTATCTATTTCAACTTCAATTCTCATCATCTACGAATTAGATCTGAAACTAAGTTACAGGATAATTAAGAACCATCCATCGCTCACTATTGTCAAACTTGAAAATATCGAGTCAGGCAGCCAAGGTGCAGGCAGGCTCGGCCAGGTCTCATGCAAACAGGGTATATTTTTCGTCTCCCGAACAGTAACGATAAGCTAAATGACATGACGCTATAAAACTCATAATGCGTAGCAGAGAGATTTAAACATGAGTACTGCATCAAGGACATGTTGACATGTCGACCTCGAAAAAGGTGGAGTATCCAGAGTCCCACCAAGACCATATCTACACATCCCGAGTAGTCTGAGACCCAATCCCCCCGCCCATATTGATATCTTTCTCCATTTTTACAGTTATGTAGTCGACGCTCAAATACCAACGCTTATACGCAAAAAAGTAGACCAAACGAATCCTCCCTAATATGTACGATCGAAATCAAGGGTTGTTATTGTTGTTGCCGATCAGCTGGATACAGTTCGTCAAGAGGTTCGCCGCCTCATGAAGAAGTTCCCAACGCGTCTTTTGAAAAGTATGTCGGAGAACCATGAGCATGCCAGTGCACCCATTAAAGCCTCTGACCAACTTCAGCTCCTCGGGCGACTTGACATCGCCCAGTCTCCGGAGGTAAACACGCATGTCGCGCACCTGGTCTTGAAATGCACCCGCAGAAGGAACCGGAGCCTTCGTTGGACCTTCCAAGGCGAATGCATAACACCAAACTATCAAGGCTGCAAAGTAAAGCACCCAAGAACGATTCATCAGGACATCGTCGCGAGCAGAGTAGTCGAAGGCAGGATCTCCCTGCTCATAGACTTGCATGCCGGATGGCTGATCTTCGGGTAACAGTACAGTACACAAGAAACGGATTGCATAATACGTAGCGTCTCGAGCCTTGGCAGTCGGGGCCCATATGTCCTTCATTCTTCGTTGAGCGCTGTTGAGATCTTGTGTGCCAATGGTGCGTCCCAGTAGTCGTTTTGCCCGTGCAAATATTTGACAGTCGACAATATCAACGTGCATAGCCATGTGGGCAAGATGATGAAGCACGGTTCTACTTTCGAAGACGATATCCTCGTCTTGCTTGCTGGTATATGTATAAGGTCCCGAGTTTGTTTCTGTGTTATGTGCCAGAGACCTATCAAAGTCTTGCTTCCAAAGATCAAAAGCTCTGGTGAGAGACCCTCTCCACTTATCGCGCCCTCCGAGGGCCTGAGAAACTCCAAGGGAGTTGACCTGGAGATCTCTTTGGTGCATATGCCAGCTCACGCTGAGAAGCCCCGCCATCAAAATGCTCCTTCCGAAGGCATTTGTGCGCACTTCCTGCGCATTCAAAGTTCTCTTTAGACCTTCCAGAAATGACACAGGTTTGACACCGTTCGCATGAAGACTCGCCTCTATCCTACCAACTTCGGCACTGCTGGTTGCTGACCAAAGTGCTTCGTCGCAAGGTAGCGGAAGTCGCATTTCATGAGCCACCATGACCGTGGAGTGTCCAAACATTGTAGCGTGTACGGAATCGATAACGAACGCTGCAAAAGCTGCTCGTCGGGTCGCCTCGTTCGTAATCCAGTGATTCCACCATTCGTCCGGTGTGTTTGCCCCCGATGTTGACGAATGTCTCGAGCCATTTATGCCCTGCTTTTCATCTCTAACGCTAGGTGGGGAATCTAAGGCAGATCTTCCAATCAATGAGCTGCCTCTTCGCATCAACGTGATAGTGGTTGCATGATGTATGTGTGCACGCTCATGGAGTGCTCGGGTCGAGTACATCTTTTCGTAGATCTCCAGAAGCAGGAGCGCTTGGAAAACCCACAGCTTTGCTGGAGGACGGAAGTGAACGTCACTAAAGATTTCCCACCTCAGGTGCCAAGCGAGGAAATTTGCAAGTTCAGCGCCTGACTGTGTGATATCGTAACCATGCATCTTATCGAGGCAAGAGGCACCGATCGCCATCATTGCAATGAGCAATAGGTTCGGTGTTTTGTCTGGTGAAAATGTGGGTTTATGCACTGCCGTCATTTAGTATCCATTCAACCTTGAGAGAAATACGAAATGTAAAAGGGATCAAGGGATCTGAGGATGTCGGCAATGGGCAGGTAGGGCTATGTTGTTCCTCCTCCGAGTGAAACTCCTCTGGGAAACAAGGCGGCTCCAGACTTTTCATTTCATTGTTCCGTAGTGTTGTGATAGAATCTCTGGAGAATAATGGCAAAAACAGATTCAGATAACTTACAGATCGGCAATTGTGGATGGAAATGCCACCAGAAACTTCCTATGTAGGTTTGCATCATCTTCCTACTCATCATGTGAGAATCATTATTACGATCACCATCAAGAAGAGCCTCCTTTTGCCTTGCAACAGGGGCATGATCTGTCTCGTTGAATCTTTCTTTTATCAAGTCAATTATTTCTTGGCTCTTATCTTCCGAGAGGATCATCTCTGGCGTCGAGGTATCGAGCAGACTTGTGACTGCCATTGGATGCTGCGGATTTTGCGGGAAATATCCGCCAAGATTAATATCGTTGGCGAAATATGGCTGATATTGATTCTGAGCGTCAAGATAGCTGTCGAAAAATCAGCAAAGATTCTAGCAGGCAGATGCAATTCGACCCCAGAATATATGGATTAAACTTACTTGGCATATCCTTGTGTCCCAAGTTGCGAAGTGGTCATAGGAGATGAAGTATCCCATTGCTGTCCGCTAAAGAGGTAGGCTACGAAATCATCCGGAATAGCGAATGGTGAGCGGTTATAGCCCTCTCCACCGAACACAGGCATGGTGCTTGTCGCAGTCATTTGATCCAAAAGCATCATATCTGGTCCCGATTGTTGTCCGTTGCTAGCATCCCGATTCTGGTAATCAGACGACATAGAGGTCTGCGGTGGCGAGATTGCATATGAAGCTTCCATATCCCGCGATGCAGCGGTTGTAGCTGCAACGGGAGAGAATCCAGGCGGGGGTAGGGAAAACGGCGTGAAGTTCTGGGGGGTAACATATGGTGATTGCATGGAAACCTGAATTCCATTATTGCCTTGGTTGTTTACATATGATTGCTGCTGTTGATTCGGAGAAATCATGCCATAGCTAGGACCCGCTGGCTGCTGAGGAGATCGTACATACAAAGATTCCGGCGGTTTTCCATCTGCTGCACCGAAGCTCCCATGGCGTTGAGGTCCACTTGCTTTGGGCTGCGTTGAGCTTGTGTTGATGCCCTGGGCAGAGTGCATGCTGTGATCACTATTGGAACGTCGATAAGGACTGGCTTGCTGATAACCATTGCTTGGATCAGCTGTGGCTGATAGAGGCCCAGGGTGTGAATAAGTTGGTGCGGTATGGGTGCCGCCTGGCGAAAATGGACTGGGTATATTGGCTGGAGGTGATGGGTATTGCATCTGAGTATTCCGTGGGTTGATAATGCCGCTGCCCGGCCTTCCTACTTCAGGGGACATGGATCCATGCACTGCCATATTCTTATTGCTATTAATGATGGGCGAAACATTGTTCAGCATAGCATCTTTTCTCTGTAGTTGAGACCCCTTTGCCGTATGGCGCTCCTTGTGGCGATTGCACAGATCCTGACGAACAAAAGTGCGATCGCACTCGGGAAAATCACAGCTGTATATCTGCTTCGGAGTATGATTTAACTGGTGCCGATATCTAGGGATGGCATCAGTTGGAATCTGACAATCTTCATCATCCTGGATAGAATTTCACACTTACAGGTGTTCTGCTCTGGAATAGCTTTTGCCACATCCATCCTGAGGACACTCAAACTTCTTGTCTAGGCCCTTTCGGCTCCTTCTTCTCTTTCTGGGCCCTTCAGGCCCATCAGCGCCATCGCCACCGGAAGATTGTCCTTCTTCGCCGTCCACTGGGGAGCTGTAACCATTGATATCTTTCGGAACATTTTGGATCCGGCTTCGCCTCCTTCCTCTTGGCTTTTCACTTTCGGTTTTTATCTTGGTGAGCACGGGTGGATCCTCCCGCTGCTCCATCGCCGCTCCTGGTTGCGTCACGTTTGCCGAGTGAATTGGTATTTGTTGTGCAACTATCGAAGTCATCATATATGTGTCGATAAAAATGACTTTTACGAAGTTGAATTGCCACGATGGAGCGCAACGTCCGTCCGGAAATTTTTGAGGTAGTCAATTATACCGAAGAGTCAGGATTGTCGTTTTAGCAACGCAATGTATTTACAGACAACATCTACTATAGACGTTTGTCAGCTTCGTGGATATGGCAAAGTATATAACAGGGGCAGTGGAAAGAGAGAGTTGATGAACAACTGGCAGTATTATGACTGTTCATAGCCAGTACAATGGGAAATATTTCGAGAACCCGCGACAGGATATTTGTTCCATATTCGGGCCTAATGGGTGACATATAATTCCTGGTTCTCCACGCAACAGAATAACGACAACAACGGCAACAGCAGCAATTAGGTCATGAACCAGACTCCAACAGCGAAAAGGATCGAAATTCTGGAGAGAAGTTTGGAATATAAGATCTGGCGAGACTCACGGGCATGTATACAATCGGGTACTGAAGAACACTGGCGACTGGATAAATGCGCTGCGGCGACCGCGACGTCGACTCAGCAAGCCAAGCACTGCATTTCCTCCTACTCCACGGCTGCTTCCGCGATCGATGAGCAGGAATCTATCACTCGAGCACGCGGCGGGATAAGGTTGACGTCCAGTGTCGCAGGTGGGAGCGGCGGGGATCCTCGAGCGGAATGTTGCAGCGCGGAAAGTCCACGAGTGAGCGATCAATCGGATCTATTTCGGAAACATGAATCAGCATGATTGTAGACGACGACTATTGGAGAGAGATAGCGCTCGAATACTCACTTATGCTCCGAGTCGGGACAGCAGTGATATAACGCGCCGAGGAGAATTCGGGGTCGAGGTTCGGCGACCTTATGCGGACGAACGCTTCGGAAGTCTTCGGGCGATCTGATGAGGAACGTGGTACAGGAAGGGTTTAATATGGAGCGGGACGAGGAGTTGCAAGGAGAAGGGTGAAGGGAGATTCGTGAAGGGTGATTCGTGAAGGTTGAAGATATCGCAAAGTATGGCAAATCGCAAGAACGAAAGGATGAGGTGAGCGAGAGGTATGTATGTATGTACAAGTACGAGTATTTTGAGGGGAGCGGGATTACGAGGCAAGCACGGTCGTGCGATGGACAAAGCTTGAGCCGATGCGAGTGATGTCTCGTCTGATGGAGAAGACGGGAGGATACACTGTGGGGGGGGGGAGGAGGGGGGGGAGGGGGACATTCAGTGATTTCTAACTCTCCTTGGGGGGGCGAGGAGAAAGGGAGGGGCTGTTCCATCAGCCACGGGCAATGATGGCCTGTCAACCTTCGAAAAAGAATGGGGTCTACTCACTACTTTCCAAAGACTGAGAAGACTACGACCGAATGGGAGATGGGAAGTGCCAAGCTGGGGTCGGAGTGTGCAGCCAGCAGGCCCACCACAGGCGGAAGGCGGGACGACATCTACGGAGTATGTACTGGATGAAAGTGTGTATGTACGGAGTATGGAAGAATGTATATATGTATGTATTTATGGATGGATGAGTATATATATGTGTATATATATATTATATATATATTCTATACGTATCTACCCATCTAATGGAGTACTCTATCGTAGAATTCGTTCGTAGAGTTCCTCCATAGAGTTCCTCCATAGAGTTCCTCCATAGGCTTCATACAATCCGATGATTACTCTAGTGTCAAATCAAAGCGGGTGTTCTAAGGACGCTAAGCGGGAACGAGGGAGGGGAATTCCCCCATAAAAAAAATGATCCTCGCCTTCATCCTCGAGCACCTACGGAGTATAGCTTGCATACAAAACCACGTGATAATTGGAATGAGTTATGAACTAGAAACTAGGGGAAACTAGAGCACCTATCGTGTCTTCGGCCTTCTGGAATACTCCGTGCCCGACTAACCGCACCTAGGTAGCCGTTTCTTAAAGAGGATGGCAATAGCGCACGTGAGCAGATTTCACGCCCTTCTAGCCGCATGGCTGGCTGTGTATGTACGTGCACAGAGCAGCAGAGTACATACATACATACATACATACATACATACATACCCTATTTGTAGCGTCTCGTCCCCTTCGTTCCACCCCTTTTCTCTTTCTTCATTATTAATCAATCACTCACTACCGACTCAACCTTCGTACCTCCTCATTACTGACTAAGATACCGCTACGACATGATATCCCAGCTTGCTATGTATGTATGTATATATTGTGTGTATATATGCAATTCGCGGCTATGACCGAATCTCAGATTGCCAACACGGCTTTCCTGCTGATCCTGCTTCCCTTCTTTCGACATGCACGTTCAGCCTGCCTGTGAAGAGTGCAGGGAAGAGAGCGAAGAGAGCGACTCAGCGCACACCTGCCTGCCCTGGTATTGCCCGAGGTGTTGGCGTTCAGCCACGATTTCCCAAAAGCAATGGATGCATGACAGAATCTGGGGTCTGGCCACACCAGAGATGCATTATTGAAACACCATGAAATTTGGAGCACATTACAATAAATGCTGTACCTACATATGTACCTACATTGTACATATCGCGGCTGGCCTGATTATTTGCTGGGTCTGCAGTAGTAGGAGTAGGAGTAGGAGTAGCAGTAGTAGTACTAGTAGGAGTAGTAGTACTAGTAGGAGTATTAGAGTCCATGCATGCATGATACATACGAATACAGAGTAGGTAGAGTAGTATTCTCCGCCGCTCCGTCAGCAACACTGCGACATGCGACATTAATACGTACAGTACATCATCATACATGATACTTCGTAGTGTACTATGGCATGCATATTACTCCGTAGTATTCTCGTTTTGAAGATGAATACCTGAGTAAATGTCCATCTGAATCGCTCGAGACGACCCACTTCGAGGAAGGCCAAACGGCGTCCTTCCCCGGCTCTGCGAGGCTATTCTACAATACACAATACACAGTAGACCTCTAAAGACCTCTATCTATCTAGGCTCTACTTTGTAGAACTGTCGAGGTGAGGAACCAGGCTGTGGGGATTTCGAGACCATTTTGGGGGGGGGGAGACTCGAGCTTACTAGAACAAGTTTGGATGAGTATACCTAATATCACAGCATATTAATCACCACATGAGGATCTGGTGTCGAGCTGCTCTGCCATACAGAGCAGAGTACTCACACACTCATATGTAGGGACGTACTAGTACTGCCGCAGTCCGTGTGTATACACATACTTGTATGTACTAGTACATACATACATACCGCAGGCGGCAGGACCGCAGGAGGAGATGCGGAACTCGTTGCTCGAGGACAAATTGTGGGGTCGAGCCAATGGACAAGTTCAGCCGCGCTTGGCGCTACAGGGCACATCGAGGAGACTCTCACTTCTCACTCGAGGAAGGGAGACAGGACTGATTTGCAGTCGTTATTATTGGCTGTGTTGCAGAGACGTTCCTAGCTTAGTATCTGGTACCTGTATATTCATCGATGATATATTATCTAATTTATGTACCTTGTACCTCTTCACTCCGTGCACTCTGCTCTATCCGTTGGTACCGTACATTTGCACTCGGGCCTTCCCGCCCTGCATGCAATCGAGTCCTGAGCTGCTCTGTACATACAACACAAGTTGCTTTCACCATTATTTTGTCTACCATGCACAGATACATACACAGCATACTCCACAACTACAAAGAAGCTCACCGCGAATGCTGTCAATTCCTCATTGAATATCCACGCGACATGGCTCCTTCAAAGGTGCGTGCTGGGCACGATGATTCAAGATCGGAGGCGTCCAGTACACGAGAGAAGCAAAATGCTGGACACACGACAACCGCTACCAAAGGCCGCCGTGCAGCACATGGCGCAGCAACCTCCAGCTCCTTGCGAGATGTGACAACAGCCGGCTCAGTAGTGGCAGCAGCAGCAGCAGGTGCCTCGAATGCGTCAAGTCAGGAAGCCAATGTCGGCGTGAGTATTCATTCACCATCCGGCATAGTCAAGGTTGCTGATCGTTGCGCAGATACAATGGTCAACACTAGATACAGGAATACTGCATTCATACAGGCACGCCTATCGAATGGACACGCCGTCGGCTTTCAGCACCGAGTACAATCAATTGCTGCTCTCGCGCCCCGGCATTGGGCGATTTTCACCGACAATGGCCAGGCGCAGAGACCAGCGCAGACAAGGCAAGGACCAGTTGGCAAACGCGGTTCGCAAACACTTCAATGCTTTAGGCATACAAGAGAACGAGGCGGTGGTCGACTTTCTCTACAAAGTCAAATGGCAGGGTAAGCTGGCAAGCATGTTTGGTAGACCTCCAAGCTGATGAAATCAGACAAAAACTTCCGTATGCGATTCGCTCCACACAAGCCGAGATAGCCTTGCCCCGTTTTGTTCATTTCTGGTGGCGTCGTTGAGGAGTTTACGCAGCATATATAGATAAGGCACAATGCCTTGCCCAGGCGCATGAGATAGAATGGCGGATATTGGGAGTAGGAGTTCCGGAATGGCATTCGACCGACTGATGTCGAGGGAAAACGGTGTTACAGGGTGGAATTGGGGTTGGCATACTCGCATCCATGAAGACAATACCTAATGTTAGTGCATAAGTACTCGTGTAGGAAAATCGCATAGATATTTATGGGAATGATGGTTTTAGAAGGATTATTTGGCCAAAAATAAATCAAGTTGTGTCTGTAGAAGTGGAAGCCCAACCTTGGGAGGTTCTCGGCGTTTCTCGATAATGCAATCGGATAGAGTTGCCAGTGGCCACGCTAATAGCCGGCCAATCCCGTGCAAGCCAAAAAAATGTTCGGACAGGCTACGCCATCGACATGTCTACCGTGCCTTCAAACGTCCATACTCACTTTCTACATTCATTTGTTAATCCACGCTCTTTGCATCAAGTTGTGCCCGGTACGACATTGAGGCTCTTGATAGGGAGTCTTTTGCTTGTCCGCTTCTACAAAATATCTATTATACGACACTTCGCTGATGCAGTAACCCCAAACGCAAGATGAATACTGGTACATCTAGCCTTTTAAAAAAGGCTTCCATCTCAATTCGATATAGGGCCCCTAGCCAAGCGTGCAGGCGCCCTCGACATAACGATGAAGGTCTGGACAGTACTTCCATTCGTACCTACGCTGCATATGCCACAAAACGAGCAAGTCGATCAAGGGTAGTGTGCCACCACTCGAGGGCATCTCCCAGAAGGGTTCGTCTATTACCTACCCATGGTTCGCAAGTCGAAAATCCTTGCTAACACTTCCTACAGGGCTTTCATTCATCACAATATCTCCAAGATACGAAGAACCCATACAAGGTTCTTGGTGTCGACAAGAATGCTACGGCGTCAGACATAAAGAAGGCCTACTATGGCATGGCCAAGAAATTCCATCCCGATACAAATAAGGACCCTACTGCGAAAGACAAGTTTGCCGAAGCACAGTCTGCCTACGAGCTGTTATCAGATACGAAGAAGAGAGCGGCATTTGACCAGTATGGAGACGCTGCCTTCGCCCAAGGAGGCGGTCCAGGCCCAGGTGGAGACCCATTCGCAGGTGCAGCTGGTGGCCCGTTTGGTGCTGGAGCGGGCTTTGGTGGATTTGGCGGAGCCGGCGGAGCTGGAGGCTTTGGCGGTGCCGGAGGCTTTGGAGCCGATTTCTCCTTCGACGACCTCTTCAAAGCTTTCGGTGGCCAGGCTGGCCGAAGAGGACGAGGCGGGCGCGCGTCGCCGTTCGCTCAGGAGGAGATTCTGGTTGGCGACAATATCGAGGTCCAAGCCAGCATATCCTTTATGGAGGCAGCAAAGGGAACGACTAAGACGATCCCTATCACTCCTTTAACGCCTTGCAAAACATGCTCGGGAAGTGGATTGAAAACAGGCACAAAGCGTACAGAGTGCAAATCTTGTGGTGGCACTGGAACACGGGTCCACTTCATGCAGGGAGGTTTCCAAATGGCTTCTACGTGTGGTGCCTGTGGAGGCCGCGGCGTCACTATACCCCGCGGATCAGAGTGCGGGACATGTTCCGGTGATGGTGTTGTGCGAGAGCGCAAGACAATAAATGTCGATATCCCCGGCGGTATTGAGGACGGAATGAGGTTGCGTCTCGATCAAGAGGGAGACGCACCTTCTACGGGCGCTGGGGCTCCTCCTGGTGCAAAAGCAATTCCTGGGGATCTATATGTCCATGTCAGGGTTGCATCCGATCCCAAATTCACTCGAGCGGGATCAGATATTTTATATACGGCAACCATTCCTCTAACGACCGCCATTCTTGGTGGGGAAGTGAGGATTCCCACTCTAGATGGGAACGTCAACGTTAAGGTTGCCACTGGCACTGGGACAGGAGATAAGATCACCCTCAGCGGAAAGGGAATGAAGAGATTAAATGCGCGCAGGCCAAGTTCTGGCGATCTCAAAGTCGAGTTTAAGGTTACCATGCCTAAATATCTCAGCGCCAACCAGCGAACTATTGTGGAAATGCTGGCGGATGAGATGGGTGACAAGACCGCAAAACGAGTAATGAATATCAACCGCTCAACGTAGGTAGATCTTGTCTTCTTCCTGTTACGGCGCTGACTTATTAGGCCATCCGGAACAGCAGATTCCCATAAGAATGAGGGCTTCCTCAAGTCAATGTGGCATAAATTGACAGAAGACCCGAGTCACCCAAGTGACGGCGAAGCATCCGACTCCAAGAAGGATGAACCAAAGGACAGCAAATCAGGGAAAGATGATGGAAAGTCATCGAAGAACGACTCTGGCTCTAGCTCTTAAGGGCGACTCTGTACAACACTCTCGGAATTATTTAATTCGGCCCTCCTCCAGACCAGATACGCATTCAGCATTGTAGGTAGCCCGGAGTATAGGGGTTTAAAACGTTGGCCTAGCGATTTTGATGGTGGATCCACCTTGTATCAAAAAACACTCCCAATCCTTATATTATCCATGTAGACGATGTATGTATGTATTGTATTGTTGTATTGTAGAGTACAAGAATTATGAGAATACCAAATCTTGCAAATATCTGCGTTTTTCATACAATCCGTAACTACTAACTGTCTTCCGATATACAGTAAGGTAAGTGTTAGCAATGGCTCTTCCCTAGATGAAGGGTGATGCTGGCACGTTGGCACTGTCCAATAGCATGCTGATTCAACACCATGGCTGTGATGAAAGGCCTATCACTTGCATGAGTGCGGCTTTCATTTCTTCACAGGGCCGACTATTGTACACAGTAAACCTCGCACTGTCTGCATTGGCTTGATGCCCATAGCTGTAATCGCTGTAAATCAATGTCGGATATCAAGTTTCCTAATAAAAAAGCAAAACACAGGGGTGGTGTCCTGATCGTATCAATATTGTGCAAGGTGATAATAATGGCTAATGGCTACCTATACTGTAATTATTCGACACACTAACCTGCCTGTATATATTGACGGTTTAAAAGGAGGAAGGCTGATAACGGGGTTGATTGGTAGCCGCAGCGACTAATATACAGTACATGCTCCGATAGCCACGATATAGGCCGCATAATGCCCACCCGGCTGTCATCGGAGCGAGCCCGACTGATCGCAAGTTTATTTCTACGTATGATTGAAGATCGTAGAGTGCTCTGCTATTACTGAGTCGAAATTATCTACTTTATCGCCGTGAGATTCACCAGAATTCTGACGTGGCACTGTCTGCTCCCACCGCAAGAGTCCCCTCTGAAGAGGTTCTCAGCCCCCACCAGCATCGAGCACCACTTCCCCAATCCAAGGATCGATGGATATTGGGCTCAGTACCTGAACGCCCTTGTCCTCCACGCCGATTTACATCGCCTACATCTGTCGAATTTATGCGAGCAGGCTGTCCGACGAGCAGAGCTCATGCGTTTCAGGCTCGATACTACTTCATAGCCACCTGCCGACAGTCACTCGTGTAGCACAGTCTCGCTCTCTGCGCTGCTGCGGCCCACGAACAACGTCCTAGGAGCCGGGCGAGCATCGTCGACACTGTGAGCATGATGGCTTCGTCGCCCATGATCTCAGCTCCCCTGAAGGCAACGAACGAGATAGACTGGATACAGCCTCTCAAGGCCTACATCCGACAGACCTACGGCGATGACCCCGAGAGGTACGCCGAAGAATGCGCGACTTTGAATCGGCTGCGGCAGGATATGAGAGGCGCCGGCAAGGACAGTGCTGCTGGCCGTGACCTACTATACCGATATTATGGGCAGCTGGAGCTCTTAGACCTCCGGTTTCCGGTTGATGAAAACCATATCAAGATATCCTTCACCTGGTATGTTTGTATTCAGAAGGTCCTCTTGATCACTTCTCTAATGCTTCAATCAACAGGTTCGATGCATTCACGCACAAGCCGACATCCCAGTACTCACTGGCCTACGAAAAGGCGTCAATCATATTCAACATATCAGCGGTGCTGTCATGCCATGCGGCGCACCAGTCGCGGTCCGAGGATTCAGGCTTGAAGACCGCATACCACTCTTTTCAGGCTTCGGCGGGCATGTTCACGTATATAAATGAGAATTTCCTCCATGCGCCATCCACGGATCTTAGCAGGGAGACGGTCAAGACCCTCATACAGATAATGCTTGCGCAAGGACAAGAGGTCTTTTTGGAGAAGCAGATAGCAGATGGGAAGAAAGTAGGGTTGCTGGCTAAACTCGCAAGTCAAGCTGGCTATCTGTATGCCCAGGCAGTCGAGGGTGTTCAGGAGAATGTGAATAAAGCCATTTTTGAGAAGGTCTGGCTTCTTGTCACCCAGGTACGCAATTATCCCAAGATGAAGGCCAGAAGAGCTTGTGCTGCGCATGTCTCTGCCTTTCTATCCGCTGTGGACTAACATTTGAAAGATCAAATCGAACTATATGACATCCCTCGCCCAATATTACCAAGCTCTCGCGGACGACGATGCAAATTCTCACGGCACGGCAATCGCAAGACTGCAGATCGCAGAAAATCTCGCAAAAGATGCAAGCAGATTAGCAAATAGCTTCCCTGGTAGTGTTCCTGCAAACTCGAATCTGAGCTCCGAGACAGGCGCCAGTCTGATGGAGATGACCAAACGACATCTCGCAACTGTTCAAGAGAAGCTGACGGAGCTTGTTAAAGACAATGACTATATTTACCATCAAACGCTACCAGCAGAAGCCAGCCTGGCGGCGATTCCAAAACTCCCGGCCGCAAAAGCCATTCCTGTCAGTGAGCTGTATGCTGGTCAAGATATTCAGCGTATCACAGGACCAGACATCTTTCAAAAAATAATACCAATGTCCGTCACCGAGTCTGCTAGTCTGTATGACGAGGAGAAAGCAAAGATGGTTCGCGCAGAGACAGAGAGGGTGGAAATCGCCAATTCGGAGATGGCCGCGAGTTTGGACTACCTTCGACTACCAGGCGCATTGCAGGTCCTCAAAGGTGGTTTCGACAAGGAAGCACTATCCGATGATGAGTTTAAGGGTTGGTGTGACGAGCTTGCCGGTCATGAGCCGTACAATGCGACATTTGACTACCTAAAAAATAACAGAGAGGCCATAATCGGAGTACTTGATAAGAGCACCAAACAACTAGACATGGAGGAGAGCGTCTGTGAAAAGATGCGATCTAAATACGAAGGCGAATGGACACAGCAGCCAAGCTCAAGGTTAACGATGACGTTGAGGGACGATGTCAAGAACTATCGTAACGCTTTAGAAGAAGCAGGGAGGAGTGACAACATACTCTACTCAAAGATGCGCCAAAACGAGGTCGATTTTGATGAGATGAGATCTGCTGGTGAAACCGGCGAAGCTCATGTGCTTTTCCAGAGGGCCTTGATCAAAGTGGGCGGCGGTAAACGCAATAATGGCAGTCCATCCGGCTTAGATGTAAATCTCCTGGACGCGGATTTTGGGGATGACGAACCCAGTGTAATGGATCAAGTTGCGAGGGTAGAAGATATACTGAAGAAGCTCAATCTCATCAAACGAGAGCGTGGCCAGGTCTTGAAGGATTTGAAGGAGAAGGTACAATATATTTCTTTATTTCCATCAGTGATCGGCAATGAAGCCAAGCTAATAGTTTCGCAGGCCCATAACGATGATATTTCTCAGGTATTAATACTCAACAAGAAAGCAGTCTCGAGCCACGAGACGCAGCTGTTTAAGGCAGAACTAGAAAAGTTCCGGCCTTACCAAACACGTCTTCTCCAAGCAAATCATAAACAATCCGCCTTAATGAAAGAACTCACCATCAGCTTCAACGATCTTCTGCAGGACAAGAGAGTCCGGTCTGAACAGAGCAAGTATGAGGCTATCACCCGCCAAAAGTCTTCAGTTCTCTCAAAATACAAGCGGGTATATCAAGAGTTCTTGGAGTTGGAAGCTGGTCTGGATGCGGCCAAGAAATGGTACAGAGAAATGAAGGATACTGTTAACAGCCTCGAGAAGAACGTGGAGACGTTTGTCAGCAACCGTCGCTCCGAAGGAGCACAACTCCTACATCAGATTGAGCAAGACAGGTCTCCCAATGCTGGAGGGCAAGCCGATAGGGAACGTGAGCGTCTTCGGGGGCTAATGGAAAGGATGTCCATGGATCCATCGACGTCGCCTTCAACGTCCAAGCCACCTTCATCCAGGAGTCAGCCCTCAATATCGCCATCCGCACACTACCCGCCTACGAATTTTGCTGGTCAGTATCAGTTGCCGTCTTCGCCGCCTCCACAACCAACGCAAATGACATACCCGACGTACAATACTCCTCAACCGGGTGGTTACTATCAACAGTCCGCGCAGAGAACGGAGTCGTATGGCCAACACGGCTCTAAGCCATCATTGCAGCTCCAGGGCATCTACGACCCAAGCTCATTTGCTCGTCGCGAATACAACCAACCGACATCACCCCCTCCATCTCAACAGCATTTCTCTCCCAGCCAATATCAGTACCAGCATCCCGGACAACCCTTAGGACAGCAGCAGTTTGTGCCTGCAGGCTACGTCCCGCCACCTCCTCCTCCTGGGCCCCCTCCTCTTGGCCCTCAGCAGACGTTCTCGCCCGGAGGAAATTCAATGTATCAGCAGGGAAATGGCCACCCTTCCAGTCAACAGAGAATGGGACAACAGTCTAGCACGCCGGATCCCTGGGCTGGGCTGAACTCATGGAGATAGGGTGGATAAGGTGCAGGCCGTTCTAAGAGGGAAGATTATGGCTGGCTTTGATCTGGGCAGGTAGATAGAGTAGTGTTTCTTCGCAAGAACAAAACGTGTTACAATCCGATGACTTTCAAACAGGAATGAATGATGTTCAGGCACGTGCACGTGCACGTGCACCCTGTTGTGCTCCAAGAAGCCAGTAATCCAGTAATCGCAGATGCTAAGAATGATGCGGACTTGTCTTTCAGTATAAATTAAATTATGATTGCAGGGCCATGAATGAGAATCCTATTTTGATAATTAACCATGGCTTTCAAATAGTGGTGAACTTTCTGGTTGACATCTGACACATTGACATGCGAGGTGAAGGCGGCTGCGTGACGCGTGCGTGCGTCCAGCTCAGACTAACCCCGTTGTTGCCAAGCGTGCGATCCCGATCGGGTTATGCTCGGTCCGCTGAGGCTGGAGCAAGCGGAGCGAATGATTGGAAATTCAAGTGGAAACTCATCGGCCATCGCTCAATGACATCTTGCACCTGCTGTCACGATAGTCCGTCGCTATCCTCACCATTTTTCTCTCCACCCAACGCTCTTCATTTTGCATTTAGGTTTCGGTCAAGCTTGTCACATTTCAGGTCGCATCGAGATTCGCATATAGAGATCCTTTGTTGATCTCGATTCCTGGCCAACCACGACTTCCCCCCAGTTTCCATTCGCATACGCCCGAGCATGCTATACGGCCAAAATCTCCCATGGCGGCCCGCGCTTCGGCATGTATATCTAGTGACCTCTAGACATGGCGGGACGGGCATTCGGCGCTCTTATTCAGCCTTCCGAACACATATACCAGAGGGATTAGTCTCGACGTCTTCCCGGCGGAACGCTCCATGCCTAGTGAGCCAGACGACGACCTCAGCCTTTTCAACCTTCTCCAGCCGTCGCAAAGACTCGTCGGAGGATTCGAAGAGCCTATCGCCCGAGGAAATTGCTGCTAGGGCAGCGAAGGAAAAGGCAGAGCGCGAGAAAGAGTCTCAAGAAGATGTCGTCGAGGCGAAAGCCAAAAGCGCGGACTCTTCGTCATCTGCGGGCGCGTCTGGAGGCAATGCCATAGATGGAAAGGGCAGCAGCGCATCAAGCGGCGGCGGGGAGCATTCAGGAGGAAGTGACGGTGGAAGCCGGAAAGGCCGCAAAGGCTCGTCTGAGCGTGCGTTACAGAAGCCTACGGTTCCCGAAATATATCCTCAGGTTATGGCAATCCCGATTGCGAAGAGGCCGCTATTCCCTGGGTTCTACAAAGCCGTCACCATAAGGGACCCGAATGTTGCGGCTGCAATACAGGAGATGATAAAGCGAGGCCAGCCGTACATCGGAGCGTTTCTGTTTAAAGATGAGAATGCGGATCGGGATACGATTGAGAGCATGGATGAAGTGCACGATGTCGGAGTCTTCGCACAAATTACTAGTGCATTTCCGGTACACGGCGAGCCAGATGCCCTTACAGCAGTGCTTTACCCACATCGCAGAATTAGAATGACAGCCTTAGCAACCCCTGAGCGACCTGGTGCAGTACCGAAGGGCGAAGAGCCACTAAGAGATGCTGAGGCCGTTCCTGATATCATTCCAGCAAAGCCAGAGAAGGAGGAAGCGGCCCCGAAGAAGGGAGATGTAATCGCAAGCTTTGAGGAGATTCCTTCGGACGTAAAGGCGCCCGAAGCGCCTAGTGCCACATACGAGCCCACCGCGTTCCTAAGAAAGTATCCTGTTAGCTTGGTCAATGTGGAAAATCTCGTCGAAGAACCTCACGATCCAAAGAGTCCTATTATCAGGGCTGTCACGAACGAAATAGTTAATGTCTTCAAAGAAGTTGCGAGCCTCAACAGCTTGTTCAGAGACCAAATTTCTACATTTTCCATGAGCCAGTCTGCCGGCAACGTCATGCAGGAACCGGCAAAGCTAGCTGATTTCGCAGCTGCTGTTTCCACCGGCGAGGTTGCCGAGCTTCAGGACGTCCTGGAGACCTTGAATATCGAGGAGCGTTTGCAAAAGGCTCTAGTTGTCTTGAAGAAGGAGCTTATGAACGCTCAATTACAATCCAAGATCTCTAAGGATGTGGAGAGCAAAATTCAGAAACGCCAACGGGAATACTGGCTGATGGAGCAAATGAAGGGCATAAGGAGGGAACTTGGAATTGAGTCTGATGGCAAGGATAAGCTCGTCGAAAAATTCAAGGACAAGGCTTCAAAGCTGGCGATGCCAGAGGTAGTCAAGAAAGTTTTTGATGAAGAGCTCAACAAACTGGCTCATCTCGAGCCCGCGGCATCCGAGTTTAATGTCACGCGGAACTACTTAGACTGGTTGACACAGATTCCATGGGGTCAACGGAGTGCTGAGAATTTTGGTATCAAGCATGCCATGACTGTTCTTGACGAGGATCACTATGGGCTTAAAGATGTGAAAGACAGGATTCTAGAATTCATCGCGGTTGGCAAGCTGAGGGGAACGGTCGAAGGCAAAATTCTTTGCTTCGTAGGCCCGCCTGGAGTCGGCAAGACTAGCATTGGCAAGTCGATTGCGAGAGCCCTCAATCGTCAGTACTACAGATTTAGTGTTGGTGGTCTTACGGATGTGGCCGAGATCAAGGGCCATCGACGCACCTACGTTGGTGCTTTACCAGGACGTATAATCCAAGCGCTGAAGAAGTGCCAAACAGAAAATCCTCTCATCTTGATTGACGAGATCGACAAGATTGGCCGAGGACATCAAGGAGATCCTGCATCGGCACTTCTCGAGTTGTTAGATCCAGAGCAGAACAACTCCTTCTTGGATCATTATATGGATGTCCCAGTCGACCTCTCCAAAGTCCTGTTCGTATGCACAGCAAACCTGACCGATACCATCCCACGACCGCTACTTGACCGTATGGAAATGATCGAACTGTCGGGATATGTTGCGGATGAGAAAATGGCTATCGCTGCGCGATACCTCGGCCCTGCTGCTAAGGACCTTGCTGGACTGAAGGATGTTGACGTCAATCTCAGCAAAGGGGCTATAGAGGAGCTCATCAAGTCATACTGTCGTGAATCTGGAGTTCGTAATCTCAAGAAGCAAATCGAGAAGGTCTATCGCAAATCTGCTCTCAAAATCGTCCAGGACCTGGGAGAATCAGTCTTTCCGGAGACAGAAGCACTTACTGATGAAGGCAAAGCAGCTCTGGAGGCTTCTGAAAAGGACACGTCGGATGTGAAGGAGACCCCGGAGAATATCGAAGAGGAGACAACTGAGGTGCCGCGCGTCGGCTTGGCTGTGCCACCGAGCGTACATGTTACAATCGATAAGGACAATCTGAAGGACTATGTCGGACCGCCAATCTTCACTTCGGATAGGCTTTATGACATCACGCCGCCTGGTGTGGCCATGGGCTTAGCCTGGACACAAATGGGCGGTGCCGCATTGTATGTCGAATCCATTCTCGAAAGCGCATTAACCCCAGACTCTCGACCTGGGATGGCGACGACCGGAAACCTCAAGGCTGTCATGAAGGAGTCGACGACAATAGCATATTCCTTTGCGAAGTCGGTGATGGCGAAGAACTTCCCGGAAAACCGCTTCTTTGATAAGGCGAAGATCCATCTGCACTGTCCAGAGGGCGCTGTGCAGAAGGACGGACCGTCGGCCGGCATAACTATGGCGACCTCCTTGCTGTCGCTGGCGTTGGATAGGCCGCTGGACTCGACTATTGCCATGACGGGTGAGCTCACAGTCACTGGCAAGGTACTGCGCATTGGCGGTCTCCGCGAGAAGACGGTGGCTGCGCGTCGTGCGGGCTCGAAGATGATAATCTTCCCCAACGACAACATGTCTGACTGGCTTGAGCTTCCGGAGGTAAGTGGTGGTCTCGATTACGTTGCCTGAGGAATCTCAGAACTGACATGACTCTAGAACATCAAGGAAGGGATCGAGGGACATCCTGCACAGTGGTACTCCGACGTCTTTGATCTCGTCTTCCCATATCTCGACAAGGAAAAGGCCAACAATGTTTGGAAGGAGCAACTATCTAAGCCGAAGAAAGAAGACAAGGAATATTCCGATGATGATTGAATGAGGATTTGTGACGGTCAACTCGGAGTTTCTTCTGGTTCCAGGAAATGTGGCATTTGATCTGGCGGCTGTCGCTCTGGCGTCGTCGTCGCGACAACCCTACGGGCTCTTCAGCAACTCTCCCCTCTCGCGGTTGCATATGTATGGCGAAGGGTGCAGTTCTGTACTATATTGGTGTATAAATAAATGGGAGCATTACATAGAGAATAAGGATGATGAGCCCGGTTCGAGGCAGGGACATATTTTGCCTTTATGGGAGAGCCCATCTATGAGAAATTTGCACATAATCATATTTACAATTTACATCCTAACATGACCCTTCCAGCAGCCAGAATCGAGGCGGCACGAATCGCGAATCTTACTCGGTCGCATCTGGATCGCTCTCGATACGCCGACTCAGGAGTTTTCACTTCTGCTCCGGATGGATCGCAGGGCGACCAACTCCTCTCCTCTCGCTGGCTCGTCTGGTTGGTGGCGGGCGGCCTCGGCGGGACGGAGCAGCCTCGCTCATGCACGTCCAGCGCAGCAGAGCGAGCGAGCGAGTAAGTAAGTAAGTAAGTAAGTGACAAAAGCGTCATCGCGGCGACGAAAGCCCCGCCGGAAAGGTATGGCTGCCCGATACTTCTTCGCATGAGGGGTTTAGCCAATGGTGGAATGATGATGATGTGGGCATGAGTTCCGTGAGGATTGATTGTCGGACGCCGAGGGCCTGAGGGAGTGGATGTCATGCAACACGTGCTGTGCGCGTCCATCCCTCAAGGCGACGTTGGAGTGTCGTCAGGGGGAGAGAGAGGGAGAGAGAGCAGAAGGAAAGAGTCGAGGTGTGTGCTGGCCATCACGGCGATCAGTGGCGGGTTCGTGTGATTGTGTTAGACGATTTGACAGGACTGTGGCAGGGCTTCAATAATGGCATTGTGTAAAAGGTGGCTCACTGGACTCGTTCGTTCCTTTTGGCCATCGGAGACATGCTTCAGTGGAGGGAGGGAGCGTGGGCGAGGTGGGTGATAGGGCAGGCACTCGGGAATCGTGCGGTTTGGCCAAACACGTAGTATCCTCGGTGTTAGAGTTGAAGCTGATGCTGCATCCGAACTTCCGAAGCCGGAAGCAGCTTCAGCAAATTTAGCCTTGGAGCGGTAGGAGGAAGCTGATATGATAGGTATGATATTAGATGGGTGGACGCTGCGGAGGAAGAAGGAAGAAGGGAGATGAGGTAGAGAGAGGATGTACCTAAGCTGCCGCAGTCGGTGAGTGACTCCCTCCGTGTTCTCCCTCTCCCTCCCATCCGGCCTTGCAGGATGCTGGGGGGAAAAGGCATAGACGGAGGGAAAAAAAAAGCATAAGAACACGCCTAATACGGATATTCCACACGTCGCGCAATCATCAGACGGCAACGTGGCAAGGCTGTCGAGCGCGGGCTCTTGATGCCCAAACCGGCACTATGCTAAATGCTCTAATTCATGCAGGGCGGCGCAGAGCTGATGATCTTGATGGCAAGGGACGCAGGGACGTATGTAGCTCCAGTGCTGGCGTTCCGAGCGGTTGGAAATGTACATACTTGTACGAAGTTGGTTGTACACGAATTGTACGTATGTATCGTATGTTGCATGGTTTTTAACATGGACCGAAGGAGGAAGACATAGAGAGAGTACAGTACTCGGACCGTGGTCAAATAAATATGATGGTTGGCTGGATGAGGGTTGGACGAAGTTTGTAAGTTTGTATGGGCCACAGCCCGCCGTCCAAATTCCTTAAACGTCAGTCTGCTACAGCGCTGTCGGCCGTGTGGAGCGAGATACGATACAGTACAGTTGTACTGTATCGTACTGTACTACAGCGCATCCAAACAGTGTTCATTACGCTAAATCCCAGCGGTGTTAACGGCTCGGATAGCCTTGCTCTGCGCCACTCCGGAGTACAGTACAGTACAGTACAGTATGTACCTTGACGCAGCACTGCACGACTGCACAGATGAAGCATCCCTTCAGATGCTGAGCAGCTCAGTACCACGACCCGTCTGGGCCTCGGAACGCCGCAAAACAAAGTGCTGTAGAAGGACAGAGTACAGTGGTACGAAGTATTTCAGAGTGCGGTTAAATAGAGTAGTTAGAATTATTTAGATAGTTAGAATAGTTGGAGTATTTAGAGTAGTTGCAATACTACCTATAATTAGTGTTAATGTTATGACAGTCACATACATATCTAACGTAGAATATAACGCAGAATATAACGCAGAATACATCCGTCCCCTAGAATGCCTACGAAGTATGCTACCTGTGTACCTGAATTGTATGTATATAAGTACCTAAGCAGTATGTACCTAAGACAATTGACACCCAACCTCCTCTCCCGCAGTCTCATCCACCTCCAATCCTCCACCACCAGAATCCCCCAGCCTTGTCTTGTCTAATACCCCGGTCACTACATTACCTGTTACTGCCGCAATGCTACAGTGTAATGTAATAATGCCAAAAGTTCTGGAAGACTCATATGAAGCTGGAGCACTTCGTTTTTACTCTACCTTACACTACCTGCTCACACTGACCCACGCTTCTCCAAGGGCTCACCTCCCCTTTTGTCCATTTAACACCCCTAATCGCCATCGAGAGCACTTATTCGTTGCCCATCCACCTCCATCGCAGCCCTGATGCAATATATGGCCATCATGCGACCTTGATGTGCAGATGCCATGTCCTCCCAGAGCTTCTATCTACATAAGTTCGTAACATATTCCCTCCGTCCGTATTCAGACGCTCGGTTGCGGATAGCTGCATCGACCTCAAGAGAGCACAGCGCCATTGGGAGAGAGCACCACCTCCTCCTGACAATCGATGCTTGCTGAGACAAGTCGACCACCAGTATCAGTTGCTCCGTTGAGTGAGCAACGACAATCTACAACCTCTTCGCTCGACCTGAGCCCTGAGCAGTCACCACTCCCCTGAAGGCCTACTCTGCACCGAGCTTGGTCCGAAGCTCTCCATCTGAAAGTCTGTTTGCTACCTGTTATAATCATCCTCTCTCACCAAACAGACGACAACACAGACGACAACCTATGATTGGAGTGTTCGACCCCGAAGCGACAGAGCCCGAACCTTGAGGCTCTCCAATGGCTAAGCTTCTCTCCTTCCAGGACTCGACCCAGATGCTTCTACCACAAGAAAGGGCAGGCACAGATCATCGATCACTATGGCCGTGGAGGAGGTGGTTTGCCAAAGATGACACTATCCCTCCGCTGCGCGAACAGCAGGCAGAGACCCCACGGCCCAATCTTGCGAGGAGGATATCGAGAAAGGCTATACCAGGTCTCCCCAGACCAGGCACTTTCAAAAGACAGCAATCCGAACTCCGAGATAATTTAGAGCCTGTCAAGCCTAAGCCGCATGAAAGACGAGCCTTCTCGGTAGACCCTCGCCGAGGAGACCAACTTCGAGCATCGCCGCGAACCTCAGCGCCTTCCATTCCTCGCACGTCTGCCCCAGTCTTGATGGGAACAGCCAACGAGGGTTGCGAGATCCCGAATAAAGAGCAGGAAACAATTACTGAAACGGTCGAACCGGCGGAAATTGTGGGGGCGGATCTTCCGGAACATCCACCGCCGGCCTCTGTTGAGGTCTTTGACGATGATCTTGAAGAGGAACTGGAGAGACGATGGATCCTCAATCTCAGTATGCATTTTCGCGATCGGTCCAAGAGGGAGAAGTTCTTCGTTACATTTGCGGAGACGCCAACGCATTGGCGTCGTGTTACTATATCACTCGATTACAGGGAGGCACCGCCGAATTCGTTGGAGGAAGAACTCCAACAGACCCAGTACCAACGTGACAAGAGTGCTCGGATCTACGAGGCAATTCGAGAATCTCTGCAAGATATACAATTCTACGACACCGTCACAAATTTAAAGCTTCAGACAGAAAATGAGAGGTTGCACGTTCATGTCACGGAAGACATACACGAGGTGATTCACTTTCCCCCAGTCACTGCCATCGGCCATCTTCGAAACTGTCGCAAAATTAAGGAAAAAGACCTCGTCTTTGACTCTCATCTGTCGGGCTTTGTATATAAGGTGACGGTGAATGGCCATGTTTTTATCAAAAAGGAGATCCCAGGGCCGGATACGGTGGAGGAGTTCCTGTATGAGGTCAATGCTCTATATGGACTTTCCGGTTCTGACAGCGTAATTCAATTTGGAGGTGTCATCACTGATAACGAGGGCACTTATTTGAAAGGACTCCTGATCAGCTTTGCCGAGAAAGGAGCATTGATTGATGTCATCTACGATGGGAGAGGCGAGTTGTCTTGGCCAAGGCGTGAGCGTTGGGCAAAGCAAATCGTGCAGGGCCTATCAGAGATCCACGAAGGTACTACATCCAGCCCAAGTATTGTATCTGAAGCTCACCCTTCTTAGCTGGCTTTGTGCAAGGTGACTTCACACTATCTAATATCGTTATCGATGCGGAAGACAAAGCGAAGATCATCGACATCAATAGGCGAGGATGTCCAGTCGGATGGGAACCGCCCGAAGTGGCTGCACTTATTGAAAGCAAACAGAGGATTTCGATGTACATAGGCGTCAAGTCGGACATATTTCAGCTGGGCATGGTTTTATGGGCGATAGCCATGCAGCAGGACGAGCCAGAGATCCAGCCTCGGCCACTTACGCTTGCCTCAGCTCCAGACGACGTGCCAAGCTACTATCGGGCTCTGGTTGGAATATGCCTGAGCGACGACCCCAGAACCCGATGCCACACGACCTCTCTTCTCAGCATGTTTCCAGAAATTGAGGATGGTGATGTTGGGCGAGAATACGGGATGCGGGCGGCTTCGGATCATGGAGAGGCTCAGTACATCGACCCAGCCAATGCTGTCGAGAGAGACGATATTGACAATTTCAGGCTTCTGGCTTCGCAGACGGCGGAGATCGCCGGGCCTGCTCTGTCCAGCGGGACCCATACATACGTGAATGCGCCAACCGACATGTCTGGCGAACCCTATGTTTTCCCGACAAGAGGCAGGTCTCCAGCAAGAACTGCCATTGAACACCACGAGCGTCATAGTCAGCATAGCCAGGGCCCTGTCAATGCTGGGGCCGAGGCAATGGGAGACTCTATGGCGCAAGGAAGCGAGCCTCGAGTGGTCAATGTCTCGCCTGGAAGGCACTATCTAGAGGGGAATCGAGCAAGCACAGCGGCGCAAAATAGTGTCAACGAAGACGATGCGAGTCCGCAGGGTGCTGCTGAGGAGACCACCGACATTGGTGAGCAATTGGACGAGGACAATCTTAATCTTCGCAGTGCGATTGGAGTCGAAAGCGATGCCCGTGAAGATCAAATTGCAAAGGGCCTCAATATTGTGGCAGAGGTGGATGCGGACACTGTCGACATATCCACGGAAGCTATTGAGGGCGTAGACGAGGCAATTGGAGATATGGCGGACAATGCTGACGATGTAAGTGGGGATCAGAGGATTCTCCCTAGAGAAGTGATTGAAGATATCTGCGATATGCCAAGGGATGTGGCTGAGGAGGGAGGTAATATTTCGAAAGAGGTAGTGGAAGATGACGGTGACGTGTGCAAGATGGTCGGGACTGGGAGTGAGAGGAAAGAAATGGAGCGTCAAAATGTAGCTGCGACGCCAGCAGAGGCAGCAGTGGTGGCAGGGGAGGCCGGTTCCAGCGGAGCCGTAGTGGATGATGCGGGGACGAAGACATGGACCGAAGAGAAAAAGGAAGCAGAGGCAGGGGCAGAGGCAGGGGCCGGTGTAAAAGAGACGGAGGCAACTTTGCAGGGACGGACGGCAAGGGCGGTCAGCGATCTGGCAGGCATTGGGGGCCACAGTACCCTGGAGCAGCATGGGGAGATGGCGACGGCGATCCCGCAAGGGATCAGCGATGACGATTTGACGACGGACACGCGATGATGATAGAATCCCCAGGGCGCAGCATTCCCCCCTTGCCCATCTTCGAACAAACCAAGGCGTTTCGGGACGTCGGCTGTATTACATATCTATGAGCCATGAGAAGGTGTTATGTTGTTAGGATTTTAGGATAATGAAATTGGCCTGTTCTGTTGGTATTGTCTCGGTGGGTGTCTGTTTGTCGTGGTGAGATGTGTTGTGGAGACCGAGGTCCGTGATGGCTCGTATGAGTGGTGGTGGTGGTGGTGAATTCGGCGTGGACGGGTGAGTGTCTCTGCTGGCATGGATGGTATTGTGAGGCGGCGGTGGAGGAGGTGAGTGAGTGTCTGATGCGGCTCAACGAGACGAGCGACGCTCTGTGTAGCGTGCGTGAGATGGGATGAGTTTGGATCAGATAAGCATGATGATAACGATAAGGGCGGGGCGGGGCGGGGCGGGATTATCTGGAGGGACGATGATGGTCTGGGAATGGGATCGGGGTTTTCGAGAGACGTCAGGATCAAAGGGTTTGACGTGGCAAGGCCGAGGGAGAGGGGGGAGGAGAGAAACGGTGTCCAGAAGGATGAGAAGTTGAGAAGTCATGGATGGGGGGAATTCTGTGTCTGGTAGGTACATACGAAGTATGGCGGACGATGGCATATATGGCGGACGGGGCCGGCGGATGGCGGACCAAGGGAGGATCACGTGGATGATGTGACATCGGTGAGGGTGGAAAGTGTTGGGGGGCAATCACATGACATGATGGATGGGAGCGGCGGCGTTGGGGAGCATCAGGGGAGAGGGGGGGGGTTGTGGCATGAGAAGTGGCATTATGTGGGATCGAAGCATGTTTGGGCAGGTTAGGAGTGAGGGGACGAGGTGTGTAAGGAGGTGTGTAGGGTGTAGGGTGTAGGGTGTAGAGTCCAAGGTCTAAAGTCTCTTCAGAGCTCACTTCTCCAGATTTTGTTCGGTGGTATGTTGGTATGTAGATGCACATAGATGCACAGAGATGTACCTACATAGGGTAAGAAGCCTCGGCACTGAGGGGGAAGAGGCAGGGAGCAGGGGCGGCGAATCAGCGAGTGCGCATAGACTGCATAGACGGTAAGGGCGCTCGCTCACATGGCTCGGTAGTCGTCGTTGGCGCCGTGGGCGTCACTAGGGCGATCTGTGGGCGGTGGAGCGGGAACTGTTGAGGGTGGCAGGTCTCCCAACATTTTCGGACTGAGGAGGATCTCACGTCGTTTTCGGCGTCTTCAGCTGCTCATCGCGCCTCAGCTCACCTAAGCTCACCTGTCTGGACATCCGAGGCATTGTCTCCTTTTAGAATGGAGATATGTGTGTATGTACATACATGGACTGTGTAGGAATGAATGGCTTGTGATAGAGTCGCCCTCTTGGCTTTGGAGCCTGTTCGGGTCTAGTGTGTCCGTTGCGGCTGCGTCATGAGTCTCGAGGGCGTCATGATGCGTCGATGAAACTCAACAATCTTGTGCTGCACTGAATGTACTGTATGTACTGTATGTACTGTATGTACCTACATACTCCTGATGGCAGTAGTATAGAGTAGCATTAAATAGCATAGAGTAACATAGTATAGCATTGAATAGCATTGAATAGCATTGAGTAGCATTGAGTAGCATTGAGTAGCATTGAGTAGCATAGAATAGCATAGCACTAAATAGAATAGCAGAGCACTAAATAGAAAAATTGCATAGAATAGCATCCCCCAGGCTTAGAATCCCCATTCATGGCCAAAGTGAACTACCTAATCACTCTCTATACCATAGATTCATACCTACTCTCCCTTCCTCCTCTTCTCTATAATCTATGATTATTTTTTTATTATTTTTTTATCATTTTTCTATTATCACTTCCCCCATCAGAAACAGAATCGCCTCACACGTACATCCTTAAAACACGACATCCCTTCAACCCTTCAACCCTTCAACCCTTCAACCCTGCCCGGTTCATCTTCTCGTCTCGTCCCAACTCCCCACCCGCGCTAGTGCATTCCGCATTCCACATTCCCTTCCACCTTCAACCACTCCATTGTCTACTTATGCACAGTACCTAGTCCATCTTTTATAAAAGTCCTCCAACCCCCCCCCCCACAGTCTCGACTATTTCTTTTCTCCTCTGCTTCCACGAATTTGCCAATTCTCGACACGCATCGAAGAATCGGGAAATCCGTCATCATGGCAGAACGACCTCAAGCTGCTGCGAAGCAGTCTACTACCACCTCCACCACTCCAACCACCGACCTCCCTCGCAATCCAAAGTACGACCCGACCAAGCCTCACATCACAGAGCAGCCCATGACCGCCGCCAACTGGTACAAGCACATCAACTGGCTCAATGTCACCCTCATCATCGGCGTCCCGCTCTATGGCATGATCATGGCGTACTGGACGCCTCTATATTGGAAGACGGCAGTCTGGGCCTTCATGTATTACTTCATGACCGGTCTCGGTATCACAGCTGGTGAGTAGCGAACGACCGAACGCTTCGTTCACTTCCCCAGATGGCCGGGCGGCTTGCTGACCCTTTTCTAGGCTACCATCGTCTCTGGGCGCACAGCTCCTACTCCGCGACGCTTCCCCTCAAGATCTTCCTCGCCGCCATGGGTGGCGGTGCCGTCGAGGGCTCCATCAGGTGGTGGTCGAGAGACCATCGTGCTCACCACAGATACACCGACACCGACAAGGACCCATATTCCGTCCGCAAGGGTCTCCTCTACTCGCATCTCGGATGGATGGTCATGAAGCAAAACCCAAAGCGCATCGGCCGCACCGACATCTCCGACCTCAACGATGACCCCGTCGTCGTCTGGCAGCATCGCAACTACCTGAAGACCGTCATCTTCATGGGAATGATCTTCCCCATGCTCGTCTGCGGTCTCGGATGGGGAGACTGGAAGGGTGGCTTCATCTACGCCGGAATCCTCAGGATCTTCGTTGTCCAGCAGGCGACCTTCTGCATCAACTCCATCGCCCACTGGCTCGGTGACCAGCCATTCGACGACCGCAACTCGCCCCGTGATCATTACATCACCGCCTTCGCGACGCTCGGCGAGGGCTACCACAACTTTCACCACGAGTTCCCCTCCGACTACCGCAATGCCATCAACTGGAACCAGTACGACCCCACCAAGTGGTCCATCTGGATCTGGAAGCAGCTCGGCCTCGCCTACGACCTGAAGCAGTTCAAGTCCAACGAGATCGAGAAGGGCCGCCTGCAGCAGCTGCAGAAGAAGATCGACCAGAAGCGCGCCACCCTCGACTGGGGTACCCCGCTCGAGCAGCTGCCCGTCATCAGCTGGGACGACTATGTGTCCGAGGCCAAGAACGGGCGCGCGCTCGTCGCCGTCGCGGGCGTCATCCACGACGTCGGCGACTTCATCAAGGACCACCCGGGCGGCAAGGCGCTGATCAACTCGGGCATCGGCAAGGACGCGACGGCCATCTTCAACGGCGGCGTCTACAACCACTCGAACGCGGCGCACAACCTGCTGTCGACGATGCGCGTGGGCGTCCTCCGCGGCGGCTCCGAGGTCGAGATCTGGAAGCAGGCGCAGCGCGAGAACAAGGACATCTCCTTCGTCAGCGACACGGCCGGCCAGAAGATCATTCGCGCCGGGAGCCAGGTCACGCGCATGGCGGAGCCGGTCGCGTCGGCCGATGCGGCTTGAGCGCCGCGTCGCAGTGGTGGTGGTTTACAGTCTGGTCCCGTTGGGTCGGGCAGGCAATAATGACGTCGACGAGCAAGGCAGGCAGAGCGGGAAGGGTGGGGACTATGCGGTGTGAAATGAAAACTGTCTGTTGATCGAGATGTCGTCTGCAGTGCGGAAGGGAGATCTTTGTGTTTTTGAGCGTGGGTCTGTGTAGGTAGAATGGGAGGCGTTCGGGAAAGGGAGATTCGAATGTTTCATCGTTGGATGGAAATGGATGGGGAAGCTGTTCTGTTCGGATTCCGAGTTCAGTGAGATTCGATTCGCACAATGAATGGCACTCTCTCTTTGTGTAACACTTTTGCGAGAGCATGCATGCGTCCCCCTGATGGACGGGACTGCGTTGGGGATTGGTGGGTGGGCGGTCCTCGTGGGCGATGGTACATACAAGCCTCTCCTACTCCGTACGATTGCATAGAGGAAATGTCATCACATGAGAGATTCGACCTGAAAGTTCTGACTGGCTAAACTTATCTATGATGCTATTGTGCGTGCGTCCTCGTTGGACATCAATGATGCGTGTTCCCTTTGCTCTCTGATCGTGGAGTCAACATCTGTGGGGCGCACTCTATAGACTTCCCATAATGCAGTATAACATGACATAACATAACAACAGCTAGGGAACGAGTACGAGCACGAGAGAGTCTGGAAGTTGCAGCCGTGCAGTCGAGTCGAGTCCGACGCCTCGCCTCGCCGTCGAACGCCACGCCATGCCATTCCACATCATCCAAGGCGACAAGCCAGCCCGTCAGTCAGTCCACCGCTGACCGCGCCATCTGAATCCCCCGCGTCGAGTCGAGTCGAGTCGGCGCATCCCTCCCTCCCTCACTCATCATCCAATGCACCGCCCAACAGAAGAACAGGCAGGCACCTCCATCCCCATCCCCATCCCCATCCCCCCTCTGCACTCCCATCCCACCCCACCACACCACACACACCACCGGCCATCCTCCCCATCCCATCCCACAACCTGCCCTCCCGGCGAGGCGCGCATCCCATAATCGTACAGCACACTATCGTATCGTCGCAACACGACCACCGCGCCGCGCGGCCGGGGCTGTGCTGCGGATCGGATCTCCATCCTAGCTCGGGTGTATGTATGTACCTACTATGTATGTACTGTACCCCTGAGGGTTGGGATGGGTTGGGATGCAGTCGCTCGGTCGGTCGCGCTGGCATGTGAAAATGGTTGGGGTGGGCGTGGCGGGGTGGCACGTGAGGATGGACGCGGAGGAGGGGAGGAGGATGCGTGGAGTTCACGTGGTGTGCGGCTGGCTGGGTGTTTAGGGTCAGGGCAAGCAAGGCAGGCGTCTGAAGTCCCACGATTCACGCACGCGTCACAGAGGGAGATGGGCATCTGGAGACCTCGTCGTAGTGTCTATCTATCTCGCTCGCCATGTTCTCTCTATCGTACATCCTCCATCCCCGTCCAGGAGCCGGCTCGTCCGCGGCCGAGAAGAGAATACGATGCATCCATCCACCAAAGAAAATTCGACGCGTGCTATCGATCGCCACCGCTGTCGTGTCGGACTCAATTAAAAAGATGTATCCCCCTCCGTCCCTCCATCCATGTGCCATGACGCGCACCCGCACCGATATCTTGTTTCGTCCCATGCGCCCTCTCGCGGGGCAGTATGCACTACCTACTGAAGGGGGGGGGGGGGGCCAAGAAAAAACCCCGCACACCAAAAAAAAAACCCCCCACAGAGGGTGGCCCCGCAAAGGCCGGAGATACCCCCCCACCCCGCCCCGGGATCAACACCCCCACTTAAA
>Ga0123337_10001090_pt1 | contig 37384 bp, 35 predicted proteins | sample frozenSSSSmetaG_FD_89792 | JGI IMG/M metagenome (GOLD analysis project Ga0123337, IMG submission 89792) | Glacier valley bacterial and archeal communities from Borup Fiord, Nunavut, Canada, to study Microbial Dark Matter (Phase II) -... | ecosystem: Environmental > Aquatic > Freshwater > Ice >...
AATAACAAAGTTATTCATGCCTGCGAGTCCAATTCCGCCTGCACTTAAAGGATTAACCGATAGTATACTGTCATTTTGTAAAAAGTTCGGATGATGAGTCAGCTGGAAACGGGAACTGTTATACATGATCGCGATACCAATAAAGAATTTTTTGTCGTCATGATTAGGAAGGTTTAATTCTTCCTGTCCGAATGCTGACACAGTCAGTATCAGCATCACTCCTGTGATAAATCGTTTTGGGTATCTTCTCTTTTTCACTATTGCAGCTGCAATTCCCTGTTTAAAAGCAAAATTCTTCACAATTATTAGCTCTTGGGTAATGGGTTGCTTTAAATATCCTTTTTTCTGTTCTACGATTAATATCGTAGAACAGAAGCGTTTCACCACAAGCATTGCCGTAGCAATAAATTTTAAACGGTGGTTTTTGTTCCGCAATAGATTGTACATATTCCTAGGCTCAGCCTTTTTAATGAAGTTTTTTTGAATCCGACTTTTTGTAAAATGTGTAGAAATGTTTCGCCTTCAGGAAATACTTTAACGGATGAATGTAAATATTTGTAGGCTGCCTTGTTTTTGGAAAATAGTTTTCCAAAAACAGGAGCCAGATGTTCCATGTATAAATTATACGGCCATTTAATCAAACCTGTTGGTCGTGAAAATTCCAGCACCGCCAGTATTCCACCGGGCTGTAACACCCTATGGATCTCTGAGAGCCCTTTTTCCAGGTTCTCAAAGTTCCGCACACCAAAGGCTACAGTCACCGCATCAAACGTTTCGTCGCCCGAATTTATTGCTTCGCTATCACCGTTTAATAATTCTATATGGTTATTTAACAGCAGCTTAGCAATTTTTTTCCGGCCCACTTCCAGCATTCCCTCTGAAATATCTATGCCGGTAATTTTTTGGGGATGAAGGGCCTTCCAGGTCATGATAGCCACATCGCCCGTTCCGGTGGCCACGTCAAGGATTTTCTGGGGTTGAATGTTTTTTATGCAGGCAATGAGTTTTTTTCTCCAGATGATGTCAATGCCTCCGGAAAGGAATCTGTTCAGGAAGTCGTACCGGTAGGCAATATCATCGAACATTCCTGCCACTTGGTTTTTTTTGGATGCCGTTGAGTTTTTGAACGGCACCACCTCGTCGTGCGAATATTTGGACATGCCGGTAAAGATAATAATACTGACCCGTAAGACAATGTCATGATGTTATTAGTGTATTTGAGATGAACTGATCCCTGAGGCATCGCCAAAAAATCGTGGTTTCGGATATAATGAAAGCATCATCTGCCGACCAACCTTTTACCGAAGCCTTATCTTTGCGTCATGCAGATTAAATCCGCTGAATACATCATCAGCAGTCCCGACCTTACCATGTGCCCCGTTGCCGACAAACCGGAATTTGCATTTATCGGTAGAAGCAATGTGGGAAAATCTTCGCTGATCAATATGATCGTCGATAACCACAAACTTGCTAAAACCTCCGGCACGCCCGGCAAGACCCAGCTCATTAATCACTTTATTGTCAATAAACAATGGTACCTCGTGGATCTTCCCGGGTATGGTTTTGCAAAGGTTTCCCAGAATTCCCGCAACCGCTGGGAGCAAATGATCGAGAATTATTTGAGAAAAAGAGAGAACCTGATAAACGTATTCGTGCTGATCGACGGACGTCACTCACCCCAGAAATTAGATCTCGACTTCGTGGACCAGCTCGGAAAATGGGAGATACCCTTTACCCTCGTGTTCACTAAAGCGGATAAGGAAACCCAGAAGGTAGTGAGCCTCAACGTGAAATTGTTTTTAGAAAGAATGCGTGAAACCTGGCAGTTCCTCCCACAGCATTTTGTAACGAGTGCCGTAAAAAAACATGGCCGGGATAAAATACTGGACTTTATTGAGTCAAAACTCGGTTTAAAAGTTTAAGCAATTAATTGTTCTGCGCCGGGCAGAATTTAATTGACAACTTTATTCGCGCAGCTGCTGCTAGCGAATGCTTCCGGCTTGGCCTTGAAAGCAAAGCCCATCCCAAGGATGTAACCCATTGCTTCTTTCAGCGCGTCATTACTTTTGAAATTCGGATTAGTGTTGATGTCGGCATGCACTTCCATATCTACGTTATATACAGTAAATAAATTGCAAAGCTCGTAAGCGATCTCAATGCTTTTTGCTACTTCTACAAGCATGCGCTCCTTGATGGTGAATACCTGCTTTGTTTTTTCATTGTGGATGAACATGAATCCTCCATGCCCCTCTCTTAAGAATACAATAACGGTGGCAAATTCGGTTTCCGGACCTTTAACCTGTGAGTCGGTACCGATGCAGACTTTGAGGCGGAACCCATTTGCAGTTTCTCTTTTGATGGCATTTTCTACTGCTTCCAGAATAGGTAATTCAATCGGATCTCCATTAAACTTTCTCCATTTCATATAAAACTGATTTTCACAATTTACCGAAAAAAAGAATAGGTTCCGTTACCGCATATGTTTTTTGAGGAGATCTGGAAATACTTATTGTTTTATAACTTTAAACACTACCTGCTCCGAGTTATTGTACACCTTCAACAAGAGTAATCCTTTTTGTACATTATTTACCGGCACATTATTATATCCATCGCTCAGATTTCCCCGCTGATATAATCTCCCGGTTTCGTCTATTAATTCATATTTATAATTCCCGGAAACATTAATGGTCGCGAATCCCCGGATAATATTACCCATCAGCACCACCCTGGCTGCGGTGGCATATTGAAGGGAAATTACGTTTGAATAATAGGGAGTGTTGTCCTGGCCTGCCAGCATCTTTATCCGGTAATACATCGATCCTCTTCCCAATGGATTATTTTTATAGCAAATGATCGATGGAGAAACGACGGCGATAGTTTTAAAATCTATTCCATTAATTGAACTTTGCACTATTGTGCTGGTCACCGGCTCATCCGCTTCAAGTGCCCAGTTTATGACATGCACGTTTCTATCCGTACTTCCTTTTAACAGGAGCCTTGGTACCGGCAGCATTGCGTTTGCACCAAATCTGCCGGCAATTGTGTAATACCCTACGCTGCTGTAATCCGTTGTGTTCTGATTCGCCACACCATCTATCACCATATAATAAGTACCTGCTTTTAAATTGGTATCCATTGAGGCGCTGAGCAGGGTCTTCGGATTAAACCTTCCTATAGTGTCTCCATTACTTTTAACTAAACTGATCTTAATATCTATATTTGCCCCCGCATTTCCCGCACCCACATTACCGGGGGTAACGGTGGCCCGTAACGAGCCCGCTTTGCTTAGCACTACTTTAAATACATCCACATCCCGCGCACTGTTGATTATACCGTTTACCTGGAATGCTGAGCTGTTGAGATTTAATACCGTGGCGGTTTGCATAGTATTTCCATGGTCGTCTGCCCGGAATCCGATGTTGTTCAATCCTTTGCTGATGATATTAATGTCATTTTGAATTATACCACATCCTTCTATGCTGGTGCCAACGTTCCAGGTAGTGAGGTTTTTATAATAACTCAATCCCATGATTGGTGCCCAGCCGATTTCGCCATAGCCTTTTCCTTCGGCATACTCTGTCACCAGCCCGCATTTTTTATCGAACGTACTCTGGTGCTGCAGGCCAAATGTATGCCCCGCTTCATGGGAACAGGCTTCCCCAATATATTTTGAGTTGTTCTGGAGAACGTCAGTAAATACGAAGGCTGGCGTTCCGTCTCCCCAGATAAAGGAGTTGACGAATGATATTCCTCCGGCAACGCCGTACCAATGTGAAGTGGGGGTAACGATAATTCTTATGCGCTTTGCTATGGGAGCCTTTGAATACACGTTCGAATCGGTAGTAATATTGATGTTGAAAATGCGGTAGTCTTCCGCTACACGATTAAATATTTCTTTCACGGCTGCTGGCTTAAGTCTGGCAGGCTGTGCGTGGATGGTGCTGTCCCAGTTCCAGGCAGTACCCTTTACGGTGTGGCCGTCGAAGTCAAGGAATACTGTGGCGGAGGCGTAAGTGTTGCTGTTGAATATCGGAATCTGGGCGGACATGACTGCAAATAAGGAGACCGAAACACACAACAAAAATGCATGCCGGAACAGGTTTGCCAGTGATTTACCGTAACGGCTGTTCCGGATTGAGGTTCTGCCGGAATATTCGCAAGAGGGTAGAATAGACAAGATGGTTTGGAGTATCGTTAGTTGACTGGGCATGTTATTCAGGCATGTATAATCGTTGCGATTGTTTTTTGAAGTAGTATTTATCTTTTTCTTTATATAATATCAGCACATCTCCATATTGCGGATGGATCACCCGGCCTTGCATGCTAAGTGAATTGTCTGCTAATAATCTTGCTGAGATATTGAAAAGAGCATTATGATAATTTTCCAGCCGGACGTTCACAGAAAAATTTCCGGGATTCTGTTGATTTTTGTCAACAATTATGCCTATAAGGGTAAGTTGGCCAGATAATTGTACAGATATTCGCTGATTTATTTCACCGGAGAGAATTTTCTGCAGCTCAGATGTATTGCAGGCAAACTGATCTGGTAGAGATGCAAATAAAAGAGGCTTTGCCTGCAAGGGTTTATAAAATGGCAAGGGTGATTCCTGGGCATAGAGTTGACCATGCAGCATGAGAACCACACACATCCAAAAAGTGTGCGTTAGCTTCATAAAGAGATAATTATTATAACACGCTAAGATATTGGATAGGTTAAGGCAGATTACAGAGTTACGATTATTTCCAAATATCTACTAAATTTCTTCCTATAACTTTCGTGTATTTATTAATTAATACTGTCCGGTTGATAATAATACCAGTGTACACGCTTCCACCGGCACAATTCCATTTTTCCTGGCCAGTTCCGCCAGTTCTTCATTTTCTGTTCCGGGGTTAAAAATGATCCTTTTAGGCTTTGAATCAAGGATATATTGATAATATTCTTTCTGATTAACCGGATTAAGGTACAGGGAAATTGTATCCAGGTGATCAACTTTAGTCGTTTCTGTGCTAATGGTTATATCAGAAATAGTTCCGGCCCTTTTGCCTACCGCCACCACCTTATGATGATTGTTTCTGAGCTTTTTTACAGCCATGTTGCTATAGCGCGATGGATTATCAGAGGCCCCTAAAACTACAGTTGTTTTCATAGGCGCATGTTTACTTTGACTATATTGGCAATAGTTATGCCCAATATCAGGATCCACTATATAACCGGCTTTGGATTGGAAAAGAATACTGGCAGGAACAAGGCGACACGTGAAAAAACGGCTGCGCTACAGGAAATAATCGGTAAAGAGAACTTCCGGCTCTGGCATCCGGCTTCTTCGCCAAACAGGTTCATCAGCTATATGTATCAGCTTTTGTTCGACTGCTGGCTGCTACCGCGCATGTTGTTTATTGATAAAAAAACAGTTGTCATCGAGCGCCAGGCCATTCTTCCGTTGACCAACACTTTACTATGGTTCAGGGGCGTACGCATGTTTTGCGAGGTGCATGCTGATCCGAAAGAAGAGATCTTCTACCTGCAAAAGACCCGTTTGGAAAAACTGCTGCTACGGATGCTGTATATATTTGAGTGGTACAACTGGCAGCTGGCGATGGGTATGATCTATAACAATCCATTGTTGCAAAAACAGCTGGAATCAACACTGGTGAAACCATCGGTTACTATCTATAATGGATGCGATACCAATACGTTTATTATATTGAACAGCGCGGCCTGCAGGAAAAAACTTGGTCTGCTGGCAGAAACAAAGTACTTTTTAATATTGGGGGAAATGAGCCGTTGGCGGGGAATAGATCTGCTGATCGACGTATTTAAGCAGGAAGCGCTTCGGGATCATATCCTGTTAGTTGTAGGAGTAACGGATAGCGCATACTCCCGGCAGTTGCGGGCGGCGGCTCCTTCTAATGTACATTTTATTGATCATACAGATGTTTTAGAATCCGTTGAGTATATTAATGCGTCGGATGTCTGCCTGGTGCCAGTGAACAATATAAGAAGCAGTCCGGGGAGCCCGCTTAAGTTGTATGATTATATAGCCTGCGGAAAGCCAGTAGTAGCGCAGGCAAATACTCCTGGATATTCTGACGAAGTGTTGAGATATAAGTTGGGAGGAATTACGGATTTCAGAAATCCGAAAGAAGCTGCGGCGGAATTAAATAAATTTCAAGGTGAATTTGATTCGGAATGGTATAAAGCTAATAATAGGGCAATATCTCTGACACGCGCAAACTGGCATCAAAGAATGACGGAGGTTATTCAGTTTTTGACCTCAAATTTTTTTTGATCCTTACAGGATATATAAATCACTGTTTAATGGTATTAGCCAGATAGAAGCAACCATCTATATTTGGGCAACTGAAGTAAAATCAGGGAAGCCCCAATTTCCTAATGTGATCACCTGAATAATAATTATATTTTATTTCATACTGCTCAAATTTATTTATGAAAAAGCGTTACCCCCTAATCTCTGCGAAGTATCTTTTTATTCTTTTGTTTCAGAAGAAAACAATGGTGTATTATTCTACTTTATTACTCCTGGTCATTCCTTTTTTTATTCAGGCACAGGACGTTTTAATGGGAATGACCTCTAACGGCGGTACGGAAGGTAAAGGAACAGCCTTCACTGTCAAAACGAACGGAACATTATTTTCAGTGATTGCTCCGTTCGCCGATTGGGGTAAAAATCCAAATGGCAGTTTGATCAAAGGTCCTGATGCTAATTATTACGGTATGACCTATACCGGAGGTACGTTTGGTAGTGGCACTATTTTTAAGATAAGTCCTTTAGGACTTATTACAATTCTTCGTCAATTGAATTATGCCACCGACGGAGCCAACCCGTTTGGAAGCCTCACCTTAGGAAAGGATGGCAACCTGTATGGAATGACGAATATCGGGGGTACAAATTCCTTTGGCACTATATTTAAAATAACGACAGCAGGTGTTTTCACGATTCTTAAAAATTTTAATAATTCTACGGACGGTGCAAATCCCCAGGGACAGATGGTGCAGGCCCCAGATGGAAATTTTTATGGGATCACCCGGCGCGGAGGTTCAGGTGCAGGATTCGGTACAATTTTTAAAATGACTCCGGCTGGCGCATATACCGTTATCAAAGCGCTTACTAATTCAGTGGCAGAGGGTTCTTATAGTTATGGAAGCCTTTCCCTGGCCAGCGATGGCAATTTATATGGCATGACATCTTTTGGTGGAAAGTATAATTATGGTACCATATTTAAAGTAACTACCGCTGGCGTGTATTCTGTACTTAAACATTTTAATTTACTGGTTGATGGAGGCGTGCCAAAAAATAACCTGGTGCAGGCCCCAGATGGCCTCTTGTATGGAATGACGTACGGTGGAGGCACTAATGGCCAAGGCACGATCATCAGAATCAGCACGGCAGGCGCCTTTTCTGTTTTGCGTCACCTGAAAACAAGTACGGATGGAGGGAATCCATATGGAACACCGATAGTAGGTGCAGACGGCTTTCTGTATGGCATGACCTCCATCGGAGGAGCAAATAGCGGAGGAACGGTTTTCAAAATCGCCACAAACGGTGCGTCATTCTCGGTGCTCCGTGCATTAAAACTCACCCTCGATGGTGGCGCGGGACGATCTGATCTGCTTCTGGGAACGGATAATAATTTTTACGGACTGACAAGTGACGGAGGCAGCAATTTTCTAGGAGGCACGGCCTTTAAGATCACTCCGGCTGGTGTCTACACCGTCCTTGCAATATTTAATGGAGCACTTCCCGGTAATGCGCCATATGAAAATATCATACAGGCAACGGATTACAGTTTATATGGAACTACTTCCAGCGGAGGAGCTTTTAATTATGGCACCATTTTCAGAATATGCGGAGGCGTATATACTGTGTTGCATTCATTCAATCGGAGTGCCGAAGGCGGCGTTCCCAAAGGAAGCCTCGTACAGGCAGTGGATGGTAATTTTTACGGCCTGACCTCAGTGGGAGGAACCTCCGGTGCGGGTACCGCGTTTAAAATTACATCAACGGGAATATTCACAGTGTTGCATCATTTTGTGGCAGCAACAGAGGGTTCTTCACCACTTGGATCGCTGGTCCAGGGCAAGGACGGGTTGCTTTACGGAATGGGAAATACGGGAGGTTCCGGAAATGCAGGAACAATATTTAAAATGTCCACTACCGGTGTGGTTACCCTAATTCATCCATTTATTTCCACAACTGAAGGTTCTTATCCTGAGGGAAGCCTTATTCAGGCGGCAGATAATAACTTTTACGGAATGACCACTCAAAATCCCAGGATATTCAAATTGACCACCAGTGGTGTTTTCTCCATATTAAAAACGTTTTCTTCTACTACGGAAGGCTTCACCCCTCTGGGTAGCCTGGTACAAGGGACAGACTTAAATTTATACGGAACCACGAGCGCAGGTGGCAGTTCTGCAGCAGGGACCATTTTCAAAATTACTACCACAGGCACTTATACTGTCCTGAAACACCTGGTTCCGTCAACAGATGGCGGCACTTCCAAGGCTACGCTTGTACGCGCCGCTGACGGATTTTTTTATGGTATGACCAGCGCAGGCGGCACCAATAAAGCCGGCACTATATTTAAAATATCTGCTTCAGGAATATATACTGTATTAAGGCATTTAAACTTACAGGCTGATGGAGGTATGCCATTTGGAGGATTGATCGTTCTTAAACCGGTAACAGTCATTGCAAATCCACAATCAGCGTTTACCAATGAAGATGTTTCAAAGATGCTGACCTTAGCGGGAAGCGGTGGCTCACCGCTTGTATATAATATCGTAACTGTACCCAAAAATGGATTAGTTACAGGAACTGGTGCTGCCAGAACATACACACCAAACGCAAATTACAATGGTAAAGATTCTTTTTATTTTACGGTAAGTATAGGATGCAACACTTCGGCTCCGGCAAAAGTGTCGATAGTGGTGACCGCTGTCAACGATGCTCCGGTATTATCCTCAATCGGCAATAAAACCGGCAAAACCGGCACACCATTAACCTTCATTGCACGCAGTACGGATCCTGATTTCGGGCAAACTAATACATTCTCCCTGATCGGAGGTCCTGCAGGCGCAACTATTAATGCAGGTACAGGTGCATTTATGTGGACCCCCTCTGCTACGGGTAATTTTACATTAAAAGTAAGGGTGACGGACAATGGCGTTCCTGTTTTGTTTGATGAAGAGCAGATCATCATCACGGTTGGTGCAGCGGCAGTTTCAGCAACTAATATAGAATTGATGCCCCTGGTTAACAGAACGCCTCATAAAGAGGAAACAGTATATCCTAACCCTGTAAGGGACCGGTTTACCATTGCATTGAACACAGGAAATACACCGACTTCTGCGACACTGAATTCAGTGAGTGGCACGATGATTAAAGGGTGGCTGTTACAAAATCAGTACGGAGGAAAGATTGCTTTTGATATCACGGACATTAAACCGGGCACATATATTCTGCAGATGTTTTCAGCTGATAAAAATTGGGTATTCAAAATTGTGAAGCTGTAAATCATCGGGGGAAATATCCGGGTCCGTAGCTTTATTCTTATCAAACAGCGTATAGTACTGCTGGTTGTCTTTGTTCTTACATTAGTCGCCACATACCCATGCAGTTGTTCCTGATCGCATGGGTGACTGGCTAACGGTCTCATTGCATTCTAACTGAAGCGGTTTGTCAGAATTTGCCATTTGCTATAGTGCCATAATAGATCCCTGCGGGCAAATCAAATAAAGAGAATGAATTGATTCCCTGGGAATTGAATAGTTCTTTTCGCATAACGTTTGCACCTGCAGCAGATAACAGATTAAAGATACACCTGCCTTCGAGGTAAGATTTTATAATAAGTGATTTACCATAAGGAATTAAATTCAGTTGTTTTGGGGGGATGCCCGTGATAGTGGCAAATGTAATATTTGATCCGTTCACATTAATATCGTCAAAAACCATCCTTCTTAACCCACCTGAGGATGTGGAGGCATTATAGCCATACATCCTGAAAGTAACACTCATTCTTATGAGCTACTTAATGCCGATGAATTTCATCGTTCAGGAAGATTTTTCGTTACGGATCCTTTAAAGTGTAAGGATCTGTTCCTCAATTTCTTTTGCACGTGGAAACAAAATATTATCTTCCAGGTATTTATGCTGCAGGATATTGTCATAAAATTCTTCCAGTTGGTGATACAGCACCTGATGGGTTGTGCAGGCGTGACCGGGAAAGGAAAATCCGTTACTGCAGGTCCGTAATTGTAATAGCGACTGCAAAATAATTTCGTGATCTTTTTGAAATGTGCTAAGCGGTTTTCTAAAGGACCGGATGAACAGGTTGCCATTTGGCTCTTTTCTTTGATGAAGCAGGTGCAATTGTTTGATGTATGGGAAAAGCACTTCTTCCTCGTGGTGGTTATGCACCAGCAGCGTTTCACCGAGTTTAGAGAAAATGCTATGCAACTGTTCCAGTTCGGGATATTTCTTTTTATGACCCAGCATGAAAGACATTAGTGCCGATTCAAGGGCCGGTATGGTTTCATAAATATAAGCATGATGCACATTTATAATATAATCTGTCAAAAAATCAATTTTCCATTGATTAAATAGCATTTTGCCGGTCACTTTGTTCATCGTCGCTTCCTGTAGTTCTCTGGCCACTACAGCATAATCGAGATTATTTACAGAACAGGCCAACCTGAGGTTCACCTGCCCACTGCAGCAATAATTAATGCTGAATTTTTTAAATACGGCAGCCGTACGGTAATTAGACCGCACGATCTGGGATATAGTTTGTTCATCAGGTATAAACATGGAAAGAAGATTAATAGTGATTCCGGTAAATGTACCACTGCCACTACAGCCCTGTTATGACATGCGTTAACATTCTTCCTGATATTAATCATGTTCAAGTCTTCCGTTGCTCATGATCCTGCCGGAACCCACGAAGTACATTTGGCCCCAATTAAAAAACCATGAAAACGAAAAATGGATCTGCAGATGTATTGGCCGGAGAGCAATTTGACCGAGACTTTAAGCCCCGTGGCGCCATTGCATTTTTTGTTTTATTGGTTCTCCTGGGTATGATTATCTGGTATGGAATCTATTTTATAATGATCGAAAGAATATAAATATGGATACATCTGTTATCGATTCATCTGAGAAAAAAGTGATGGTAATTACCGGCGCAGTAATGGCTTTGTTTATTTTTTCGATACTGTATGCCAGGGGTAGGAGTAATGATCTGCCTGAATGCGTTCCATTTGATAAATCTTATCTGAACCCAAAAGTGATGCAGCTGGATGCAAAGACGTTCCAGGTATATGCCGTTGCGCAGATGTGGCAGTTTCAGCCCCAAGAAATATACATACCTGTGGGAAGTGACGTGGACTTTTTTATTACTTCAAAAGATGTGGTGCATGGATTCAATATCTATGAGAAAAACGTAAACCTGATGGCAGTCTATGGAAACATTAACAAGAGTACGGTGCATTTTGACAAGCCTGGTATTTATACCATTACCTGTCATGAATATTGTGGCATCGGCCACCAGGGAATGCAGGCAAAGGTGATTGTAAACGATCCTTCTTATAAATAATATAAAGCACTGGCAGTCATGAACATTTCCACTTCTTTCAAAAAGCTGATCTATTGGGAGCTGGGCATTCCGGTTACCCTGCTGACCATTGGTATTTATCATGGGCTGATGCAAACTATTTACCGGTCTGGTGTGATACATGCTTCTAATATGGCGCACCTTGACTATTACCAGGGACTTACTCTTCACGGCGTCATCAACGCAATAGTGCTCACCTCTTTCTTCGCCGTTGCTTTCGGACATGCCACGATTGCTTTTTATTTTAAAAGAGAACCTGATAAATTGGTGGCCTGGGGCAGTTTCTGGTTAATGACCATAGGAACGGTTATGGCTGCTTGGGCGATGCTTGCGGGCAAGGCTTCCGTTCTGTATACTTTTTATCCTCCCCTGAAGGCGCACCCGTTATTTTACCTTGGAACAGCGTTGCTGATCGTTGGTTCCTGGGTGCCTTTGTTCAACTGGGCAAGAATGTATGTATTATGGAAAAGAGAACATGCAGATACCAAAACTCCGTTAGCCGTATTGATCACGCTGATTAATTTTACGATTTGGTTCGTCTGTACGCTTGCGGTGGCCTATGAAGTGCTGGTCCTGCTCATCCCCTGGGCAATAGGATGGAAAGCCACGGTGAACGTGACACTCGCCCGTACGCTGTTCTGGTTCTTCGGACATGCCCTGGTCTACTTCTGGTTGTTACCGGCCTACATCATGTTTTATACCATGCTTCCCGGATTGGCGGGCGGAAAATTGTTCTCTGATCTTGCTGGCAGGGTTGCGGGGTTCCTGTTCCTGATCTTCTCCATCCCCGTTGGCGTACATCACCAGTTCAGCGATCCTTCTATTACCAAAGGCATAAAGATGTTTCAGGGCCTGCTGACCTTCGGAGTGGCCATTCCGAGTTTCATTACCGCCTTTACTATTGCCGCCTCACTTGAATATGCCGGCCGCAAAAGAGGGTCAAAAGGGCTGCTTGGTTTTTTTGCCAGGCTGCCCTACCTGGATCCTGATAAATTTCTTTTTGCCTACCTGATCTGTGGGTTGTTCCTGTTCATCTTTGGAGGGCTGACAGGAATTGTCAATTCATCCGGGCAGCTCAACAACGTAATACACAACACCGCATGGCTGCCGGGTCATTTTCACATGACCATTGCAGGGCCCGTTTTCCTGGCCATTATTGGAATGAGCACTTATTTATATGCTACCATATCCGGAAAGCGCATCTTTTTGCCAAATGTGAACGTGATCATCCCCTATATGTGGACCATCGGAATACTTATTTTTTCAACAGGACTATCATGGGGCGGATTGCTTGGTGAGCCAAGACGGACCAACCTTGGACTTACTTACCTGGATCCGAAGAATGAATTGTTTACCCCGGAGTGGGTGCCTACAACACTTATGGCATTGGCGGGTGGCATTATCATGACCATCGCCGCTATTTTATTTTTTATTGTTTTTTTCGGTACCCTGTTCAGTAAACGGACAAAAGAGGGGGTGCTGGTACTGCCGGTTAGCGAAATTTTACATGATGAAAGGCGCATTCCTTTGTTCGATACATTCAAACCCTGGCTCGTGGTGATGGCGGTCATTCTTGCCCTGGCATATATACCTGCGTTTATAGATGCCAGTAAGAACCCCGGGCCGGGTGCACCCCGGTTTACACCGGATAACCCGGTAGCTGTTCCCGCTAATGAAGGAGCAGCTGCGGGAAGTAAACAAATTCATCCCGCCAGTATCACTTTAGGTCCATGAAAAAACACCGGACGATATGGTTATTTGTACTGGCCGTTATTGTTACCCCTGTTGCGGTTTATGGAGTCGTACAATGGTTAGAGGGTCAATTTAGTCCCCTGCCTTATTTAGGTCCCGATAATCATGTGATCGGTGATTTTAAATTTGTTGATCAGCGTAATAAAATTATATCTCTGGCGGATTGGAAAGGAAAGATAATCGTTGCTCATTTTTTCTTTACACATTGCCCTGCTGTTTGTCCCAAAATGATTGGACAATTAAAAAGAGTGCAGGCCTATGCAAATCAAGATATTGCTATTTACTCATTGAGCGTAGATCCCGAAAATGACAGTGTGGGACAATTGAGAAAATATGCGAACCGGTCTGGCATCAATCATAACTGGTACCTGCTTACCGGGGATAAAAAGACACTGTATCGTTTCGCGAGAAAGGACCTGATGATCGTGGCGACTGATGGAGATGGCGGACCGGAAGATTTTATTCACAGTGATAATGTTGTCCTGATCGATCAGCAGCAAAGGATCAGGGGTTATTACAAGGGAACGGACGAACAGGAAATGAACCTGCTGATACACGATATTGATAAATTAAAAGCCCCATAATATTTTTTAAAGAATAGTGTATGAAAATGACCATCCTGCTGGCAGCCCTTGTTCTGGGGCTCACTGTTTCTTCTTTTTCCAACGAACCTGTTTTGGAAGGCGGAACCATTTTTAGCGCCCGCTGTGCCGCTTGTCATAATGTGAATAAAGTATTGACCGGACCTGCATTGGCAGGTGTCGACCAGCGACGATCCATGGACTGGATCATTAACTTTGTCCACGGCTCCCAGGCTGTTATTAAAAGCGGCGACAGGGACGCAGTGGCATTGTTTGAAAAATTCAATAAGATACCGATGCCTGACCATCCGGATCTTACCGATGATAATATTAAAAGTATTGTTGCATATATAAGATCTGCTGCGCAAACAGGGAAAGCTGCATCTGCCGCACCGTTTAGAACGCCTGGCAGGCTGCACCCGCAATACCATCCGCTATCCCTGCGAAATAATTATGGGTTCTTTCTTTCTTATATAGGAATCGTGCTGCTGATGGCCGGAGCTCTGGTAGCACTGGTGAAAGTGAAGAATCTTCAACGGTTGCTTAATGGAGAAGCATGATTGATTTGATCAGTTATTTATTTATATTCACTGATATATGTCTTCCGGAACGTATCATTTTTTACGCCTGATTAACCATCCTTTGAAATCCCGGCTGTTTCTTTTCAGCCGTCTGCCAAGCGCCTATTTTTCAGGTGTGCGTATAGGAATAGCAAATGAATCAGAATGTACCGTGTCAGTACCCTATAAATGGTTTTCTCGAAACCCTTTCCGGTCAACTTATTTTGCCTGTCTTTCGATGGCCGCCGAAATGAGCACAGGGGTACTGGCGATGCTGCATACTTACCAGTGCAGTCCCTCTCTTTCAATACTCGTTATTAAAATGGAAAGTGAGTTTTTTAAAAGAGCAACGGACACTACTTTTTTCACCTGCGAAAATGGCACTGGGATACAAATGGCGGTTGAGGCCGCTATTTCATCAGGAGTGGCACAATCCTTTGTTGCCCACTCTTTGGGAGTGAATAAAAAAGGAGAGAAGATTGCTTCGTTTAGTGTTACGTGGTCCTTTAAATCCAGGAAGAAATAAGCGTTTATTGTTTTCCTGCAATTGTTCTGAAGGTTAAATTCACTCTTGGTTTCATTGTAGCTTTTGTCGGCGGCAAACGGTGCAGCCAGTTGATTTGTGTTGTGCCTTTCATCACCAGCAGGCTGCCAGTTTCCAATATTAATGAAACTGTTTCTTTTGTTTGCTTATGTTTAAATGCAAATTTTCTTTCTGCCCCGAAGCTTAGCGATCCTATAGCGCCGTTCTTTTTTAAATCTTTTTCTGCATCACTGTGCCAGGCCATGCCCTCCAATCCGGTATGGTATAAATTTAGCAGGCAGGAATTAAATTGTTCGCCGCTTTTTTCTTCCGCTATTGATTTTAATTCCAGTAATTCTTTGGTCCAGGCCAGAGCCTGCTTAGTAGTGTTTGAGTAGGTATAATCAAAACGATGATCTCCGTACCAGGCAACTTTTCTTTTGGTGATAATATGTTTGCCGAAAATAATGGCTTGGTCGTTTTTCCATTCAATAGTATTTAATAAAATATCCAGGTAATGACTGGCTTGTTGGATGGTCATCAGCTTGCCATAATAATTTACTGTTCCGTCTTCAGGCAATAAATTTATATCCGGGTCTGGTGTGTTACTGAATAAATCCATATTTACCGATATTTACAGACTTATGCCGCGTTTCCACGGCATGAAATCATCCTGTCCCAGTTCCTGGGCTTTCGTTTTGAATTTGCCACTTGCCAGGTCAATGCAATATTCCAACAGTTCTTCCGCGATTTCAGGGATGGTCCTTTCACCTTCAATAATGGCTCCGCAATCAAAATCAATAATATCGGGCATTTTTTTCGCCAGTTTATTATTAGTGGACACTTTTACAACAGGACAAACCGGGTTGCCGGTAGGAGTGCCTAAACCTGTGGTGAAAAGAATTATGGTAGCTCCCGAAGCAGCCTGGCCTGTTGTTGCCAGCACATCATTTCCAGGGGTGCACACCAGCTGTAAGCCTTGTACCGTAGCCATTTCACTATAATTCAGTACACCGGCAACAGGAGCTGTGCCTCCTTTTTTTGCTGCGCCTGCAGACTTTATGGCATCGGTAATAAGACCGTCCCTGATGTTGCCTGTAGACGGATTCATATCAAAACCTTCACCCAATGCGGCAGCCCTTTCGCTATAGCCGCGCATAAGTGTTTCGAATTTCTGAGCTATTTCCACACTCTGGCAACGGTCAATGAGTTCCTGCTCCACACCACAGAGCTCAGGAAACTCCGCCAGGTAAGTATTACCTCCAAGGGCTACCACCAGATCCGATAAATATCCAAGAACCGGGTTCGCTGAAATGCCAGAAAAACCATCAGATCCACCACATTTAAGACCAATGTTCAGTTTTGAAAGTGGCGCCGGGGTACGCTCCAGTTTATTTGCTTCGAGCAAGGCGGCGAAGGTTTTATTAATAGCCGCGGAGAGCATTGCGAACTCGGTACCATAAGCCTGCTGTTCGAAAAATAAGACAGGCTTATCGAAACCGGGATTGCGCTTTTTAATTTCATTGACTACATCAGAGAATTGCGTTTTCTGGCAACCCAGGCTTAAAATAGTTATGCCTGCTACATTCGCATTATTCGCATAAGCGCCAAATAATGCCGCCAGCACGGCCGACTCCTGGTTGCTTTCGCCACATCCTGATTCGTGGGTCAGAAACTTAATACCATCAAGGTTCTTAAATATGGGCTGGCGGGTGAGTGAAGCGGACTGGCCCGGATCGTATGCCTGCATACCTGGCAAATCGCCTTTTTCGTATAATTTGACCAGGGTCTCCACCTGCTTAAGATACATATCAGGAAAAGAATAACCCAATGCTTTATCGAAAGCTTCTTTGAGTTTAAGGATATTTCGGTTCTCACAAAAAACCAATGGCAATACCAGCCAGTAATTGGCTGTTCCTACCTGCCCGTCTGAACGGGCAAAGCCCATGAAGGTTTTGTTTTCCCATTTAGAAATATCCGGAGCTTTCCAGGCAGGTTGAGGGGTTCGTTTATTTACCGAATAATCTTCTGATTCATGCTTAAGATTAGAGGTAGTAATTTGTTCACCGGGGCCAATGGGCAGAATAGCTTTTCCAACCAGTACCCCATACATCGTGACAGGATCGCCAATGTTTAAATATTCTGTAACGAATTTATGCTTGGCAGCAATGGCACGGGGCAAAACGAATGTTTCTGCTTCAAAAGAAATGATCTCACCTGCTTCCAGCGGCCGAAGCGCGACGATCACATTATCCGAAGGATGGACTTTTAATACTTTATGCTGCATAATATTATTGATTGTTAAATTCGTGCTCACCAGGTCTAAACTGGATTATGTAGTGCAAAGGGCATGAGATTTTCAGGGAAATTGATGAAATATTATCATTTTGTCAAAATAAAACAAATATAAAATCAGGCGGATGTATAATTCGCCGCCATGATGCGTAAATTCGGATACTATGTATAAAATTTTAATTGTCTTTGTCGGCGGAATGATGGCCATTGTTCCCTTTTGTGGAGTGAAAGCAGGAATAACGTTTGTGCAGCATGCCGATACCGGCATCGCACCTGTAGAGAAAAAAGCCCCGAACAGCAATTACAAACCCGCTTTTGCAGGGCAAACCCGTATTGCGGGAGTAAAAACAGCAACTGCCTATGAAGCGGAAATACTTTCCAGGGAACTCAAGAATCCCTGGGGCATTACCTGTCTTCCCGATGGCAGGTTCCTGATTACCGAGAAAGCCGGAGATATGCGTATCGCGACCCCTTCCGGATCGTTGGGCGATCCCATTACTGGTATTCCAGAGGTAAACTCCGAAGGACAGGGCGGTCTGCTGGGGATTACCATAGATCCCTTATTTGCAAAAAACAGGATGGTGTACTGGGTCTTTTCTCTGAAAACTACTGAAGGCAACCTGACCGCTGTAGCTAAGGGAAAATTGTCTGCAGATGAAAAAAAGATTGAAGGGGCAACAGTTATTTACAAAGCCACACCTGCCTATAATGGAACATTGCATTACGGTGGAAGAATAGTGATTGATAAATCCGGCTACCTCTTTGTCAGCACCGGAGAACGTTCAGACCTGCAAACCAGGCCTCAGGCGCAGCAATTAAATTCGGCCCTGGGCAAGGTGCTCAGAATTACCAAAGACGGAAAGGCCGCCCCTGGAAATCCTTTCCTGGGCAATGCCGGCGCAAGACCGGAAATTTATTCCTATGGACACAGAAACGTTCAGGGACTGACTATTAATCCCGTTACCGGACAACTGTGGGAGCACGAATTCGGACCAAGGGGCGGAGATGAGCTGAACCGCATACAGCCGGGGAAAAATTACGGCTGGGCCACCATCACTTATGGCATTGAATACAGCGGTGAAAAAGTTGGTCAGGGAATAACGCAAGAGCAGGGGCTGGAACAACCCGTATATTATTGGGATCCCGTGGTATCACCCAGCGGGATGACATTTTACACGGGCGATAACATGCCGGAGTGGAAGAATAATCTTTTTATCAGTTGTCTGAGCAGTCAGCATGTGACCAGGTTGATCATAGCTAATAACAAGGTGATTGGCGAAGAAAACCTGCTTGATAAAGAAAATCAGCGGTTCAGGGACATTACCCAGGGCAAAGATGGCGCATTATACACGATCACCGATCAGGGGAGATTATACAGGATCGGGAAAAAGTAGAAGAGACCTATCCCGTTAAAGTGAGCTATGCATTAACGCAACACAGCAAGTCTTTGGAAGAGGTAATTGAGTCATTAAAAAACTGGGGAATATTGCACAGGGAAAATATTCGGAAAACAATTGGCGTGTCGCCCCCGGCTGAATTTGCTACATAATCACCGGCTGAAGGTTTTCGCGCATTTGTTTTTTACAACGGCAAGAGAATCTGTTATTCCTTCATCCCCCAAATCTTGCAGGAATAATAATTTAGTATTTTACATACTTTCTGACAAATGATTAAAATAGATCAGCTTGAAATCTATCAGTCTACGGTACTGCTTAAAAAACCTTTTGTTACCTCATTAAGCAGGGACACTCATGCCAAAAATATAGTGGTGGTTATCCGGACAGATGAAGGCATTACCGGGTTTGGCGAATGCAATCCCTTCCTGCCGATCAGTGGAGAAAGTATGGAAAGTGCGTTTGCAGTAGCCCAATATCTTGCGCAGGGACTTCTTCATAAAAATCCATTGGATATAACAGGTAACAGTGCGTTGATGGATGCGATAATTTATGGAAATGCAAGTATTAAAAGTGCCTTTGATATAGCACTTTATGATATTGCCTCGCAGCAGGCGGGAATTCCGTTGTATGCATTTCTTGGAGGAAGCAAGAATAAACAAATAGTTACAGATTATACGATAAGCATTCGCGAAGTGAATAGGATGGTCACCGATGCGGAAAACATTATTGAAAATGGATTCTCAATAATTAAAATTAAGCTTGGAGGATCTTATGAGAAAGATATGGAAAGGATCAGGCGGATACGAGAAACCGCAGGCCGTGACATCACACTACGAATAGATGCAAATCAGGGATGGAGCAAGGAGACAGCCATTGAAATTTTACAAGACCTGGATGATTTTAATATTCAGCATTGCGAAGAACCGATCCCCCGTTTTGATTTTATGGAATTGCCTGAAGTAAGACAGAAAAGTTCCATACCTGTCATGGCAGATGAGTCCTGCTGTGACCATCATGATGCGAAAAGGCTGATCGCTATAAATGCCTGTGACTCTATTAACATTAAGTTAGGTAAGTCGTCAGGTATATATAAAGCATTAAAAATATCCGCTCTTGCCGAAGAGGCAAACCTTACTATTCAAGTAGGTGGATTTTTAGAATCACGTCTGGGTTTCACGGCATCTGCGCATTTGGCCCTGGCATGTAAAAATGCTTTGTATTTTGATTTTGATACACCTTTGATGTTTGTGGATGACCCGGTAACAGACGGCATCACCTATAACAGGGGTGGTGTAATTACCATGCCTGATAAACCCGGACTCGGTGCCTTCATTGAAGACGGTTACTTACAAAAGCTTAATAAGATTATTATTAGATAGTCTGAAGCACCCCCCCCTTTTCTGTGATCAGGATAATTATTTATTTAATAAGTTTCGTCAGCACGCATTTTTTAATGGTGAGACTTGCATCAAAAAAGTCTTTGTGAAACCGATAAATGACAGACTATTATTTAGCCCCAGATAAGGCATAAGAGCCTGATGCAAGTATGGAATTTCTATTTTTTTTGATTTAAATAAAAGACACTTCAAAAGTAGTTCGCCAACCTTTGTTGAAACTGTAAAAACGTAACATTATTCTACATCCTTCCAACCCGTAGATTCATTATTTCCGGAGAAGTAATTGCTGTACAAAGCAAGTTAGTATTGATGTAACATTGTATTTTATAGTTCTATAAGAATTATTTATTTGGAAATAATCATATCTTTTAATGACCAGAGAATGGCAAGCACATCTTTTTTAGATTCATCATCAGTTTTATGGTTATTCAAGACCTTCAGAATGTCATCAACAACATGCATATATTCAGTTGGGCTAATATTCATTCCTTTATGTGTGGTAGGCATGTCTCTGCCGGAGTAGGTTACAGGCCCACCACTTCCGGCGCTAAAAAAATCAATAGTATGTTGTTTGATCACAACTAATCTTTCCGGCTGCTCTTTGTAAGGCAAAAATCTTGCACTGATTGCAGGATTGTTCATATGTGCCTCAACAACATCGTTAACAAGAGTTGTGATACCTGGAGTACCCCCAAGCCGGTCAAAAAGAATTCTAGTCATGATAGTTATTTTAAAAGTGAAGGGTTAATAAGATATAGTATCAAATGATTGTGTGATTTAGGTGAAGCTACAAACAAATAAATATGAAGACTACAACATTTAGTTCAAATGCAGGTAATTTTGGTTCAAATCAGCTAAATATCTAAACCTGTAATTATTATCCTGGTTTGGTGGATAAATAATCAGAAGGTAAGTGTCCATATCTTTTTTGAAAACATTTAGAAAAATAAGATGGGCTGCAAAAGCCTGTTTCAAAGGCAATTTCTGAAATGTTGCCGGTGTTTTTATTCAATAATGTTAAAGCCTGATTTAAACGGTATTCTTTTATAAAAGTATTTGGAGATTTACCTGTGAGTAAGATCATTTTACGATACAATTGAGATTTGCTGCACCCCATAGGTTTGCTAAAATCATCCACTTTTAAATTTGTATTGCTCCAGGCAGATTCTGTATAATCCATTAAATGGGTTAGGAATTTTTCATCTGTTTGCGTAAGATAGAATATGCTTTCTCCTTCACTTAAAGCATTTGAATTTTCGCTATTGTATAATTCTTTAACTTCTGATGAAACTATAATTTCGCCTTTAATAATCTTACACATCCGTTCAGCTAATTTTATAGTGTCCTCAAAAATTAATTTGTTTTCCGTTACCGGCACCCCGGCACTCAACCCTATTTTTAAAATGATTTTATCATTATTTATATCCTTCCTGAAGTCTTTTAACAACAATTGAATATCAAAAGCAGCATACACGGCATTTGAGACCGATTTAAAAGAAACTAAAAAATGGTTTTCACTTTGTTTAACCAGCTTCCCCTCATAAACATTCAATAGTTTAAGAACAGCATTATTGTAATTATGTAATGAATATTTAAATTGAGGAGCCCTGTTTTGTTTTAGTGATAATCGTTTTAGAGTGATGACCATTATTGTTCTAAAAGCAGGGTCATTAATAATATTTAATACTGTGGTTTTTGCTTTTTTAGGATCTTCAATTCTGCCTAAAAATGATTCGACTATGCTGGCTTCTACTTCTATTATGCTGTTCGGTACATGGCCATGAGCCTTGTTGTGCATTTTTTGAATGGACTTCTTGTCAGGTGCTTCAATTAAGCAGAACGCAGTTTTTCTTTTGTTATCAAACCAATAAGTTAATCCTCTGCAACCAAATTGCTCCTGTATTTTTAGATCTTCCTGGTGTAATTGCGCCACATTCTCTGCTGTAACCGTTTCGGAAACATCGTGACGGTCCATATAAATTGGCATATGATTATTTTTTAAATGATTTACTCAAATGGCTTTACCGCAACTTCCGTTTTTTAATATCACTTGTCTCTACTTTTAGTTGCATATTATGCGGTTGACATTAATTGAATTTCCGCATAATATTGGCATTATAGTGTAATATAGCTTCTTCAATCAGCTTCCAGGTGTAAGGGAAGTGTTTCATCCCGCGCCGGGCCTGTTTATTTCCAATATCAGGCGCCGGGTGCTTGAATAAATAATCCACAATGACCAATATGTCAATGAACTGAGCTGTAAAGTTCAATCATATTTATTAACTTAGGGTTTTATGCCAATCCCATCAATGCAAGCCCCGTCATTCCCGAATTCATCTGAACAGTTACCCCGCACCCTTGGTCCGTTGATGTTATGGGGCCTGGGTGTGGGTTATGTGATCTCTGGTATGTATTTCGGATGGAACCTCGGTCTTGCACAAGGGGGAACAGGCGGCCTTGCTGTTGCCACACTATTGATTATTTTTTTATACATCACTTTTACTTTTTCTTATGCTGAACTGGCTTGTGCAATTCCAAAGGCCGGAGGTGTTTTTGATTATGCCATGAAAGCATTCGGAAAAGATGCCGGCTTTATTGCTGGTATGGCACAAATCATCGAATTCGTTTTTACGCCGCCAGCGATTGCCGCTGCGATTGGCGCTTATTTTCATATTTTTTTTCCGCAGATTCCGGTAACAACTATAGCAATCTTTGCTTATATTCTTTTTACCGCCCTGAATATTTACGGCGTGAGGGCAGCCGCCACCTTTGAATTGATTATTACTATTTTCGCGGTATTTGAATTACTGCTGTTTGCCGGAGTCACTCTCCCTCATTTTGACATCCGGAACCTGACGCGTAACGCCTTTCCCATTGGGTGGATGGGCATCTGGGCATCTATACCGTTTGCTATCTGGTTTTTTCTGGGTCTTGAAGGTATTGCCAATGTTGCCGAAGAAACAGTTCATCCGCAGCGAAATGTATTGATCGGCTTCGGTTCTGCACTGCTTACGCTTATCATTTTATGCATACTTACTTTTTTCTCGTCAGTTGGAGTCGCGGGATGGGAGGCTATCGTCTATCCTTCACCGGGAGCAGCTCCTTCAGATTCACCTCTTCCTCTCGCGTTATCCAGAATCACAGGTTCCAGCGGCTGGCTTTATCATCTGCTGATCACAATTGGGCTGATGGGACTCGTGGCCTCTTTTCACGGCATCATACTGGCTGCAGGCAGAGCCACCTTCGAGTTCGGCAGAGTTAGATTCATCCCGGCAATATTTGGTAAAGTTCATCCGAAGTTCAAAACCCCGGCAAATGCCCTGCTGATAAATATGATCCTTGGCATTATCCCACTGCTTTTAGGAAAAACTGGTGAGATCATCATCATGGCCTGTTTCGGCGCCCTAACTTTATATATTATTTCTATGGCAGCAGTACTGCAGCTAAGAAAGACAGAGCCTGCTATGGTGAGGCCCTTCAAAGTCCCTTTTTTCCCTTTCTTTCCGTGGGCTGCATTAATTATTGCGTTTATTTGCCTTATCGCCATGACATCCCTTAATTTAAAATTATCGTTGATATACTTTAGTATTTTGGTAGTCGCCTATCTATGGTTCCATTTTTTTGTTAAACCAACACATCATGCGCAACAACCAGTCCATTGACGACATACTCCAGCAACTTATTGAAAATGGCGTCAACAAAATAAAAGTTGCCGTAACTGATATCGACGGGGTGCTGAGAGGCAAAATAATTAGTTTTGACAAATTCAAATCGATTGCTGAAAAAGGTTTCGGATTCTGCAATGTGCTGTTCGGATGGGACTCCGGAGATATTGCTTATGATAACGCCGCTTACACTGGCTGGCACACTGGCTATCCTGATGCCACTGCAACAATAGACATTTCGACTTTCAGAAAAATTCCATGGGAAAATGAATTGCCTTTTTTTCTTGCCGATTTCGGCGGGACTGAAGGTAACGGCAATACGCATTTTCTATGTCCCAGAACATTATTGAAATCGATCAGCTCACAGGCGAAAGAAGCAGGCTTTCTCCCCTACTTTTCGCAGGAATTCGAATGGTTCAATTTTGTGAGAGATGAAAACAGTCTGCGTGACCGCAGATTGAAAACACTGGAACCTCTATCTGCCGGTATGTTTGGATATTCTATCCTAAGAGCTTCCCAGAACAGCGCTTTTTTCCAGGATATTTTCGACTTCCTTACAAGATTCGGGATCCCAATTGAAGCATTGCATACTGAGACAGGACCAGGTGTATATGAAGCTGCTATCATGTTTTCGGAAATCAATGAAGCTGCGGACAGAGCCGTGCTTTTCAAATCGTCGGTTAAAGAAATAGCTCATCGTCACGGAATCCTCGCCACGTTCATGGCAAAATATAATGAGCAACTTCCAGGCTGTAGCGGACACATTCACCAAAGTTTATGGTCGCCCGATGGTAAAAAAAATCTGTTCTGGGGAAAACATTCAGATAAGGGCATCAGCAGCATTATGGAAAGTTATATTGCTGGACAGCTGCATTGTCTCCCCCATATACTTCCTTTTTATGCGCCAACCGTAAATAGTTATAAACGGCTTGTAGAAGGAGCCTGGGCGCCTACCACATTGACATGGGGTATAGACAACAGAACCACCGCGCTTCGTGTTCTTTGTGGAGGAGAAAAATCAACCCGTCTGGAAACCAGAGTGGTTGGGTCAGACAGTAATCCATACCTTGCCATGGCTGCCTGCCTGGCTTCGGGTTTATATGGTATTAAAAATAAACTACACCTCGGTATACCTGCAACAACAGGCAGCGGTTATTCAGATACAATCAATGGAACACTTCCTAAAAATTTATGGGAAGCGACACAGGCTATGAAAGCATCACAACTGGCAAAAGAACTTTTTGGCGAAACATTCATTAATCACTTTGCCGCAACACGTGAATGGGAATGGAGGCAATTTGCAAAAGCGGTGACAGACTGGGAGCTCAACCGTTACATGGAAATTATTTGATGAGATCACTTATTATTTGATAACTGTTTATGAAAATAGCTTTTAATACAATCAGGCAATATAATTTTCCGACAATTATCCGTTTCGGTGCAGGCGCTATAAAAGAATTACCCGCTTACCTTGAAGCGCAGGGGCTGAATAAAGTCTTCATTGTTACTGACCCAAATGTCGAGGCATTAGGGTTCTTCAGGGATATTCTAAACGATCTCGCCGGCAATAGAATTTCTACAGAAGTATTCTCCGATATTCATAAGAACCCTGTGAAATCAGATGTAATTAAAGGAGGAGACGTATATAAAAAAACAGGGAGGGATTGTATCATTGGGATCGGAGGTGGAGCTGCAATGGATGTGGCGCGTGCCATTGCTTTAAGGATCCATCATCATCGTGACCTGTTCGACTATGACGATCTGATTGGTGGCGACAGGTATGTTACAGAAGACGTTCCCCATTTTATTACTATACCTACAACAAGCGGTACGGGAAGTGAAGTAGGACGCAGTGCTGTCATTTCAGAGGACGACACGCACAGAAAGCGAATATTATTTTCTCCCAAGCTGCTTGCGAAAATTGTGTTTGCCGATCCGCAGCTTGTCATGGATCTTCCTCCATTTATAACCGCTGCAACCGGAATGGATGCACTGACACATAATCTCGAAGCATTCCTGGCCAAAGGGTTTAATCCTTTATGTGATGGCATAGCGCTCGAAGGTCTGTCAATAATAAATAATTCTATTCTGGATGCTGTAAATAATCCTGACCTTGAATCAAGAGGGAAAATGATGATCGCCTCTCTGATGGGGGCAGTGGCTTTTCAAAAAGGTCTCGGAGTGGTTCATTCTCTTGCACACCCGTTATCTTCACTATTAGATACACATCATGGGTTGGCAAATGCAATTAACCTTCCTTATGGAATGCGATTCAATATCAGCGGCAACGAAGAGCGTTTTCGCCGGATAGCAAGAGCCATGGAATTAAAAAAAGAAACCGGCGAAGCAGTTGTGCAGCGTTTATTCGAAATAAACAGAGATACAGGTTTGCCTGTAAAACTTAGTGCCATCGGTGTAAAGCAGGAACATATTGAACCGTTGTCTGCTCTTGCGCTTGCAGACTTCTGTCACCCGAATAATCCAAAGCCCGTAACCCTTAACGATTTTCGGAACCTTTATACAGAAGCATTTTAAAGAATATACGTCGAATGAACATCGGACTTACATATACCGGTTCTGATAAAAAGCACCAGTTCTACAAGCAATGGTTACAGGGTGAAGAAGAAGATATACGTGTTATCAGGCTTTCAGAAACAGCGGATGATGAAAACGAGATTGATAATTGTGATGCACTGGTTCTATCAGGCGGCATTGATATTAATCCGAAACTATACGGAGGCGATCGGGATTATCCCAATAAGCCCCAAAAATGGCATGACCTTAGAGATAGTTTTGAAAGCCATGTTTTCCGCGCAGCCCTCAATCACCAGATCCCTATGCTTGGTATATGCAGGGGACTGCAGCTTATCAATGTGTTTTTTAACGGCACGCTGGTCCAGGATCTCGGCGCTGAATCAGGTAATAAAATACATGAAGGATCGCCTGATAAACAACATTTAGTTGAGATAGAACAAGACAGTTTGCTTCACCGGGTGACGGGAGTGCTGTCAGGCACAGTTAACAGCGCGCATCACCAGGCAATAGATAAGTTGGGTAAAGGGTTAAAGATAAATAGCAAAGCCCCTGATGGAACTATTGAAGGAATTGAATGGCTTGACCGTGAAAAAAAACCATTTTTCCTTGGCATTCAATGGCACGCTGAACGAATGTTCCTGTTTGATCTGCAAAACGACCCTTTATCTGCAAGCATCAGAAATCATTTTATTAACGAAATCAGAAGATAATCTACAATGAATATAATTAATCCTGCGACAGAAGAACTGATCGCAACAGTGTGGGAGGATACCTGGGGTACTATTGAAAGGAAATATGAATTGCTTAAAAACGGACAGAGGGAGTGGGCTGCTGTTTCTCTGGAAATGCGCATACAAAAGATTGCAAAGTTTAATGACCTGCTGGGTGAACAGAAAGACGAACTGGCACAAACACTTAGCAGCGAAATGGGCAAGCCCCTGCAGCAATCTTATAATGAATTAAACGGTGCCCGTACCCGCATTCGTTATTTTACCGATAACTCATCCACATATTTAACAGAAGAATGGACGGTACGGGAAGGAAGCACGAAGGAAAAAATTGTTTACGAACCATTAGGAGTTATTGCCAATATTTCAGCATGGAACTATCCATACCTGGTGGGGGTTAATGTATTTGTCCCTGCATTGATAGGTGGAAATGCAGTGTTGTATAAGCCCTCCGAATATGCTACGCTTAGCGGATTACATATTCAGCGCTTGCTGCATCTTGCAGGAGTCCCGATAAATTGTTTTCAGTCGGTCGTTGGAAAGGGAGACGTGGGAGAATACCTGCTTGAGCTGCCACTGAATGGTTATTTTTTTACAGGTAGTTACCGGACAGGCAAACATATAGCAGAGCGAATTGCTTCAAAACTTGTCCCTTTCCAACTGGAGCTTGGCGGTAAAGATCCGTTATATGTAATGGACGACGTTGAGAACGTGGAAAATGTTGCCGCAGCTGCACTGGAAGGTGTCGTGTACAATAACGGGCAGAGTTGTTGTGCAGTGGAAAGGATCTATGTTCATGAAAATGTATATGATCGGTTCCTTGCTTCTTACGTGGAACAATTAAAACAATTAAAAGCCGGTGACCCGATGGATAAATCTATAGATATCGGACCGTTGAGCAGGAAAGACCAGCTTGAATTTATCGTTTCACAAATTGATGACGCAGTAACCAAAGGCGCGAAACTCATCTCGGGTGGAAAAATAATCAAACGTAAAGGGTATTTTATTGAACCCGCAGTATTGAGTGGTGTGAATCACACAATGAGAATAATGAAAGAAGAATCTTTTGGTCCGGTGGTGGGAATACAAAAAGTGCATGACGACGAAGAAGCCATTAAACTGATGCTTGATACAGAGTATGGTTTGACAGCTGCAGTATATTCGAAAAGTTTTGAGCGCGCGGAAGCAGTGATGAAAAAAATGCAAACCGGCACGGTGTATTGGAATTGCTGCGATCGCGTCAGCGCAACTGTTCCATGGTCTGGCCGCCGTAATTCAGGTTTAGGAAGCACTCTGTCTTACCAGGGGATAAGGGCTTTTGTTCAGCCCAAAGCTTATCATATCAGGCAAGAATAAATAGCCAACTGGATCCTGAGCGGGCTGTGAGCCAGCTGCCTGGAGCATCGCGATCAAACTATTTTTCAGGTCGGTTCAAATTCTTTTCATAACCTTAGGCATTTTGTAGTGCTTCAATATCAAATTTTCGCATTTTCATAAATGCCTGTACAACACGTTGCCCATTTTCAGGATTTGACATTAATTCACCTAATATGGTTGGGACTACTTGCCAGGATAATCCGAACTTGTCTTTACACCATCCGCACATACTTTCCTGACCTCCATCAGCAATGAGTTTGTACCAATAATGGTCAATTTCCTCCTGGACTTTACAGGGAATAACAAACGAAACCGCTTCGTTAAATTTAAAGTTATCGCCTCCGTTTAAGCCCATAAAGAATTGCCCGTTAAGTTCAAAATTTACAACCATTCCTGAATCATTGAGTATTTTTGAATTAGGGAAAATGGTGCAGTAAAAGTCTGCTGCTGCTCTGGCTTGACCATCAAACCATAGGCAAGGATACATTTGCTTTTTCATCTAATTTATTTTTAAATTGTTAGTTAACTATTTTTTTTATTTTTCTTTTCGTTTGCATTTCATTCAGTAAATCCTCAATTGCTGTAAATCTGCCCTCCCACAATTTCCGATACGGCTCTAACCAATCGGCTATTGCTTTCATTTTTTGAGGGTTGAAGTGATAATAAATTTCTCTGCCAGATTGGGTTTGATTCAGCAATTCACATTCATTTAAAATTTGAATGTGCTTTGAAATCGTTTGTCTCGACGAGTTAAGGTTTTCGGCAATTAAACCTGGTGTCATCACCTGTAAAGCCACCAAACCCAATATTGCTCTACGTCCGTGGATCAGTTCCTTGTCAATGTCCGTAAAAAATTATTTGTAACTTACTTTTTTGTTTATATCGGCATCAACTCCACCTTTTTTTTCTTTATCATTTGCGGTGGAAGATTTTTGATAATGGTTTGTCTTAAAATACTGGTAAGCCTTGTTTTGGAGAATGTTTTTATCGTAATCAAGCTTATTTCACGTACAGGTGCCGGATTTTTGAAATACCGCAACATATTCTTTTTGGAGTAGCTCAAATCGTAAGTAGCCAGTTCCGGCAAAAGCGTTATGCCGCCATTTTTATCTACAAAGCGTTTCAGGGTTTCAATGCTGCCAGCGGTATAATCAAAATGTTTTTCTATTGAAGCATCTTTTTGAAGGGCACACAGGTTCATTACCTGGCTACGGAGGCAGTGGCCCTCTTCTAATAACCACATGCTGTTTACATTAATATCACCCGGTAACAGATATTTTTTATTGAAGATTTTTTCTTTGCGGGACACATACGCTACAAATTCCTCATTAAATAGAAATTCCTCTTTCAACTCGGGAACGTTTAGCGGCGTTGCCATTATGCCGGCATCCAATGAACCATTCTTAAGTTGCCGCACAATGTTTTCAGTGGTCAATTCATTTATGCTCAGGCGCACCCTGGGATATGCTTCTATAAAATCCTGAATGAATAGCGGTAAAAGATAGGGGGCCAGCGTAGGAATTACGCCAATTTTCAGACTTCCGCCAACGATGCTTTTTTCCTGTTCAATAAGCTGGTGCATCATGCCAGCTTCGGCTAATATTTTTTTCGCCTGTTCAATTACAATCTGCCCGGTTTCTGTAGTAGTTAGAGGAGTAGTACGAATAAAAATCTGGATACCCAACTCTCGTTCCAGTTTCTGCACCTGCATACTGATCGATGGCTGTGTAATATTGCATTGCGCCGCCGCCCTTGCAAAATGTTTTAAATTATCTAAGGTAACAATGTATTCTAACTGTACTAATGTCATGATAGTTTTAGGCTATTGAAGTATAAAATTAATTGATTGTAATTATATAGCACATGTTATATATTTGTTTGTGAAATAACAAATACCTGGGTCTTGCCTACGGGTAAGAAAGGCTGACAGAAAATTATTCAATTCTTAGTATAAACTTTAAAAATGGAATCAAACGACATCGGCAAATGCCCGTTTAACAGCGAAAAACAAAAACAAAATACAGGAGGTTCCGGTACCAGAAACCGTGACTGGTGGCCCAATCAATTAAATCTGAATATTCTGCGTCAGCACTCCTCGTCATCCAACCCAATGGATGACAATTTTAACTACGCCAAAGAGTTTGAAAGCCTGGACCTGGAAGCGGTAAAAAAAGATCTTCATGCGCTCATGACGGACTCACAGGAGTGGTGGCCTGCAGATTTTGGTCATTATGGCCCTTTGTTTATCCGTATGGCATGGCATAGTGCCGGTACCTATCGTGTAGGCGATGGCCGTGGTGGGGCAGGAGCGGGGCAGCAACGCTTTTCACCACTCAATAGCTGGCCTGACAATGTGAGCCTTGATAAAGCCCGCAGATTGCTTTGGCCTGTCAAGCAGAAATATGGCCATAAAATTTCCTGGGCAGATCTGATGATCCTTACCGGTAACATCGCACTGGAATCAATGGGCTTTAAAACATTTGGATTTGCCGGTGGACGTGAGGATATATGGGAGCCTCAGGAAGACGTGTACTGGGGTTCGGAAACCACGTGGCTGGGCGGCGATCTCCGTTATGCGCATGGTTCTCCGGGCGTTGAAAAGAGTGGTGGCGTTCTCGTGTCAGACGACGATGCGGACGACAATAACCACTCCCGTAACCTGGAAAAACCCCTTGCTGCTGTTCAAATGGGGCTGATCTATGTGAACCCCGAAGGCCCTGACGGCAATCCTGATCCTGTTACTGCTGCTTCAGACATCCGTGACACTTTTGGTCGCATGGCTATGAACGACGAAGAAACCGTTGCGCTGATTGCAGGTGGGCATAGCTTTGGTAAAACACACGGAGCCGCACCCTCAACTTATGTAGGAAAAGAACCCGAAGCTGCACCAATGGAATCGCAGGGGTTTGGATGGAATAATAGTTACGGAAACGGTAAAGGTGCAGACGCCATCACCAGCGGTCTGGAAGTTATATGGACTAAAACGCCCACCAGGTGGAGTAATAACTTTTTTGAAAACCTGTTTGCCTTCGAATGGGAATTAACGAAAAGCCCTGGAGGAGCATATCAATGGGTTGCAAAAAATGCCGGCAATATTATTCCGGATGCATTTGACTCATCAAAAAGTCATGCACCTACCATGCTTACTACCGATCTTGCTTTAAAAGTTGATCCTGCATACGAAAAAATATCCAGGCATTTCCTTGAAAATCCCGATGCATTTGCCGATGCATTTGCCCGCGCGTGGTTTAAACTTACCCACCGGGATATGGGACCTCGCTCACGATATTTAGGCCCTGATGTACCTGAAGAAGAACTGATCTGGCAAGATCCTGTTCCGGCTGTCAACCATCCGCTGGCGGATGCAAATGATATCATTGCGCTGAAAGAAAAAATTCTCAGCTCTGGTTTGACCATATCACAATTGGTGTCTGCGGCATGGGCTTCCGCTTCTACTTTTCGCGGTTCGGATAAACGTGGCGGCGCTAACGGCGCCCGTATCCGCCTGGCGCCTCAAAGATATTGGCGCGCCAACAACCCCGTTCAACTGTCCAAAGTGCTGGATATACTGGAAGGCATTCAAAAGGAATTTAACGCAGCACAGACTGGCGGTAAAAAAATCTCTCTGGCCGATTTAATTGTGCTAGCAGGTTGTGCAGCCGTTGAAAAAGCAGCCGAAAACGCCGGGCATGGCATTGCTGTTCCGTTTACACCGGGACGCATGGATGCTTTGCAGGAAAAAACAGATGTGCAATCTGTTGCATTCCTCGAACCTGCTGCCGATGGCTTCCGCAATTATCTAAAGAAAAGGTTCTCTGTATCTACTGAAGCGCTACTGATAGATAAAGCCCAGTTGTTAACGCTTACTGCGCCTGAACTCAGCGTGCTGATAGGAGGTATGCGTGTATTAAATACAAACTTTGATGGTTCCGCTCACGGTGTTTTTACAAAACGTCCTGAGACACTTACTAACGATTTCTTTGTGAACCTGCTCGATATGGGTACTGCATGGAAACCTGCTTCTGAAGACAGGGAATTGTATCAGGGCTACGATCGTGCAACAGGCCAACCAAAATGGACTGCCACCCGTGCAGACCTGGTATTTGGTTCCAACTCAGAACTGAGGGCTGTTGCCGAAGTGTACGGAAGTGCGGATGCGCAGGATAAATTTGTTAAAGACTTTGTAGCGGCCTGGAACAAAGTGATGAACCTGGATAGGTTTGACCTTTCCTGACTCTTGTTATTCTTGGCAGGTTGCTCCTTAGCAGAGCCTGTTTCCGCTTGTTATCGGTAAAAAAATGTATACCTGTTTAGTATTGATTAAAGTAAAATGAAATCTCCTGTAACCTAATGTGGATAAGTATTTGGAGCAATCCAGAGATCAGAAAGTTTAAAGAAAAAAAGAATCAAAAAAAGAAAGTAGAAAAGAAAAAGGCCGCCCTTTACTTTTGGGACGGCCTCTTTTTTTATGGGTTTTCCATGGCGGGATCTTGGTTTATCGAACAAAAATTATCCATTTTTTGAACGTGTGCACATGATTACAAAAGCCGATCTGAATAGTCTTTAACTGCACGACCCGGTACCTTTTACAAATGCAACAAAGTCTTACCCACAGCATCTCTCAAATCTGCCTTTACGTTTGTTTGTTCTGCAAAATCATTCCATCTGATTACAACAGCATTAACCTGATTAATGATTGTAGCAACGCTCATGCTGGTTCTGGTATTGACTTGTGCAATTAAGAGCATGTTCGCAGTGGATATCGTTGGACTGTCAGACTCTGAACAGTCTCAGCTAGCGCTTTTTACCCTGCTTTGTTCTTCGCTGGCGCCACCGCTGTGACTACGTTCAGGGGCAATCGTGTTCTTGCCGAATTTATAGGTAAAAGAAAGGGTAACCTGACGGTTGTCTTTTCTTCCGTCGTTGGCAACGCGTAAATCCACGTTGGCATAACGCGAGTAGCCACTGAAATTGGAGCTGTTAAAGAGGTCACGAAGGCCTAACTTAAAAGTGGCTTTTTTCTTTAGCACTTTTTTGGAAAAAGCAAGGTTGACGGCTCCCATTGGGTGGGCGATCATCAATCCTTCCGAAGGGTTGGAATTGAACCATCCGCTGAGCTCAGCCGCCCAGGTACCGGCGAAGGTGAAACTGTTGGTCAGATTGCCCTCGACGTTGGTCATATTGATCCGCACAGGAATATTTCCCGCTCCGTCGTTATAAAGGCCCTTATAATGGTTATTAAATGCGCTGGCATAGACGTTCAGGTTCCACCATTTAACGAGCTGCCTGTTTATGGATACCGAAAGGCCGAGCTGTTGCAACTGGCTAAAGTTTTCCTTGGTTTGAAAAGTGCTCTGCTTTTCAGTGTTCTGCTTCAGGATTTGAGTGATGATATCACTGGTTTGCGTGAAGCTGATGGTTGTAGAGAGAAACTTGTTGTACGTGTGACCTATTTCCATTCTGTTGGAAAACTCCGGTTGCAGGTATGGATTGCCCTGGCCGTAAGTTAAAGAGTCCAAAAAGAAAATAAAAGGATTGAGGTCACCATAATCCGGCCTTCTTATTCTGCGACTGTAAGCAAAGCTTAACTGGTTTTTCTCGCTTATGGTATATACCGCGCCGGCGTTCGGGAAAAGGTTGGTATAGTGTCGGTGGAAGCTTGAATCGTTTTGCCGCTGGGTACCGCTGGCGTTCGTGTTTTCCGCTCGCAGACCACCGGTGAACTCCCATTTTTTGATGCTGGTCGTCAGAATAGCATAAGCAGCGTTAACATTCTCCTGGTAGAGGAAGTGATTGGTTCGCTGCCTGTCAACGGTCCATCCGGTACCGGTATCCCGCTGGTAAAGCACATCATTGTCGGTGTGTACGAAACTGGTTTTGAGCCCTGCCTCCAGTTTCAGGTGTTGACTAAAAGGATGAACATAGTCCGTTTTGGCGGTGTAGACCCGTATGACGGAGGGCAGGTTTCCATTGAGTACAATGGTGTTTCCCCGCTGTGCATGGCCAGGATCGTAAATGGTGGTATTCAGCAGATTGGTGCCGTCGCTTTTGTAATATCCCTGGTCAAGATCCGCCGTAAGTTCATTGCCTGTGGAATCAAAACGGTGCTTGTAGGTAAAGTTGCTGTTGATGTTTTTGGTGTTGTTCCCATTGTAGGCATCTGTCACCAGCACGGTATTGATACTGCCATCGGCATCGCGCAAATTCGAGAAACCATTTTGCTGGCTGTTCCAGGGATTGAGGTTGCCTGTCACAACGATGCCCGCCACATCCTTCTTTGTCAGATTGTAGTCGAGGCCAAGTTTCAGGTTCTGCCAATGGTTGATATTATGTCTGTTGCTGACCTGGTCGGAGGATCCGGAGAACACGCTGTTGGCATAAAAGTTCCTGTCAATGGTCTGTATCGCAAGGTTTTCCCAATGCCCCGCGTCGTAGCTGCCGAACACGTTTAGCCGGTCATTCCGGTAATTGAAATTGGCGCCGGCGAAATACTTGGGATAATAACCCTGATTATAAGTCAGGCTGAGGTTTCCGTTCATGCCTTTGAGCGTTCCTTTTTTGGTTTTGATATTGATGACACCCGCGTTGCCCGAAGCATCATATTTGGCGGGCGGGTTGGTCATGATTTCGATCTGGTCCAGCCCGCTGGCCTGTATGCTTTTTAAAAGCGCCGCCAACTGCGTCCCCGACAGGTAGGTTTGCCTTCCATCTATCAATATCAATACGCCGCTTTTCCCCTTCAGACTCACGTTGCCATCATTATCTACCGAAACACCGGGCGATTTTTCCAGGATTTCCAATACGTTCAAACCGGCGTTAGTTGGCGAGGCATCTAGGTTTACCACGGTTTTGCCTGCCCTCACTTCTATCGGTGATCTTTTCCCGGTCACGACAACTCCGGCCATTGATTCGGTACCGGCGGCCAGCGCTGTGGTTTTTAAGGTAATATTAAATGCATTGGATAAGACTTCTACTGCTGTATAGAAAGCTTGATAGCCTACTGCAGAAATAGCGACCAGGTATTTTCCTTCGGGTATGTTTTCAAATTCAAATTTGCCGGTTGGATCCGACTCAATGACCCTGGCTGCCGAAGAATCTTTAGCTCTTAGAAGCTTAATGGTAGCGGACTCAAGGGCTTTCTGATTACCAGTCACAGTCCCGATGATTCTTGCGCCATTTGACTGAGCTAGTGCTGTCAGGGAGTTTATAGAAGAAACCAGGAGGAGAATTATTTGTAAGTATCTCATATCTAATAAGTTTTCCAGGGATTTCCCCGGCTTAATTGTATTCTGCCAAATCAGTTGCCTGTATGGAGCGATTAGTGTAAAAAAATGAACGGGTATTTTTTCCTGATGATCAGCTTAGTAACCATAATGGTCGGTTTGACGTAAAACCCATGAACAAGGTTACAGGTACCCGTCGTTATTTTGACTCGGCCGTAGCTATTACGGTCTAACCCCGTGATACTGTTGTCCTTAATGCTGTCGAAATCGATTAAATTTTTCATTCCCACATACAAGAGGGTTTGTTTAAGTCATGCTGAGCATTAAAAAAGGTTGAGCCAATTCAATGACTCAACCTTTTAGTTAGGAGCTATGATATCCCCCAAAAATGGGTCAGGTATTTAAGAATGATTTTTTCATCTTAAATTACCATACATGGCAAAGAAAAGCAGACGTAAATTCGGATCAGATTTTAAGGCAAAAGTAGTACTGGAAGCACTGAAGGAACGCAGCACTATAGAAGAGCTTGCACGCAAGTATGAGCTTCATCCCACGCAAATCAACACCTGGAAACGGGAAGCGGTGGCCAACATGTCTTCGGTATTCAGTGGAGAAAAAGCCGATGCGGTGGCTGACATTGAACAACAAACCGAAAAGCTGTATGCCCAGATCGGCCAGCTGAAAGTAGAAAATGACTGGCTTAAAAAAAAGCTGCTGTAAGGCCACTTGCCGAGCGCAGGGCCATGATTGATAAACAAAACAGTTCTTTGAGTGTGGAGCGTCAATGCCGTCTGGTCAATGTGCATCGCAGTGGATTGTATTACAAACCCTGCGCGGAAAGCCAGGAGAATTTATCGATCCTGCGGCTGTTGGATGAGCAGTATTTTAAGACTCCGTTTTACGGATTAAGGAAGCTTACGGTGCTGCTCAAACAGCGCGGCTTTACCGTGAATCGCAAGCGCATTAAGCGCCTGATGGCCTTAATGGGATGGCAGACCCTGTACCGGTACAAGCGAACCAGCGAGCCGGACAAACAACACAGGCGGTATCCATACCTGCTCAAAGGTCTTGTGATCACCCGACCCAACCAGGTGTGGGCGATGGATATCACTTATGTTCCGATGTGAAAGGGGTTTATGTATCTGTGTGCTATTATTGATCTGCATACCCGGTATGTGGTGAACTGGAGCCTGAGCAATACGATGACCGCAGAATGGTGTGCACAAGTGGCGCAGGAAGCCATTGAATGGTACGGCGCTCCGGATATATTCAATACTGACCAGGGCAGTCAGTTTACAGTGAATTATTTACCGGGCTGCTTAAGGAAAAAAATATACAGATCAGCATGGACGGTAAGGGAAGGGCTATTGATAATATTTTTATTGAACGATTGTGGAGAACAGTAAAATATGAGCATGTTTATTTGCATGTAGTCAACGACGGTGTGCAGTTGTATAAAGGGTTGCAGGAATATTTTTCTTTTTACAACCAGCAGCGGCCTCATCAGTCGCTGGGATACCAAACACCGGCAGACAGTTATCTGAAATTGAAAGCGGCCTGAAAATGGATCTAAAGCATCCGGCCGTAAAAAGAAGCGGCGCCTTGCTCTTTGAATGGAGCCGACACCGCTTCTTTAAACTTGTTCGCAAGTATTTTTTAACACTCAATAATAACGAAGTTCTTTCTATCTTAGATCTCTACAATATCTGTCCTA
>Ga0123337_10001091_pt1 | contig 37309 bp, 35 predicted proteins | sample frozenSSSSmetaG_FD_89792 | JGI IMG/M metagenome (GOLD analysis project Ga0123337, IMG submission 89792) | Glacier valley bacterial and archeal communities from Borup Fiord, Nunavut, Canada, to study Microbial Dark Matter (Phase II) -... | ecosystem: Environmental > Aquatic > Freshwater > Ice >...
CATCATAGGCAAAGGTGCGAGTGGGCGGCACCAGCAGCAGAGCCAAACCAAACCCCGCGACGATCAAAAGCAGAGCAAGCCAATCAGCCTGCAACCGACCTTGTGATCTATTTTCAACCACCGCGCACCACCCCACACGACGGCACGAGTGGCACTACTCTATCCGACAGATGATTGTTCCTGATCAACAGGGTCATAAGGCTGAACATGAAGACACCCCTCCTGCATAGACGTTCCTTGAACTCAACTTGACCCCTGTGGCAGCACGGTTGCTGGGGTAGCCGCCTGTTGGTTAGCAACCGGGCGGAAGTAGTAGATCGCCAACAGCACAAGCGGCTGGATGATGAAGGGGTAGCCACCACCCAGCGCATAGCCAGCCCGCAGCAGCAGCAATGGCAGCATCACCTGCCAGAGTAGCAGAGCAGCCAGCCAGTAGAAGCGACGACGGCCTGCCGACTGGGTCATCACCAACCAGAGCGGCGCGACCGCGACCAGCAGGATCGTTTCGTGGTAGACCAAGATGTACGAACTAACTGCCATCGTCACGATCAAGGTTAGAGGTAGAGCCACTCCTGCATCGTCGTGCTGCATCGCCCGCCACCAAGGGACGACCAGCAGCAGCAGCGACAGCCCCACCAGGCCCACCGCTACCAGCGTCCAGCCACTACGCCCCACGACAGCGTAGGCCACCCCCCACCATGAGGCGGAGACCATCGCCAGATACTCAAGTTGTTGCCTCCGAGCTAGCGTAGCCAGCCAATCGCTCAGTGCAGCTGGTCGCAGCAGCAGGGGTATTAGGTAAAGGACTAGCGAGGTTAGCACAAAGCTGCCCAGCAATGACCAGCGGCGGCCCCGCAGCCATACTAGCAAGTAAAGAAGAAGAAGTAGGCCAGTGATCTGCGGCTTGATCGTCAGCGCAGCCAGGGCTGCACCTGCTACCCAGCCCCAACCTGCACGCCCACTCCGCCGCTGCTGGTCGGCGTAGAGTAGTAGGCCAGTCAACCCGACTAGCAGCCCCTCATGCTCACCACCATTCTGGCTAGTCAGTAGCGGTAGGTAAACGACCCCGCAACCAACCAATCCAGCGTAAGCCAACCAAAACTGCGTTGGTGTGGTCGTTGGCCTGCGCCAAGCTAGCATCGCTAGTGCAAGGCCGCCAACCAGCATTAGAGCGTTGGCTACTGCCCACAACCGTTGCCCAACTGGGAAATCGGTGACTGCGAACGGCAAACCGATTAGCAAAGCCCAGAGTGGATAGATAGCCCCCGCATACTCATCGCCACCGCCATCGAACAGGCCACCACTTGGAATTGCCTGACGGTAGGCTGCTACTGCTGCTGGATAGCTGCTCATCAGATCGGCAGCTACCCCTGGCGGCGGCTGATAAGGATTGTGGCCCAGCAGCAGCAAACGACCTGGTACCCAGATATTTTCCATGAAGTCATGACCGCTATCGTGCGCTGGATCGAGCGTCACTGCTAGCCAGAGGTAAGGTAGGAGCAAGGCCACGCCGAGCAGTAGGTTTACGCGCTTCATAGGACACCTCAGCTTTGATGTGCCTATTATAGCATAAACGGCTACTCGGCCCCAGCGATTGTGCTATAATCCAACTATCACTAGCTGGAAGGAGTGCTGCCTTGCCCTTTACCAACCCCACTACCGAGGAGATCGCCCGCTTTGAGCAGGCGCGGGTTAGCCGCCGCGACGCTACCTATGCCCGTATCCTTGACCCAGCGATCACTAGCCGCTTCGTACCAGCCCACATCCACGACGCGGTTCTTAGTTATCTACGCCAGCCGGGGAAGGGGTTGCGCCCACTGCTGACTATGCTCTGCTGTGGGGCGGCAGGCGGGGTGGAACAAAGAGCGGTCGCTGCTGCTGCCGCCATCGAGGTCTTCCACACCTGGACGCTGGTTCACGACGACATCATAGATCGCGATGACCTCCGCCGTGGTGCGCCAACCGTCCATGCTGACTTCGCCCGCCGCTCCGCTGCCGAGTTTGGCTACCAAGCGGCGGCGGCAGCCCATTACGGCACTACCGTCGGCATCCTCGCGGGCGATTTGCAGCAAGGTTGGAGCTACAGCCTGCTGGCGAGTCTGTGGCGTGATGGAGTTAGTCCGGCGGTAGCCCTGGAACTGCTGGACTACCTGGCGATGACTGTGCAGCCAGCCCTCCTGGAAGGCGAGATGCTCGACGTGCAGTTCTCTACCGCCCCGATTGAGACGCTGACTGACGCACTAATCCTGGATATGCTGTTCAAGAAGACTGCTGTTCTCTACCAGTTCGCAGCGCGGGCGGGGGCAATGGTAGGGCAGGACAGTAGTGAGGAGACCGAGATCGTGCGCGCCCTCGTGCGCTTCGCAGGCGACTGCGGCATCGCCTTCCAGTTGCAGGACGATGTACTCGGTATCGTTGGCGACCAGAGCAAGCTGGGCAAACCAGTGGGTAGCGACATCCGCGAGGGGAAGCGCACCCTGATCGTGCGCTACGCCCTTGAATGCGCCGACGAACAGCAGCGGGCCAAGCTACTAGCCACCCTCGGCGACCAAAAGGCCAGCATGGAGGATGTGGCCGATGTGACGCGCTACATGATCACCTGCGGTGCGATAGAGAAGGTGCGCCTCCTTGCCCTACGCTACACCGAAGATGCAGCCAACGCACTGACCATCCTGCCAGAGAGCGACTACAAGCGACTGCTCAATCTTTGGGGCTGGTATACCGTGGGCCGCGACTTCTAACCACCTGGCCTGCTCAGCTACGCGGCAAAGCAACCGCACAACTCCTGCCTTAACCAGACCGGAGATGTAGCTCTGTGCCTTGTGATTAGCAGGCGCAGTTTGGTAAGATAATGGTATAACCAATTGGCCGTCAACCTATCGCTTGAGGAAGGCTAACTTGTGAAAACTATCCGCGACCTCTCCCCCTATCTGCGCCGCCACTGGGTAATGATCGCCCTCGGTACGGGCTGTCAGATACTTACCGCCTTGATCGACCTGCTACCTGCCTTCCTGATCGGCTCAGCGGTCAACGCGATAGGCGAGAAGCAGCCGCTCGGCAATGTGCTGAACTACATCTGGCTGCTGCTCGGCGTAGGCGCAGTCAGTGCCTTCGGGCAGTTCGGTGGTCGCTACTTCGTCGCCTCCGCCTCCCGCAAGATCGAGTATGAGATGCGAAGCGACTTCTTCCTCCACCTGCAAAGCCTGGACGCTAACTTCTACAAGAACCTCTACACCGGCGACTTGATGGCACGGGCGACCAATGACCTGAACCAGATACGCAATATGCTCGGTCCTGGTCTCTCTGGGCTGCTGCGGGTGCCGCTCACCTTCACTGCCGTGGTGATTACCATGTTCACGATCAGCGTCAAGCTGGCCTTGATCGCCGTGCTGCTGATGCCGCTCGTCACCGTCGTCTTCTACCTGCTCAATGGGCGAATGCGTAACCAGTTCGAGAAGGTGCAGGCCCAGTTTGGCGAACTCTCCACGCGGGTGCAGGAGAACCTGAACAGCATCCGCGTAGTCAAGTCCTACGCCCAGGAGGAGAAGGAGATCAAGCGATTTGCGGGCGAAAACAGTACCTACATCAAGCTCAATCTAGTCTATGTTCTGCTCTCCGGCTTGCTCTGGCCGCTGCTGGATGGCTTGCTCGGCGTGGTGACGGCCATAGTGCTGGTGGTTGGCGGTGGCGAGGTGGTGGCGGGCAATATCGGCCTGGATCGCTTCGTCCAGTTCACCATCTACCTGGCCCAACTGGGCTGGCCGATGATCATGCTCGGCTGGACGATGACCCTGCTGCAACAGGGGTCGGCTAGTCTCAAGCGGATCAACGAGGTAATGCACCGCCAGCCGCAGATCAAGGATGAGCCAGAGCGCATTGCCGCTGGCGGCTGGCGCGGCCCAGTGCGGGGCGAGATCGAGTTCCGCAATGTCACCCTCACCTACGATGGCATCCCAGCCCTGGCCGAGGTCAGCTTCCAGGTGCCAGCCGGTAGCACTCTGGCAATCGTCGGCGCAACGGGCAGCGGCAAAAGCAGCATCGTCGGCCTGATCACCCGGATGTATGACCCAGAGCAGGGCCAAATCCTGATAGATGGGGTGGACAGCCGGGCGATCCCCCTGGCCGACCTGCGGCGGGCGATTGGCTACGTGCCGCAGGACAACTTCCTCTTTAGCCTGCCGCTGCGCGAGAACGTCGCCTTTGGCCTGGGCGAGGCCGACGCGGGCAAGCAGATCGTCACCGACCAGAGCAAGAGCAACTACCGCCACAGCCTCTCTGCCTTGCGCGCCCAGGGTCAGGCCGAGGCAGGCAACCTGTTCGTCACCGACGGTCGCCACCTGCCCAACTTCAGCCTGCGCGTCAACCTGGATGACGACCCGATGCGCGAACTGCGCCAGATCAGCCCAGACGAGCGCGAACGAATCGGGCGAGCCGTTGAGATCGCCCGCCTGAGCAAGGATTTGGAACAGTTCCCCGCTGGCCTGGACACGATGATCGGCGAACGCGGCGTAACCCTGAGTGGCGGGCAGAAGCAGCGCAGCGCAATCGCCCGCGCAATAGTGCGCGACCCCGCTATCCTGATCCTGGACGACTCGCTATCCAGCGTGGACACCCAGACTGCCTCCGAAATCCTTAGCGGCCTCAAGCAGGTAATGGCGAAACGCACCAGCATCATCATCGCCCAGCGCATCTCTACGGTGCAGGGTGCCGAGCAGATCATCGTGCTAGAAGATGGCCGGGTGGTCGAGCGGGGCAGCCACATGGCGTTGATCACCCAGGGTGGCCGCTACGCCGCCATGTACCGCCGCGAACTCTTGGCCCAGGAGCTTGATGTTGAGCCAGAGGTGGCAGCGCAGGTTAGCTGAAGAAGGAGGCCGCGGGATGCGAAAGGAAGTCAACGGCGTACCGCTCTACTACAAGCTCTACCCGCAGGCGGGGGCGGGTCGCCCCTGGCTAGTGCTGATCCACGCACTCGGTATGGATAGCGAGAGCTGGCGCGAGCAGGTCGGGCCGCTGGGCGCAGTCTACAACCTGATCACTTACGACGTGCGTGGCTCTGGCCGCTCTAGCTGGCTACCCCTCAATGACAGCCCAGCGGACACAGGTAGTGGTGGCGGTCAACTCAGCTTCGACCTGCTGGCTAGCGACCTGCGTGGCCTGCTGGAAGTGACTGGTCACCCTGACGCAGGGTTGATCGGTTGGGCGATGGGCGGCATGGTTGCCATTGCCTACGCCGCCAGCTACCAGCCGCCCGCGCTCATCTTGGCCGATAGCGCAGCGGCCTACCCAGCAGAGAGCAACACAGTGCTGAACAAAAGGGCAGACGAAATCTTGGCTGGGGGCGACCGCTGGCTGGCAGCAACCGAGGCGCAGGTCAACCGCTGGATCAGCACAGCAGGCCAGCAGCGCAAGCCCCGCCTTGCCCAAACCGCCCTCGACAGCCTGCAAGGCTTCGACCCACCCGCCCTCGCTGCCTTGATGCGTGTGACAGGGGGAGTGCAACTGGCAGACCGCCTGCCACGCATCGGCTGCCCCACCCTCGTACTCGTTGGCGACGAAGATGTAGCAGCCCCGCCCGCCCTGGCTCAGCAGCTAGTCGCTGGCATTGCTGGCGCAGAGTTCGCCACGATCAAGCAGGCGGGCCACCTCAGCCCGCTCGAACAGCCCGCCCAGTTCAACCGCCTGGTGCTGGACTTCCTCGCCCGCAAGCTGGGTTTAGAGGGGCGTACTTGTTGCGTCCCCTACCTCAAACATTATGGATGAAACGCTCGATGCGGGTTAGAGCTTCCTCGATCTTCGCCATGCTAGAGGCGTAGGCAACGCGCACGAAGCCTGACCCACTCGGCCCGAAGGCAGAGCCGGGGATCACCGCCACGTGCTGCTGCTCAAGTAGCTGTTCACAGAACACGCCGTCGTCCAGCCCTGTGCTGCTGATGTCGGGGAAGGCGTAGAACGCCCCTCGCGGCTCGAAGCACGCCAGGCCAATGCGGTTGAAGCCGTCTACTACTACCCGACGGCGGCGGTCGTACTCGCCAAGCATCGCCTGTACTGCCACCTCACTCTCGCTGCTCGCCAGAGCCTCGATAGCAGCGTACTGGCTGACGGTCGGCGCACTCATGATCATGTACTGGTGAATCTTCCGCATCGCCCCCAATACCTCTGCCGGTGCAGCCGCGTAGCCAACCCGCCAGCCAGTCATCGCGTGGCTCTTGCTCAAGCCGCCTAGCAGGATAGTCCGTTCACGTAGGCCGGGTAGGGCAGCAACACAGACGTGTTCAAAGCCGTACACCAGGCGGTCGTAAATCTCGTCGGAGTAGAGCAGCAAGTCATGCTGCTCGGCCAGCCTACCGATCTCGGCAATGTGCTGCCGTTCTAGCACCGCCCCAGTCGGGTTGTTGGGGTAGCCCAGCAGAATCCCCTTCGTGCGTGGGCTGAGGACTGCCTCGATCTGCGCTGCGGTCACCTGGAAGTCGTTGGCCGCCCCAGTCGCCACTGTCACTGGCACACCGCCCGCAAAGACGACTGAGGGCGCATAGGCGACAAAGCACGGTTCGGGGATGATCACCTCGTCACCAGGGTCAATTGTCGCCAGCATTGCCAGGGCGAGAGCTTCACTAACCCCAACGGTGATCAGCACTTCGGTCTCTGCACTGTAGCTGACCGCATAACGGTCGCGCAGGTTGGCAGCGACCAGTTCGCGCAGTTCTAGGATGCCAGAGTTGGAGGTGTAGGCGGTGAAGCCCTGATCCAGCGACCGCTTGCCCGCTGCAATGATGTTGGCAGGGGTCACAAAATCGGGTTCGCCGATGCCAAGCGAGATTACTTCCTTCATGGTCGCCGCGATGTCGAAGAAGCGGCGGATGCCAGAGGGCGGCACGGATGTAACCTTCTGCGAGAGGTAGGAGCGGCGAGTAGCGATAGTCACAGGTAGTCTCCTTGATGTGTGAGCAAGATCAGCTTTGGGCCAGTTAGAGGCAGGCCGAGAGCGGCACCTTCCACTCCTTACCAGCGCGATCCTTGTGGCCGACCAGGCGGTGGAGGCGCAGCAGCAGGTGTATCTCCCGCGACTTGTAGCCAAGCATCCGTGCTGCTTCGCTGGCACTGAGGTAGACGCGTTCGGGGTCAACCGATTGTTCGTCAGCATAGTCGGCGAAGACTTCCTCGATCACCTTGTAGCGTTCTGAGGCGTAGCTGATCGCCAACGGGTCGCGCACGGCGAGGGCTTCACGCCGTTCCTGCTCCACACGCTGGCGCACGGCGCGCACTTTGACTGTCGGCATTTGGCTTTGCGGCTCCTGGCGGATATAGCGGCATTATAACACAGATTGGCGAAAATTGGCCCGATATTTGCCTTTGGCTTTGGCGGTCATGTATAATAGATGGTGCAACTGCATAGTGAGGGCTGGGGGGGTCTGGTGAGCCAGGCTGAGAGGGCGTTCCGATGATACGCCGACCCCGCGAACCTGATCTGGGTAATGCCAGCGTAGGGAAGCTGTAGCACGTGGCCGAAGCGGTCAGGTGCAGCTTGAAGTCACCTGTTTGTGCTGGCCGACTCTTAGGGAGAGTCGGCTGTCTTTCTAAGAGGGGAACAGCAAAGTGCGCGCATTGATCATCACAGGCGGCAAACTGGAACAGCTACCAGACTGGCTGCAACCAGCGGCAGCAGGTGGTCGGGTAGGCTATGACTACCTAGCCTGCGCTGACGGGGGTAGCAACTACGCCCGCCGTCTGGGGCTGCGGCCCGACCTGGTGGTTGGTGATATGGATAGTGTCACACCTGAGACGCTGGCCTGGCTACGTGCGCTTGGCACCACCATGTCGGTCTTTCGCCACGACCAGAAGCAGGAGAGCGACACTGAGCTTGCCCTGCTTTCAGCGGTTCGGACGGGGGCGCGCGAGATCGCGATCCTCGGTGCGCTAGGTGGGCGGCTCGATCATGAGCTAGCCAATCTCGCGCTACTCGCTTTGCCCGAACTGGTGGGCTGCGATGTCTGCGTCTGGGACGGCAACGTGGCAGTCTGCCTCTTGCGCGCTGGGAAGAACAAGATTCAGGGTAAGCCGGGTTCGCTCGTCTCCCTGATCCCCTTTGGCGGCGACGCACGGGGAGTGACTACCACGGGACTGCAATACCCTCTGCACAACGAAACCCTACTCCTCAACCACTCACGCGGGATCAGCAACGTAATGCTCGCGGAAGAAGCCACGGTTGAGATTGGTGACGGACTCCTGCTGGCAATCGTAGACCACGCGACTGGACCTGGCCTCGGCCAGCCCGCCGCGAAGTAACTGTAGAGCGCAGAACTGCTGTAGCAGGCTAGGCTAGCCGTGCTGCACCACGCCCGCGATCTGCGCCATTGCCACAGGAGATCATCTTGGAAACTACTAAAAGAGCGGCCCACAGCGGTGGGCCACTAGCGGCTGTCGGCCTCGGCTTCATCCTCTTGCTGATCGGCTGGATTCCCTTCTACAACTGGATCGGTACTGCCTGGCAGATCAAGGATAGCAACGGTCAGCCCGCCCTAGACCCTGGCACTGGGGCGACTATCGCCCAGGCTATCGCCGGTTCGCTGTTCTGGCTGATCGTCATGGGTGGTCTGATCTTCGTGATTGCCCACTTCAGCGGCGGTTGGCTGGCTGGCTGGGACACGCGGGAGTTGGTCACGGTGGCGGTGATCGGGGCAACATTCGGCGCGGTGTTCAACGGCTGGACGCTGCTTACCAGTGGGCCGCTAGCGGGGCTGGTGGCTGGTCTTGGCCCCTGGGCCAACCTGGAGAACGGCATCTGGTTTATCCCCGCCTTCCTCGCCCCCTACATTATCCGCAAGCCGGGGGCTGCCCTCTTTGCCGAAGCAATAGCTGCCAGCGTCAGCTTCTTGCTTGGGTCACCCTGGGGCTTCTTGGGTGCGGTAGTGGCGGGCCTGGTGCAGGGTCTAGGCGCAGAGGTTGCTTTCGCCCTGTTCGGCTGGCGTAACTATCGACTGGCAGTGATGCTACTCGCGGGCTTCATCAGCGCGGCGGCCAGCTTCGCCTTCGTCTACCCGATCTGGAACGCTGGCTATGATGTGCTCTACAACTCCTTCGGCTTTGTCGCCACTGTAATAGGGGTAACAGGCCTGGGCGTGCTACTCAGTATCGCCCTGGCCGAGGCGTTGCGAGCCACCGGCGTACTTGACCGCTTCGCTCTTGTGCGCGAGCAGCGAGCAGCGGCGAAGCTACATGGCTGATCCTCTGGTTGTGGTTGAGGGCTTTGGCTTCAGCTATGGCGGGGTGGCAGAGGCAGTGTTGCATGACCTCAACCTGCAAGTGCAACGTGGGGAGGTGCTGCTGCTGCTAGGGCCGAGCGGGGCAGGCAAGAGTACGCTAGCCCTCGCTCTCAACGGCCTGATCCCCCACCAGCTTGAGGGCGCGATCAGTGGCCGGGTGATAGTGGATGGCCTGGACACGAGAACGACGACGGTGGCCGAACTCTGCCAGCACGTGGGCCTGGTGCTGCAAGACCCAGACGCGCAGATCGTGCTGCTCACCGTCGGTGATGAGGTAGCTTTTGGCCTGGAGAACATCCGCCTGCCGCCAGCCAAGATGCCCGCCCGCATCAGCCACGCCCTCGCCCTGGTAGGGCTGGCGGACATGGAGGAGCGGGCAACGAATGCCCTGAGCGGCGGGCAGAAGCAGAGGTTGGCCCTTGCTGCCGCCCTCGCCTTCGCCCCGCAACTGCTTGTCCTCGACGAACCGACCGCCAATCTCGACCCGGTTGCGGCCCGCACCTTCTTTGCCCTCTGCCAGCAACTCAAGGCGGAGGGGACGACGATCCTGATCATTGAACACCGACTAGACGACCTGATCGCCTTCGTGGATCGGGTGGCGGTTCTCGACCCAGGTGGCACGGTGGCGGTGACGGGCAGTCCAGCGGCGGTTTTCGGCGACCCTAGCACGCAGGCGATGTTGCAGAGCTATGGGGTTTGGCTGCCGCAGGTGAGCGAAGCCTTGCTGCCACTGGCCGCAGAGGGCGCACCGCTGCCGCTGACGATGATTGAGGCAGATGCGCTGCTGGCAACAAGCGTTTGGGCGGCCAGGAGCAACCAGCCAATGGCAATTAGAGCAGATCTAGGGGCGAGAGAGCGGCCAACAGCCCCTCGTTCTATCATAGAGGTAGAGGGCTTGAGCTACCGCTATCCAGGTGGGCTGGTGGCCTTGCGCGAGGTAGACCTGAGCATCGCAGAGGGGGAGTTCTTCGCGCTGGTAGGGCCGAATGGTAGCGGCAAGAGTACGCTGGCCGCCCATTTGGTGGGCCTGCTACCGACACAAGGTAAGGTTAGAGTGCTGGGGCAGGACGTAGGCCGCTTGCGTGGTGCTGCCGCTGCCAGCCTGGTGGGTTATGTGTTCCAGAACCCTGAGCATCAATTTGTTGCCCGTACCGTGCGCGACGAGGTAGCCTTCGGCCTGCGCGCCGTAGCAAAGGCGCGGCGGTTGAGCGAAGCGGCGATCAACGAGCGGGTAGAGACGATGCTGACTGATTTCGGCCTGCTTCAGTATGCAGCACGCAATCCCTTCAGCCTGAGCCAGGGCCAGAAGCGGCGGCTGAGTGTGGCAACGATGCTGGTCGTCGGCCAACGGGTGCTGATCCTCGACGAGCCAACCTTCGGCCAGGACCAGCGCAACGCCAGCCGCTTGATGGCCCGCTTGCAAAGGCTGAACGAGCAGGGCATCACGATCATCATGATCACCCACGACATGACCCTGGTCGCCGAGTACGCAGAGCGGGTGGCTGTGCTGCTGGCTGGCGAGATCGCTTACTGCGGGCGGCCCCACGACCTGTTCGCCGACCGCGAGTTGATGCAAAGGGCCAGCCTGTTGCCCCCACCGCTCTACGAACTTAGCACTCTGCTGCAAGCGCGGCACCCAGGCTTCCCGCTACTGACCACCGTAGCCGAGTGGCACGCCCTGTTGAGCAACAACCATGCTCACTTACTACCCAACCGACTCGCTGCTACACCGCACCAACCCGACGATCAAGCTGCTGGCAGTAGTGGTGCTGGTCGTGCTTGTCACCTTCGCCTACGACGTAGCAACCCCACTGATCTACCTGCTACTCACCATCATGGCCCTGCGCTTTGGCGGGCAGTTGCCCCTACGCTGGGTTGCGGGCAGCCTCGCGCCCTTCGTGGTCGTCGCCCTCGGCTTCCTGCTCACCAACCTGCTGTTCGCCCGCCCTGTCCTCCATCCCACCAGCCTGTTCAGCCTCGGCCCGCTGACCGTGACGGCGCAAGCGGTAGGGCTAGGGCTGGCGGTGGGGCTGAGGGTGCTGTTCATCGGTACAAGTTCGCTGCTGCTGATTGGTACGACCGAACCCACACGCCTGGTAGTCAGCCTGATCCTGCAAGCAAAACTCAACTATCGGATCGCCTACGCCACCCTGGTTGCCTACCGCTTCGTGCCACTGCTAGCAGCAGAGTACCGCACGATCAGGGCTGCCAGCCGCATCCGTGGGCGCAAGGGCGGGTTGCGCGGCTTGCTGCGCGACACAATCCCCCTGCTGGCGGGGGCAATCCGCAGGGCAGAGCGGATCGCGCTGGCAATGGACAGCCGCGCCTTCGCTGCCTACCCCAACCGCACCTACCGCCAGCCAACCAGCATTGAGCGGGCCGACTGGCTGTTCCTGCTGATCAGCGTGGGCGGTGGCAGCCTGCTTTTCGCTGTCCTGGTCGCCAGCGGCATCACGCGGGGGCTGGGGGCGCAGTTCGCGGGCTAAGGACGGTCAGGGGCGGCAAGATGGTTGCAATATGACCCTTGCTAATGCTACAATGCAAGCCGTACCCTCATCGTGCCAGGAGAAAACTGCCCATGTCTGCTGCTTCCCCCGCTAACGCTGGTATTCGTCGGCGTGGCCCCTTCATCTTCCGCCTGCTCCGGGTCTTGCTAGTGATCATCCTGCTCTTGCTGGTGGCGGCTGCCGGGTTCGTCTACTACTCGATCCAGAAGGCAATGCCCACCATCAGCGGCACCCTCAAGGTGGGCGGCCTCAGCGCAAACGCGATCATCGTGCGCGACAAAGAGGGCATCCCCCACCTCACTGCCGCCAACCCCAGCGACCTGTTCTTTGCCAACGGCTACGCCCACGCCCAGGATCGCCTCTTTCAGATGGAGCTTTTCCGCCGCAATGCCAGCGGGCGGTTGGCCGAGTTCGCTGGCGAGCGCGCCCTTAGCCGCGACCGCCTGATGCGAGCGGTTGGCCTGCGCCGCGTCGCTGAGGAGGAGTACAAGACGCTGACCCCAGAGCAGCGGGAGCCACTCGACCGCTATGCTGCCGGGGTCAACGCCTTCATCGAAGGCCACAAGGACAGCCTGCCAGTGGAGTTTACCCTGGCCGGGATCAGCCCCGAACCCTGGACGGCGGTGGATAGCCTGGCGATTGGCCGCCAGATTCCGTGGACTTTGAGCGGAAACTGGTCTACCGAACTGACCATCGCTGACATTGCCGCCAAGTTGGACACCACGCGGGCTTTGGACCTCTTTCCCGACGTGGATGCCAGCTTCAACACGATCAGTGGCGGCAGCGGCAGCGGCCTGCGCTTGAGCGACCAGCAGGCCGCCGCCAGCGTCGGCAACCCGAACGGTAGCCTGGCTGACTATAAGCAGAGCATCGCCCTCTTTCCCTTGCGGATGAAGATGGAGGGGCTGGGCAGCAACAACTGGGTGGTTGACGGCAGCAAGTCTAGCACAGGCAAGCCACTGCTTGCCAACGACCCCCATCTCGGCGTGCAGAACCCCGCGATTTGGACGCAGTTGCACCTGCAAACCACAGACGGCAGCTTCAACGTGGTCGGCTTCAGCTTCGCTGGTATCCCTGGCGTGGTGATCGGCCACAACGACCGCATCGCCTGGGGCGTGACCAACGTCGGCCCCGACACCCAAGACCTCTATATCGAGCGCACCGACGCAGCTCACCCCGGTCAATACCAGTTCCAAGATGACTGGGAGGATTTTCGGCTGGTGACGGAGACGATCAAGATCAAGGGAGCAGCCGCTGACAACTATGTAGTGCGGATCAGCCGCCACGGGCCGATCATCAGCGACGCACTTAAGGGGGTGAGCAGCACCCTCGCCCTCAAGTGGGTCGCCAACGACCCGGTGGGCCTACTACCTGCGGTGATCGAACTGGATCAGGCAAGAGATTGGCCTAGCTTCCGTACTGCCCTGAGCAAGTGGACGCTGGCGGGCCAAAACTTCGTTTATGCCGACGTGGACGGCAATATTGGCTATCAGGCGACCGGCAAGGTGCCAGTCAGGGCGCAGGGCAACGGCCTCCTACCAGTACCGGGCTGGACGGGCGAGAACGAATGGACGGGCTTCGTCAACTTCGACCAGATGCCCAGCATCTACAACCCGCCCAGCCACTACATCGCCACCGCCAACAATCGGCCCGCCGCTGGCCCCTTCCTCGCCGCACGCTACGCCCCACCCTACCGCATCGGGCGCATCCGCCAGTTGCTTGAGGCAAAGGATAAGTTGAGCGTGGCCGACATGACCGCGATCCAATACGACTCGACTAGCCTGCTGGCCGCCAAGATCGCCCCCTACCTGGCCGCCCTCAAGAGCAGCGACCCGGCAGTGCAGCAGGCGATTGACCGCTTCAAGAGTTGGGACGGCAACATGGCCGCCGACAGCGTGACCGCCGCAATCTATGCCCAGACCTTCAACCGCGTCCTCACCGACACTTTCGCCGACGAACTGGGCAGCGTTGCGGACGAGTACCTCGACCAGGAGGGTGATGCCAGCATCAAGTTGGAGCAGATGCTAGACCGCACCGCCGACCTCTGGTGGGACGACGTGAAGACGGCGGGCAAGCAGGAGCAGCGTGACGACATCCTGCTCAAGGCGATCACCACTGCGGTGGGCGAACTGAACGGCAAGCAGGGTAGCGACCAGGCCAAGTGGCAATGGGGCAAGCTGCACAAGCTCTACCTCGATCACCCACTTGGTGGGGTCAAGGTGTTGGGTATCCAGATTTTTGGTAGCTTCAACCACGGCCCCTACGAGTTGAGTGGTGACAACACGACCGTCAATGTCAGCCACTACTCGGTTGGTGACGCGCTGGATGGTCAGGGCTACGATGAAACCGCTTATCCCTCGATGCGGAAGGTGGAGGACGTAAGCGACTGGGCTGGTTCACGCTGGATACTACCCGGTGGGGCCAGCGGCCAGCCCTTCAGCAAGCACTTCGGCGATCAGGTGGATGGCTACATGGGCGGCAAGTACAACCCGATCCGCTTCAGCGACGCGGCGATCAAGGACGGAGCCGAAGGCACCCTCACCCTCACCCCTTAGCAGCTAGTCAGCGGCAAACGGAAGGGGGAGCGGCTACCGCTCCCCCTCGTTGCTGCTAGCTGCCAACCCTAGCCCTGGTAGGTGTCGTCAAAGACAGACCAGTGGTTGTAGTTGTCGTAGCTGTACTGGTCGCGGTCGTTGTAGATGACGTAAATCTTCTTCAGCACCGGCCCGGCGTAGATCATCTGGCCGCGCTGGAAGTATTGCTGCGCGCCGCCACCCGCTGGGCTGCCCAACGCAGCAACCGTCTCTGGGGCGGTAGCGAAGCCGAGGCGTTCGCGCACTCTTGCGCCCGTTCCCTCGCGCCACACCTTGCCGAAGCCGCGCAGGGGGACGTAGAGGCCTGCCGGGGCTGTGATGTTGGTTGGCTCTGCCTCATTGGTGTAGGTATCATCAAAGGCTTGTATGCTACCATCTTCAAAGAGGACGTATATCTTCTTGTAGCTGTAGCTGCCAGACTGGTAGATCACGTCCAGCATCTGCCCATGCTCAAAGTATTGTTGGGCGGTAGTGATGGCACGCTCGGCCTCGTAGTTGCAACCAAGCTGCTGCTGCACCTCTGGGTGGTCGGCCCAGACCTTGCCGAAGCCGCGCACTGGCACCCGCCCGCCAGGGCAGTTCTGCACAACCGGGGCTGGCTTGCCTGCATCGTTGTAACGCCAGGAGTAGTAGTGCTGGCCGATATTGCCCATCTGTACCTTGAAGCCCGCTGGCGCACTCGGCACGTAGGTGAGGACGCGCCGCTCGTAGGGCTGGATTAGCACGTCGGTGTTGGTCTGGCCTGCGATCTTGACGCTGGCCCAGTATGCGTCGGCAATTGGGTAGCCAGTGGCATAGAAGTAGGGGTCGTTTAGGCGGGCGTTGACCGTCTTGCCGCCCTGCACTAGCGGGCCGCTGGCATTGAGGAAGTCCCAGAAGACGGTGGGGACGTTGTGGCGGGTGGCGGCCTCGTAGTAGGTGTACTTGACGCTGTAGCTGCTGAAGCGGCTGTCGGTACCGAGCCGACCAGCACGGTCAATGGTCGAGGTGGCAGTCTGGTTCAGCTTGTTGATGTCGCCGTAGTCGTAGGTAGCAGAGCGGAAGCTGGCGTAGGTGGGGGCGGAGAGGTCGTCAGTGTCGCTGGCGAGGGCGATCTCGGCGGCGTAGCGGGCCACGAAGCGGTTGTTGCCGGTCTGCATCTGGCCGCTGATCAACTCTTTGGTCAGTAGGCCATTGGTGACGTAGAAGGGGTTGCTCCTGTCGCCGTTGGGGTCGTTGATCTCCATACGGCTCTTGTCAAAGTATTGGACGAGGTGCTTGCCGCCGACTCCCTCGGCGTAATCTTCATTGGTGGTGTAGCCAGGTAGCGGCCCCCAGTAGAAGCTGCGCTTGACTGCGCCGCTGTCTACCAGGCTGTCAGTGCGCGTCCAGGTAGTCTGGAACGCTAGGTCCGCGAAGTTATTGGGGGCAGCGTTCGCCAGGCCAAAGCTGCCGAACAGCAGGCCGAAGATAGCGATGGCTGCCAGGATCGTAGTAAACCGCTTCATCATCTTACTCCTTAAGTGTTGTCTAGCTGACGGTTGATCGTTGCTGTGGGGATCGATCCACGCGGCGGGGCTTGTGTCCCTGTCACTCTGATCAACGGACAAGCAGCTTGCAGGTTGCGCCCCAGCCTCTCCTATTATAGTGCGACCTACACTGCTAGCTTCAAACAGAAAGGCGCGGCCAGTTAGCCGCGCTCCTTACTACCCTTGTAGTCACCGCTTAAGGGTTTTGGCCGCCACGAGCATAACGCCACTCGTAGTAGTGGTGACCAATATTGCCCATCTGCACCTTGTAGCCAGTTCGCCCGTCAGGCTGGTAGGTAAGCACACGCCTTTCGTAGACCTGGATCAGCACGTCGACCCCCTGCACCCCGTTGATTTTGACTTTTGCCCAGTAGGCTTCGCTGATCGGGTAGCCAGTCGCGTAGTTGTAGGGATCGGTCAGACGGGCGTTCACTTGCTTGCCGTTGATCAGTACGGGGCCAGTCGTGTTGAGGAACCGCCAGAACACGTCGGGGATGTTGTGCTTGGTGGCTGGCTCGTAAGCAAACTCAGTCACACCTTTGCTAGCGAAGCCAGTGCCATTACTGGTGATGCTGCCGTCGCGGGCAATGGAGGCTTCGACGATGCTGCCAACGAAGCTGGCACTGGTAGTAGCAATGGCATTGTGGAAGCTGGCATAGGTGGGGGCATTGCCATCGTCAAGGTCACTGGCGAGGGGTATTTGGGCTGGCTCAAGTGGCTTGAAGCTGTTGTTGCCGATCTGGTAACGGCCCTCGATCAGTTCCCTTGCCAGCAGGCCAGCGGTGACGTAGAAAAGGTTGCTCTTGTTGCCGTTGGGGTTGTTGATCTCCATGCGGCCTTTATCGAAATATTGCACCAGGCGGTAGCCGGTACCATCGGGAGCTTCTACATAAGGCTCACGCGTTCCATCACTGAGGGGCTTTGGCCCCCAGTACCAGCTACGACTGACCTTGCTAGAGGCTATCAATTGGTCAGTACGACTCCAGGTACTTTGGAAGGCTGCGTTGGCGAAGCCGTAGTTGGTCGCTATCTGTGCCTGGGCAACCAGGCTAAAGCTAGCAAACAGGGTAGCCAACAAGACGAAACCAATGCTCAAACGGAAGGTTCGATTGTTCACCTGAATATTCCCCTTTTAGCCCGGCGGCTGCTAAGTGAGTGGGTTGACCTTGTCAGTATACTACACAAGCACGTACTAGGTATGGTACTATCTAACAGACCGCAAAAAGAGTGGCCGCCGAAGCAGCCACCCCATGTCTAGTCTAAAGTCTATGAGTTTAGCCGCCGAACGTGTCGGCGTAGACTGCCCAACGGTCGATCTCGATGGGGGTGCTGTGGGGGTTGGCAAAGGCAGTGTGGGTGGTGCCAGTAGTATTGTGCAGGGCGTAAATCTTCCTCGCGCCCAGGTCGGGGTAGACCATCAGGCCACCATCGAAGTATTGTATGGGTGCGCCACCGCTCTTGGCAATATTATCGTAGTAGACGACGGTGGGGCTGTCTAGCGCAGTGCCGAGGCCACTCAGTAGGTTGCTCGATTGATCACGCGCCGGGAAGATGGGACTGGGCTGCCGCTGGTCGAAGTTGCGGGGCAGACCAATGTGTGAGAGGGTGGTAGCGGTGCCATCACTGTAGAGAGCGTATATATCTTGATAGTGTTCACCACTGTAGTAATCATAGTTGTTGATAGCGATCAACTTACCGCCCGTGAAGGTCTGAGCGGTGACTGTAGCCCGCTTCTCTGCGCTAACAGAGCAACCGAGATTGATCTTGACCAGCAGGCTCTCGTTCCACAGCTTGCCAAAGCCGAGGGTTGGGCTGTGGTCTCCGGCACAGGTGCCAGCAACAGCGGCAGGCTTGCCCGCATCGTTGTAACGCCAGGAGTAGTAGTGCTGGCCGATATTGCCCATCTGTACCTTGAAGCCCTCTGGCGCGCTTGGCACGTAGGTGAGGACGCGCCGCTCGTAGGGCTGGATTAGCGCAACGGTTGCCTTGCCGCCAATCTTGACTTGCGACCAGTATGCGTCGGCGATGGGGTAGCCAGTAGCGTAGAAGTAGGGGTCGTTCAGGCGAGCCGTTACCTGCCGCCCGTTTTCCAGCACCGGGCCGCTGGCATTGAGGAAGTTCCAGAAGACATCGGGAATGTTGTGGCGGGTGGTTGGCTCGTAGTAGCTGTACTTAACCTTATGCTGGCTGTAGTCGTAGCCATAAGTGGCCGAGCCACCATGCTCGAAGTCTAGCACTCCTGCGCGGTAGATGATCGCCGTGACCGTCTGCCCCGTCTTGTCGCTGTCGCTGAGGGCAACTGCCCCTCGGAAGCTAGCGTAGGTGGGGGCAGTACCATCATCGGTGTCGCTGGCGAGGGGGATGACGGCGGGCCAGCGCAATACCTGGCTGTCGTTGCCAGTCTGCATATAACCGCTGATCAACTCTTTGGTTAGCAGGCCATTGGTGACAAAGAAGCGGTTGTTGCGCTCGCCGTCGGGGTTATTGATCTCCATGCGGCTCTTGTCGAAATACTGGACGAGGTGCTGACCGTCCTTGCCCTCGGCGTAGGGTTCGTAGAGACCAGCGGTGTTGCTACCAGGCCCCCAATAGAAGCTGCGCTTGAGTGCGCCGCCGGAAACAAGCTGGTCGGTGCGCGTCCAGGTGGTTTGGAAGGCGGGGTCGGCGAACGCGGCTGGGGCGGCTCCGACTGGCAGGTTGCCAAGCAACAGGGCAACGAGCAGGGCGAAGACAGCAAGGGAGCGGAAGCGGTTGAGGCTGGACATCATATCTTCTTTCAGCGGCGGCTTGCCGCAGTACCAAGTGAATCATCTACTGCTTGTAACGAACATAGCTGAGCGAGGTTACAGCAAATCCGCCCCTGATCTTGATGATCTTAGGGCGGGCGGCAAATAGCTATTTGGAGGCAGCCAACCGATTTGTTGGCCGCCTTGAGGGTTCAGCCACCGGCCCAGCGACGGTAGAGGTCGTGTTCGATGTCGAAGCAGTCAAGGGTGCGCCCCACGATGTAGTCGATCATGTCGTCCAGCGTCTTGGGGTGATGGTAGAAGGGCGGCGCGGCCATCAGCACGGTTACGCCCATGCGGGCCAGCTTGAGCAGGTTCTCCAGGTGGATAGCGTGCATTGGCGACTCGCGGGGGACGATCACGAACTTGCGCCCCTCCTTCAGGGTCACGTCGGCGGCGCGCAGCAGCAGATTGTCAGCATAGCCACTGGCGATCCCGGCTAGCGTCTTCATGCTACAAGGGATCACCGCCATGCCCAGGCCGCGAAAGCTGCCGCTAGCGATAGCGGCTGCCAGGTTGTCTACCTTGTAGTGGCGGTCGGCCAGGGCGTAGATTTCCTTGGGGTCGCGCCCAGTTTCAATGCGGATCGTGGTCTCCCCCTCTGGGCTGATCACCAGGTGGGTCTCGATCTCTGGGTTGGCACGCAGCACCTCCAGCAGGCGTATGCCATAGATCACCCCGCTAGCCCCAGAGATACCCACCGTTAGTCGCTTGACCATCTAGTATTCCCCCTGTCGTTGTTTGCTTGATTATAGCACACGACGCGCAGCAAACAGCCCCTCCGCTGTGACAGGGGAGGGGCCAGGGGGTGCAGTCTACTCGTGGCCGCTGAACATCCGCTCGGTCAGGCTGGCGGCCAGCCGCAGGGGGAGCAGGTGAGCAGTGCTGGCTAGAAACTTCTGGTCGCCAGGGGCGGCGATCACGTAGCCCTCGTTCTTCGCCAAAGCCTTAAGCGCGATCTGCACCACTTCGCTCGCCTCCATTGTGCTGCCAGTTGGGTTGTTCGGCTCGCTGGCGACGCTGGCGAACTCGGTGTTGGTGTAGCCGGGGCAGAGGCAGAGTACCTGCACGCCCTTGTCTTTCACCTCTGCCCACAGCCCCAGGCTAAAGTTGAGGACGAGGGCTTTGCTCGCCCCATAGACGGCCATCTGGGCGATAGGCTGGAACGCGCCAGTGCTGGCGATGTTGATGATCCCACCAGCACTGCGCTCTACCATCTCGGCCACGTAGAGGCCGGTTAGTTCAACCAGTGCATCTACGTTGAGGCGCAGCATCTGCATCGAGCGAGCGACCGGGGTCTGGCTGAAGCGGCCCGTTGTGCCGAAGCCCGCACTGTTGACCAGCAGAGCGACCTGGTAGCCACGCCCTGCTACTTCGTCGTGCAATCGCTGGCGGCTACCAGCCTCGGCCAGGTCGAGGGCCAGGTAGTCGGCCTGGATGTTGTGCTTGCTACTCAACTCGGCGGCCAGCTCCTGCAATCGATCTGCGCGGCGGGCCACGAGAAACAGATTGTTACCCTGCGCGGCAAGCTGGCGGGCGAACTGCTCGCCGATGCCGCTACTTGCCCCCGTCACCAGAGCCACCGTCGTCAGCTTCTTTTCACTCATCATCTACTCTCTTTCCCTGCTCCCAGATGGGGCAAAAGTGGGGTTGCGCTCAAGCTCCCTCGGTGGGGATCATCCGCTTCGTCAACTGGGCAATCAGGCGGCGCGGGGCAATGGTGGCGGCCCACTTGAGCAGCCGCTGCTCTGGGCTGGCGATCACCACGTAGCCCTTGTTGCGCGCCAAAGCCTTGAGTGCGCCACGCACCACCTGCTTTGGACTAACCGCTCGGTTAGCGGCCTGGGTAGGCATCCCGGCCACATCCGCCCACGCGGTTGCTGTCGCGCCAGGGCAGAGGGCAAGCACGCGCACACCACTCTCCTTCACTTCTGCCCAGACTGCCATACTGAAGTTCAGCACCAAAGCCTTCGTGCCAGCGTAAAGAGCAAGGTTGGCTACCGGTTGGAAGGCAGCAGTGCTGGCAACGTTGATGATGTCGCCCGACCCACGCTGTACCATCCCTGGCAGGTAGAGCGCAGTTAGCTCGATCAGGGTGTCCACGTTGACCTGCACCATCTGCATCGCCTGCTCCAGTTCGCTGCTAGCGAAACCCCCGGCCAGGCCGAAGCCCGCGTTGTTGATCAGCGTGCCAACGGTGTAGCCGCGCCGCTGAACCTCGTCGTAGAGTTGCTGCGGGCTGGCTGGCTCGCTCAGGTCGCTAGCGATGTAGTCAGCCTTGATGCCATAGTATTCTTGCAGCCGCTGGCAGATCGCTTGTAGCCGCTCCTCACGGCGGGCGACCAACAGCAGGTCGAAGCCGCGCTTTGCGTAGAGGCGGGCGAACTCCTTGCCGATGCCACTACTGGCCCCGGTGATCAATACCACGCCCTGGGGCTTGTTATCTTCTGTCATATTGCTCCTCTCGTGCAGTCCAGGTCTGCGCGGCGGCAGCAGGGGAGGGCTAACTCCGTCTCTGCTGCTGCTTCAGCCGCACACTCGCGCAATTCAGTGACGATGCTCAGCAGTTCGTCAACCACGTATTGCCAATCCAGCCGATAGTGAATCTCCTGCCCAGCCCGCTCGCTCTGCAACACGTGTGCATCCTTGAGCAGCTTGAGGTGGTAAGAGATCGCCGGGCGGGTGAGGCTGAAGTGGCTGGCGATCTCGCCCACGTTCATCCGCCCCTCCTCACCCAACAGAAAGATGATGTCGAGCCGCGCCCGGTCACCGAGGGTGGTCAGCAGTCTGCCGACTAGCTCTTTATCGAGCATGATAGCCCCTTCTTCGGTAAACAAGTTCAAACTTGTTTACGCATCGCCATTATACGATCTGGCGGCAGCGATGTCAAGCTGGGGGTAGCCACGTTCGGGGCAAGTGCAAGCAGGCGGCTAGCCAGGCAGCCACGGCAGCGGGCCACGCAGCCACGGCAGCAAGGCTAGCCACTACCTTCGTTCTGTGCTATAATCTACATTGCCTGCCACCGCCTAGCGCGGGCAGTGCAACCAATCTGGCGAACCGGGCGATCCACACTGGGGAAGGAAGCAGACAATGGCTACGATCCGTAACTACGACCACGATTTTACCGCTGACGAGCAGTTGAAGGACGACGAACGGGCGGGGGGGATGATCGACATTCCGCGCATCAAAGCGGCGGTGTTGGAAATACTTGAGGCTATTGGCGACGACCCGAACCGCGAGGGGCTGGCTGACACCCCCCGACGCATTGCCGAGATGTATGCCGAAATCTTCAGCGGGCTGCACATCGACCCGATCAGCGTCCTCAACACCAGCTTCAGCGAGGATCACCATGAGATGGTGGTGCTGAAGGATATCCCTTTCTACAGCACCTGCGAACACCACTTCGCCCCCTTCCATGGTCGCGTCCACGTCGGCTACATCCCGAACGGCAAGGTGGTGGGCGTGAGCAAGCTGGCCCGCTGCGTCGAGGCGGTCGCCCGCCGCCCGCAGTTGCAGGAGCGCATCACCTACATGGTTGCCGAGTCGCTGATGAAGGGGCTGAGTCCGATGGGCGCGGGCGTGGTGGTCGAAGCCGAACACCTCTGCATGACCATGCGTGGGATCAAGAAGCCGGGCAGCAAGATGATCACTTCGGCGATGCGTGGCGTGTTCGAGCAGAACGCGATCACGCGCAACGAGTTTCTTAGCCTGGTGATGACGCGCGGCGACATATTTTAGCTATTTGGCGGCAACTATGAACTACAACCTGCGAACAATCACTGCTCGCCCCGATCTGGTGCGGGCCGAGATCGAGGCGGTCGGGGTCGACCCTGCTGGCTACGACGTGCTGACCCCCAAGGGGGAGCAGTACGTCTTGCGGGCCAGCGGCCTCAAGTCGCCTGCCGTCGCCATCCTCAAGCAAGAGTTGCTGGCGCGGGGTGGTGACGCAGCGACCAACAAGGGGGTGCTGACCTGCGCGGTGGAGCGCAGCGATGTGCTGATTTTCGCCAACGCCCGCCAGTTGCGCGCCCTGGCAAACGGGCTGAAGGGTCAGCCCTTCGGCCTGCCAGAGCTTGGCGAACAGATCAAGTCGCTGCTAGATGGTCTGCATCGCGCATTCGCGCCCCTCTCGCTCGGCGAGTACAGCCTGCCGCTGGGCGAACGCACGCTCGTGATGGGCATCCTCAACCTCACCACTGACAGCTTCAGTGGCGACGGCCTGGGAGCAGACGTGGAGGCGACCTTGCAGCAGGCGCGCGGCTTTGCGGCAGGGGGCTGTGACATCCTCGACCTTGGCGCAGAGAGTACCCGCCCTGGCAGCGAGGGGATCACGGCGGACGCGGAGCTAGCCAGCCTGCTCCCGGTGATCGCTGCCCTGCGCGACCCTGACCGCGGGGTGCGCTTGCCGCTTTCGATTGACAGCAGCAAGGCAGTGGTCACCGACCAGTGCATGGCTCTGGGCGCACAGATGATCAACGACATCAGTGGGCTGCGCGGCGACCCAGCAATGGCGGCGGTGGCGGCCAAGTGGCAGCGGCCTACCTGCGTAATGCACATCAAGGGGGTGCCGCGCACCATGCAGGTGCAACCGACCTACGACGACCTATTGGGCGAGGTGATCGCTTACCTGCGCGAGAGCGTGGAGTTGGCGGTGGCGGCGGGGTTGGCGCGAGAGTTGGTGATCGTTGACCCTGGCATTGGCTTCGGCAAGAACTTCGACCACAACCTGGAGTTGCTGCGCCGCCTGCCAGAGTTGCACAGCCTCGGCCAACCGCTGCTAGTAGGCACCAGCCGCAAGCGGTTCATCGGCCACCTGCTGGGCGACCTGCCGCCAGAGCAGCGCACCTGGGGGACGGCAGCGACGGTAGCGGCCAGCGTCGCAGGGGGGGCGCACATCGTGCGCGTGCATGATGTTGCCGAGATGGTGCAGGTGGTGCGGGTGGCCGATGCGATCCGACGAGGGTGGGTGGCAGCATGAGCGTGGCCTATCTTGGCCTGGGGTCAAACATCGGTGAGCCAGCCGCCAACCTGGAGGCCGCCGTCGCTGCCCTGGACGTGATGGCGGGCATCGCAGTGCTGCGACGCTCGCGCTGGTATGGCAGCAAGGCGGTTGGCTACACCGAGCAGCCCGATTTCGTCAACGGCGTGGTGGAGATCGCCACCGACTTTACGCCCAGCGAGTTGCTGGCGGCGGTCAAGGGTATCGAAGCGGGGCTGGGCCGCACGCCGAGCTTCCGCTGGGGGCCACGCCTGATCGACCTCGACATCCTCGACTACAGCGACGCGGCTGGTCAGCGCATCGTCCGCGGCGACCGACCGATCATCCCCCACCCCAGTATGCACGAACGCCGCTTTGTGCTAGAACCGCTAGCCGAGCTAGCCCCCACCTGGCAGCTACCAGATGGGCGCAGCATTGCGGAATTGCTGGCGGGGGTGCAGGAGCAGGAGCTATGGCCGCTGGGTTGAGTGCAAGAGGGGTGATCGGTGACAACCTTCGACAACGCAACGATCTTCCGCACGTTGCAGCGTCATTAAGTACGCGCAGGATCGTGAAGCACTGATCCCAATAATGCATGTCTAGATCAAGCAGCAAGTTAACCTTGAACCTGGCTACGGCCTTGAGCAATTCGCGACGGAGCAGCAATTATGAGCTATCGCAGCATCAAACCCTACGGCGTGTGGGCCGAGTCGATACTGGGTTGGCACAAACGCATCCGCGAGGACGCAGCGTTGGGGCAGGAGCTTGTGCGCTTCTTCCAACTGGCGGCGGAGTGGCTGCCGAAGTATACTTACGAGCAAGCTCTGTTCGGGGTGGCGGGCGACAACATCAACATCATAGTCGGCAACGTCTGGCTGGCTTCTATGGGACTCTGGCACGGCGGCAGGCTCTGTCTGATGGTCAACCGCCCTGACCTGAACGATATGCCGCTGGCCGCGATTAACGGCGGCCCAAACTTCGGCTTCAAGTTCTACCCCTGGGCGGATGTTGCTGACCTGAACAAGCGGGCCGACCTCTGGCTGGTCTACGCTGAAGCCACCGAAGGTATCTGGAACTATCCTGTCGCTAGGCAAACCGCCGCCCCCAACAAGCGAGGCAGACAACAGTTGAGTGCAGTCATGGAGATCGTCAATGAGTAAGCCAACCTTCCGCCCCTACGCCGTTGGCGAGGAAGCGGCGGTCTCCCGCCTGATGCACGGCCTCTACGACGAGGGGGATGGCATCCGCAGCCTGGACGACGCGAAGATCGCTCGCACCTTTGCCCACCTCAGCCTCGGCGAACAGTGCGGCTACTGCCTGGTGGCAGTGGACGAAGCGGGTGTGATTGCCGCCTACGCCCTGCTCTTTCCTTTCTGGAGCAACGAGTATGGCGGCTTGCTGCTGCTGCTCGACGAGTTCTATGTGGCAGCAGAGCGGCGCAGTCAGGGGCTAGGCGGCCAGTTCCTTACCTTCATCGAAGGCTTCGCGAAGGAGCGCGACTACCGCGCCCTCAACTTCATCGCCATGAGCCACAACACGCGAGCGGTTGACTTCTACCTGCGGCAGGGCTACTACCAGATACCCGCCTACTCCTTCGACAAGCTGTTGAACGAGGGTTGAGCAGTCTACAATCAACTAGAACGAGGTGACTAGTGGTTGAACAAAGAGGTAGGCGCACTGGGTTGCGTTGCCGACAGATGATCGCGCTGTTGCTGGTGGCTGGTTTGCTGGGGGGCTTGTGGTCGCTGCCGGGTGCAGCAGTGCAGGCGCAGGCGGCGCAGGCGATTGGTGGCTTGCCGCCCGCAGTCTACGCCCTGAGCGAAGATGCCACCTACGCGGCCACCGCTAGCGGTGTGTACAGAGCCGACAGCGCGGGCCGCTGGCAGGCGGCGGGATTGATTGGCATTAGCGTCTACGCTCTGGCCTCCTATGCAGCGGGCAGGACGCTCTATGCGGCGGCGGATGGGGGTGTGTACGCGACGATGGATGGGGGAGCGCACTGGCAGCACGCGCTAGTACTGCGTGGGCGGGCGATCTGGCTGGGCCTGAGCATCCGCGCCCAACGCCCCACCCTGATGGCAGCTACGGATGGCGGTATTTACGTACAGCAGAGCGGTGGGGAGTGGCAGAACAGCCTGGTGGGTAAGCAGATAGTAGCCGCCGTGTTGGACGAGGGTAGCAGGCTGGTTTACGTCGCCAGCGGCTCCACACTCTGGCGCGGCAGCATTGACGGCACTGACTGGCAGCCACTGACTGCCCCTGGGGGTACGATCAACGCGATGATCCAGGGCAGGAGCCTCTATGCCGCCAGCAGTCGCGGCCTCTACCGTTCCAGCGACGGGGGGACAACCTGGTAGACGCTGATCAAGGATGTGCGCTGCACCTTCGTCGGCCTGCGCGACCTCGACACCAGCCTCCGCATCTACGCCGAAGCGGGCGGCAGCTTGCAGGTGAGCAGCGACGACGGCGCGACCTGGCAGGTGTTGGCCGCTGTGCCAGCCGGTAGCTACCACCTGCTAATCCGCGACCCTGGCAGCACCAGCGGCAGCTACCTGCTGGCGGGCGATGCAGGTCTGTTCAGCCTGGCCGAAGATCGCCTCAGCCTGGTCAACCTCAACGCCGCCGCTGCCAGCCACCTTGCCTATGGCATCAGCCGTAACAGCACGGGGAACGCTCAGCCCTACCTCTTTGCCGCCCGCGCTGATTTCGTCTACCGCTCGACTAACGCCGGGGCTAGCTGGCAGGCAGCGGCGGCTGGTCTGCGTGGCGACGTGCGTGACCTGGCAATCAGCAATGGCGGTAAGTTGTTGGCTGCCACCAGCGTTGGCCTCTACCTCAGCGACGATAGCGGGGGGAACTGGCAGCGCAGTGACGACGTAGCCTGCGCTCTCACCAGCCTCACCCAGCACCCGACGGTGGCAGCCACCCTCTATGCAGCCTGCACCCTCGGCGGCCTCTACCGCTCGACTGACAGTGGGGGAAGCTGGCAGCCACTGACGAGCAACCTCCCAGCGGCTGCTGCTCGCCTCACGGTTGACCCAACGGCTCCGCAGGTGATCTACGCCGCCCTGGACTATGCGCCCCCACTCTGGCGGTCGGTGGATGGAGGCGCGAACTGGCGCAGCGTCAGTAGCAGCCTACCTGCTGGTCTTAAAGTAGCAGCCCTGACGGTGCGCGGGCAGGTGGCACCGCCCGCCCTCGCGCTCAAGGTGGCCGAGCCGTCGCCCGTCACCGTCTACCTGGCGGCGGGCGGCGCACTCTACGCCAGTGCGGATGCTGGCAGCAACTGGCAGGCGATAGCTCTACCCACAGCCCTACGAGGCAAGCTGCTCTACGACCTGCGCCTGCTGGCAAGCGACGACCTCTACCTGGCGAGCAGTGGGGGTTTGTTCGCCAGCAGCGATGGCGGGGTGAGTTGGCTGACCATTAGTAGCCAACCGACTGTCGCGCTGGCCGCGAACGTCAATGCCAGCAGCGTGACCGTGTATGGCGCGGGGGCGGCCAATACTGCCATCGCCAGCTACCTGGCTACACGCCCCCAGGCCACCACTAGCCCACAAACCAGCCTGCCGACTGACAGGGCCGAGCCGCAGGCGGGCGCGATCTACTTCAAGGAGACAGGTCACAACCTCAGCGGCAACTTCCAACGTTTCTGGCAACAGCGTGACGGCCTACGCGTCTTTGGCTACCCTCTAACCGAGCAGATTAGCGAGACGGTGGCGAGCAGACCTGTCAGCAGCCCCAGCAGTCAGCAGCTAACTGTGCAGTGGTTCGAGCGGGTGCGCCTGGAGTACCACCCAGAGTTGACCGCCACCGAGCCAATCGTCATCTCTCTACTAGGGGCCGAGTTGACGCGGGATCGCTATTTCATCGCCGCCCGCTTCCGGGCTGGGCCTGAGATCGAATACTTTCCACAGACGCGCCACGTAGTGCAGGCGGGCTTCCTCAAATACTGGCGGGCGAATGGCGGCCTCTACACCTTCGGCTACCCCGTCAGTGATGAGCTACGCGAGGGCGACCTGACGGTGCAGTGGTTCCAGCGCACCCGCTTCGAGTACCGCCCGGAGTACGCTGGAACCGCCAACGAGGTGCAACAGAGCCAACTGGGGCGGCAGGTGCTGCGCGAACGCGGCTGGCTCCGCTAAAGTCACTTGCCAGCCCCAATATACAGCGCAAGGCTGATAACCTCAAGCCGTCGCTTCGGGTACACTGTTGTACGAGGGGTGGTGCAAAGCTACGCCAAGAGGAGCGCAGAGGTTGAAACATGATAACCTGGGGCAGAATGTTGACTTTCGGAAGTTGTGGCTAGGCAAACTCGTCTCGGCCTTCGGTTCGCAGATCAGCAGCATGGCGATCTACTACGTCGCGCTACTGGTGCTGAAGGCGGGGCCAGAGCAGCTTGGCTGGCTGACGGCGGCAGGGTCGCTGCCCTACCTGTTCGTCAGCCTATTCGCGGGGGTATGGGTGGATCGCCTGCGCCGCCGTCCCCTACTAATCGCTGCCGACCTCGGTCGGGCCGTGCTGCTCGCCTCGATCCCCCTGACCGCCAGCTTCGGTCTACTAACCTTCGGCCAACTATTGCTCGTCGCCCCGCTGGTTGGCACCCTCACCATCCTCTTTAATGTGGCAGAGCAGGCTTACCTGCCCAGCGTGGTAGAGCGTGGGCAGTTGGTGGCGGCCAACAGCAGGCTGGCGGCCAGCGATGCCGCCGCTGAGGTAGGTGGGCCAGCAGTGGGCGGCGTGCTGGTTAGCCTGCTCACCGCGCCCTTCACTATCCTCCTTGATGTTGCCAGCTTTGTCTTCTCTGCCGCCTGCTTCTGGCTGGTACGTAAGCCAGAGCCAGCAGCGGTGCTGCGCGACGAGCAGAGCAACCTCTGGCGCGAGATCGGAGCGGGGCTGCGCCTGGTAGGCAGCAACCAGATCGTGCGGGCGATCACCCTCAGCATGGCAACTTCCGCCCTCTTTGGCAACTTCATCGGCACCCTTTACACCTACTATGCGATCCACGACCTCGGCCTCGACCCGGCAGCGGTCGGCGTGGTGATCGGGGTAGGCGGGGCGAGTGCGCTGCTCGGCACGCTGCTGGTCGGCCCCCTCAGCCGCCGCTACCCGCTAGGCAAGCTGATGATCGGCTGCATGGTGGCCCACCGCCTGGTTCAGTTGACGATCCCGCTAGCCGGGGGGCCGCCACCGCTTGCCTTCGCCATCATGCTGATTGGGCAAATCGCCGATGTGTTTGGCACAGTGTACATGATCAACGAAGTTAGTCTGCGCCAGAGCGTAGTGCCAGACCACCTGCTGGGCCGGGTCAACGCCAGCGTCAACTTCCTGGTGGGAGGGCTGGTGCCAGTCGGCGCACTGCTCGGTGGCTGGCTGGGCCAACACCTGGGCGCAAGGCCGACCCTCTGGCTAGCTACCCTGGGGCTGCTGGCTGCCACCCTCTGGATCATCTTCTCTCCAATCCGCAACCTGGTTGAGCAACCGGGTCTGGTAGAGGAGAAACAGGTTGTGCCAGCCACGTTCGTAGGGTGACTGGCGGTCTAGCACCTGGGTAGAGAGCAGGGTTGACGGCTAGCGCGTCGCCACGCTCACCTCGTCCACGTAGAAGCTGGTGGGGCTGCGTGCGCCGTTGGTAGCGGCGAAGGCAACCTGGATCGTTTGGCCCTGGTACTGGCTCAGGTCGTAGCTGGCCGCCTGCCAATCCCCTGCCGCGTTGCCGTCGCTGATCGTCTGCAAGGTGACAAGGGGGCTGCCGTTGCGGTCGCGCACGCGCACGTAGAGGAAGTCGTAGCTATGGGTTTGCTCTGTCGTCTGCGCCAACCAGTAGTAGCGCAGGCTGACGCTGGTCGCGCCCTTTGGCACGCTGATCGTCTGGTAGAGGCTAGCGGTGCAGTTGTTGTAGCCGCAGAAGTGCGCGCTGCTCTTGCCTGCGTGCGGCTTCTGGCCGTCAACCAGCTTGCCGCCCTGCATCTCCTTAGCCGTCCAACCGCTCGTCCCCTGCTCAAAGCCACCGTTCTTCAACAACTCTATGCTGCCACTAGCAACGGTGGGGCTAAGGCTGGTCGGTGGGGGCAGCGCGGTGGGGTTGCCAGCTTGATTGCCACCACTGCTTGCCAGCCACTCGGTGGCATTGAGAAACAGGGCGGCATTACTACCAGCCCGGTCGTCCCAACCGTTGTAGCAGATGTCGGCTCCGCCACAGGTGCCGTCATCGAAGGCAGAGCTATCGCCGATAGCGACGATCCGCCCCTTGCCGTAGCTGCTGCGGCTGACGAACGCACCCTTGCTCCCCTGGTTGTCGAAGCCACTACGGAAGATCACCCCACGTGCAGCAGGGTTAGCGGTGGTGTCCAGCGTCTCGGTCGTGCCGTTGCGGATGATGCTGGACTTTGCGCTGCCAAAAGGCCCTTGCAGCAGCGGATCAGCAGCGGGCGCGTCATTGTTGGGGTTCTCACTACCCAGGTTTAGCACATCAAAGGTAATGCCGAAGGGGTTCTTCACCAGCCCATTGTTGGCGATCAGGTCGTTGAGAACACGTAGGGAGTCGGCCCCGTCGTTGTTGCGGTCGCTGCGGTCATGGTCAGCAACCATAAAGAGACCGCCGCCTTGCTGTACAAACTGGATTACTGCCTGCTTCTCGCCGCTACTCAACAGCTTGTTCGGCTCTGGCAGCACCAGGACGTTGAAGCGGCTGAGGTCGAGCGGGTTGCTAGCGATCCCGTAGGTGAGGCTGCTGGTATTGGTCTTGAGCGTATACCGCCCCGTCTTTTGCAGAGCCACCCCCCATGCGCTGATGCCGCCCGTCCAATCACGCTCCTGCTGAGGGTTGGCGTTCTCGCGCAGCGGATCGGGCTGGCTGCTACTGATCACCCAGTCTGCATTACCTGCCGTCTCCGCATGAAAGTTGTCAAACAGGACGCTGTAGCTGGCGGTGGTAGAGGCTGCTTGCTGGGTGGCGATCAGGAATGTTTCGCTGGTCGGCATCCGTTCGCTGCCACAGCCAGTCAGCACGAGCAGTAGTAGGGCGGAGAGGAGTAGGCGGGGCAATCGGTTCATGGCGGTTCCTTTGACAGAGGCGAAGGCACGTAGAGCGGGTTGGGGTGCTGCGTTGTTGCTAATATACACCATGCTAGCGCACCGCCGCAATAGGTCGGGCAGCCACAAAATGCAAGCTCCCTGGCCTGGCCCCGCGAGGAGCAGACCAGGGAGTGCGGGCGGTGGACTAGCGGCTGATCAGGCTCACATCGTCTATGAAGAAGCTGGTGGTCGCCGACGAGTCGCTAGTGGCAGCAAAAGCGATCTGGATCGTCTGGCCGCGGTAGCTACTAAGATCATAGCTAGCAACAGCCCAGTTGCCCGCGCTACTGCCATCGGTTACGGTTTGCAGGGTGGCGAAGTTCGCGCCGCTACTACTGCGCACCCGCACGTAGAGGTAGTCGTAGGGGTGCGAAGTCTCCTGGGTGGACATCTGCCAGTAGTAGCTGAGGCTAACAGACGAGGCAACCGCCGGGACAGTGACTGTCTGGTAGATGCTATCGGCACAGTTGTTGTAGCCACAGAGGTAGGCACTGTTGCTGCCAGTGTGTGGGCGGGCGGGGTCTACTGTCTCATAGCCGCCGCTCGAACTCTCCACCCAGGGGCTACTACCGCTCTCAAAGCCGCCATTCTGGATCAACTGCTGGCTGCCAGAGCCGGGCGTAGGGGTGGCAGTTGGCACGAGCGGGGTGCGCGTGGCGGTTGGCGCAAGCGGCGTGTTCGTGGCGGTTGGTAGGATAGCTGTGCTGGTAGCCGTTGGCGCAACTGGCGTGTTGGTAGCCGTTACTGCAATTGGGGTGCGCGTAGCAGTGGGTATGCTGGGCGTGTTGGTGGCGGTGGCAGCAGAACCGCCGCTACCTGCCAACCAATCGGTGGCGTTGGGAAAGAGGATGCTATTGTTGCCAGCAGGATCGTTCCAGCCGTTGAAGCAGTTGTTGCTTGAGGCACAAGTGCCGTCGTCAATCGCCGAGCTATCGCCCACCGCGACTATGCGCCCACTGCCATAGCTACTGCGGCTGACGAACGCGCCAGTGTTGCCAGTATTGGAGGCACTATTGCGGTAGATTACCCCATGTGCGGCAGGGTTGGCGGCGGGGTCGAGCGTCTCAGTCGTGCCAGCCCGAATGATACTGCTGCGCGCCGTACCGAACGAGCCTTGTAGGATCGGGTCAGGGTTGGGGGTATCATTGCTGGGGTTCTCGTTGCTGATGTTCACTACGTCAAACTGGATGCCAAAGACGTTGCTGCCCGCGCCGCCATTGTTCATCAGGTCGTTAAGCACGCGCAGGGAGTCGGCCCCGTCGTTGTTGCGGTCACTACCGTTATGGTCGGCGATCATAAAGAGGCCGCCGCCATTACGCACGAAGTTAAGGATCGCAGTCTTCTCACCGCTGGTTAGTAGACTATTCGGCTCTGGCAGGACAAGCACGTTGAAGCGGCTAAGGTCGAGTGGATTGCTGCTGTCGCCGTAGCTAAAGGTACGTGTGTTGGTCTTGAGGCTGTAACGCCCCGTCTGTTGCAGAGCTACGCCCCAGGCACTGATACCGCCCGTCCAGTCGCGCTCATTCTGGGGGTTGGCGTTCTGCTGCAAGGGATCGGGTTGGCTGCTGCTGATCACCCAGTCGGAGTTGCCAGCAGTTTCGGCATGAAAGTTGTCGAACAGGACGCTGTAACCAGCCGCGTGAGCAATGGGCTGCGCTGGCGACCAGAAGGCAAACAGGCCAGCCAGCAGCAGGGCGGTCAGCAGCAGGCGAACAGTAAACAAAACACGGTTCTTCATTCTCAATTCTCCACTTCCTTTCTCCAGGCAGACCAACCACGGGGGTGGCCGCCGATCAGCCGAAGGGCCAGACCAGGTGGCCTAGCCACACGAACACCCCCACTATAGCTCTGGCGAGGGCTTGCTGGATAGAAGCCGTTATATGGCACCAGCAATACAGCTCGTGCGCTGGGCAAAAAAGAACCCCGCCAACGGTTGGCGGGGTCAGTGATTAGTCGTAGTAGCCGAGTTCCTCTTTTGCGTCTTCCGACATCATACTTGGGTTCCAGTAAGGCGACCAGACGAGTTCCACGTCTACCTCCTTAATGTCCTCGAAGACTTGCAGAGCGCGATGCACGTCGGTGATGATCATCGGCCCAGCCGGGCAGCCAGGGCTGGTCAGACTCATCTCAATATGCACGAACCCTTCCTTCTCCTCTGGCTCCACGTCTACGTTATAGATCAGGCCGAGATCAACGATGTTGACCCCGATCTCCGGGTCGTACACATCGCGCAAGGCGGTGCGTACCATATTCTCTGTTACCATAGCTTGAGTGTACCTTTTCTAATAGCGGGGCAGCGTAGGGTCGATCTTCTCAGCCCAATCTTCGATGCCGCCGTTCATGCTGTGCGCCTTGTAGCCAGAGGCTTGCAGGTAGCGAGCGGCTTGCAGGCTGCGGCTACCATGATGGCAGTAGATCACCACTTCTTCGTCCTTGTTCAGTTCAGCGACGCGCTGCTGAAGCTGGTCGAGTGGGATCAGGGTTGCTCCTTCGAGGTGGACACGCTCGTACTCGTTCGGCTCACGCACGTCTAGCAGCACGAACTTGTCGCCACGATCCAACTTCTCCTTGACCTCTCCGGTGGTCATCTCCATCTCTTGCATGGGGTTTGCTCCTTCTTGTGGGTGATTGATGGTTAGCTAAGGTCGCCGCCAGCAGTATAGGGATGGTCGGCAGCGATCTGGCGCAACTGGGCCGGGGTAAGCTGGCTAGCCTGTTTGAGGGCAGCGACCAGCACATCTACATCATCCTGGTTATTGTAGAGATAGAAGCTAGCGCGGGCAGTCGCGCTCACGCCGAGGTGATCCATGATCGGCTGGCAGCAATGCCGTCCCGCCCTCACTGCGATCCCTTCGCTCTCCAAAAAGGCAGCAAGGGTGGCCGCGTCATGGTTGCCCAGGTTGAAGGGGAAGGTCGCCCCACGCTGGGCCGCGTCGGGGTGGCCGTAGACTTGCAGGCCAGCCACTTCGGTGAAGCGAGCGAGGGCGTACTCGGCCAGGGCGCGTTCGTGTTCGCGGATGTTGCCCATGCCGATCTCGCTCAGGTAGTCCACTGCTGCACCAAAGGCAATAGCTTCGGCAAAAGCAGGGGTACCGGCCTCAAAGCGGGCGGGTACCGGCTCGTAGGCGCACTCGCGCAGGCCCACATGAGTGACAGTGCCGCCGCCAGTAAGGAAGGGCTGCATGGTATCTAGCAGCGCGAAACGCCCCCACAGCGCACCGATACCGCTGGGCGCGCACATCTTGTGGCCGCTGAAGGCCAGGAAGTCGCAACCAAGCTCCTGCACATCCACTGGCATATGGGGGACGCTCTGTGCGCCATCCACCACGACCACCGCGCCGACCGCCTTAGCCCTCCGCACAATCTCGGCGATGGGGTTGATCGTCCCCAGCGTGTTGCTGACGTGTACCACACTAACCAGCTTGACCGGCAGCTTGAGTAGCTCGTCGAACACTGCCAGGTCGAGGCTACCATCCGCCTTGATCGGGATGAACTCAAGCCGTGCGCCTGTCTCGCGGGCGACCACCTGCCAGGGGATCAGGTTGCTGTGGTGTTCCATCTCGCTGGTTACGATCACATCGCCCGCGCCCAGGTTGGCACGCGCCCAGGAGTGGGAAACGAGGTTGAGGGCTTCGGTAGCATTGCGGGTGAAGATCAGCTCGCGTTCGTCGGCGGCGTTGATGAAGTGGGCGACCTTGCGACGGGCCTGCTCGTAGAGGTGGGTGGCCTCCTCACTGAGAGTGTAGGCACCACGATGGATGTTGGCGTTGCTGGTGCGGTAGAAGTGACTGAGCGCGTCGATCACCTGCTCCGGCTTCTGCGAACTGGCGGTGCTATCGAGGTAGACCATGCGCTTGCCATGGATGGTGCGGCTGAGGATGGGGAAGTCGGCGCACACTCGCTGCCAGTCCACACTGTCATGCGCGACCAGCGTAGTACAGGCAGCCTCGGTTGTTGGTTGGAAAGTGGCGGTCATCAGTTACTCCTTCGCTTTCAACGCTGAAAGGCTCTTGTCCGTCTGGTTGCCGCCCATTATAAGACAAAGTGGGTGGCTGGTCAACGCTGCTATTATGCTGAAAGTGGCACGTAGCAGATCAGCCACGCGCCACTCTGGACAACCCCACAACCGGCCTGTGGCTTACTGCCCCACCACGATTGGTTCGTTGAACTCGTTGCTGCCGGTGGTCGGCACCCCGAACTCGGCGCGGATGTAGTCGTAGCCCTTCTGCTCAAGCTCCAGAGCCAACTCGCGGCCCCCGCTCTTGACGATCTGGCCGTTGAGCATCACGTGAACGAAGTCGGGGCTGACATAGTTGAGGATGCGCTGATAGTGGGTGATGATCAGCACGCCCAGGTTCGGCCCCTTCAGGTCGTTCACACCCTCGGAGACGATGCGGATTGCGTCAATGTCCAGGCCGCTGTCTGGCTCGTCGAGGATGGCAATCTCTGGCTTGAGCATCGCCATTTGCAGAATCTCTACCCGCTTCTTCTCGCCGCCACTAAAGCCGTCGTTGAGGCTACGGCCCTTGAAGTTGTCGGCCATCTGCAACAGGGCCATCTTCTCCTGCAAGGTCTTGCGGAACTCGCGGGGGTTGAAGCCTATGTCGGCCCCAGCGATCCCCTGTGGGCGGCGGCTGACCACGCCCTGGCCGGTCTCTACCGCGTTGCCGCTGGCGATAGCCGCAAAGGTGCTGACGGCGGCTGCGTCTGCATTGGTGGCAGTGCTGGTGTCGCCCGCCTTGGCTTTCGCTTTGGCGCGCACTGCCGTGCGGAGGAAGTTGGCGACGCTCACCCCTGGCACCGACGAGGGGTACTGGAAGGCGAGGAACAGGCCCAGTTGCGCCCGCTTGTCGGGGCTGAGAACAAGGACATCTTGCCCCTTGAAGTTGATGCTACCTCGCGTCACCTTGTACTTTGGGTGGCCTGCCAGCGCATAAGCCAATGTAGACTTGCCACTGCCGTTTGGCCCCATCAGGGCGTGAATCTCGCCCTTCTTGATCGTCAGGTTGACCCCCTTGAGGATCTCCTTGCCATCAATCTCCACGTGGAGATCAGTAATGATCAGATCGCCTTCAAGTGCCACTTAAACTTACTCCTTTGTCGTAACCTGGGTTATAGTGAGGGGGCTACCGATAGAAAAGTCGCAGCCGTGCGAACCGTCCAGCACACAACTGGTCAACGAGACCTGCGAACCGAGGGTGCGCGAGAGCATATCCTGCTCCATGTCGCACACTTCGCGGTGCTGGCGGGCAACGCGGAAGTAGGGGCAACTGCTGCTGTGTAGCACCAGCCCTTCAGCCCGCTGCTCCAATTCGACCGACACGCCGCGCTCGTTGAGCAGGGCAGTCAGGTTGACGAGGCGATCCTGCATCCGCTGGCCGTCAGTCAACTGGTCGGCAAAGCGGGTCGCCATGCGGGTGCTGATCCGCTCCATCAGCAGGCTGATCTTCGCCTGCCCATCAAGCGCATAGATTTCTTCCAACAACATATTAGTCAGGTCGCCATAGTCTTTGGGGAACAGGTCGCGGCCCTGCTCTGTGATGTCGTAGAGGAAATAGGGGCGGCCCAGTTCGCCCTTCACCTTGCTGGCCTGTACCAGGCCGTCGGCTTGTAGCGAGGTCAGTTGTTCGCGCACAGCAGTAGTGGTACGGCCTAGCTCCTGCTCAAGTTGCTTAACAGTTAGGCCGCCGCGCCGTTGGAGCAACCGCAGGATCGCCAGCCGTGCCGAGTCGCTAGTCGGGCTGGCACTATTACGGGGCCGCCCTGGTTGGCTTGCGCGCTCTGCTGTCATCATTGCTCCTACGCTAGTGCATGAGTGGGGATTCGTTCGTCCCTTCATTTTACCAAAGTTGAGGGTCATGAATCAACCTTTTGACAGGATTACCTGTTTTTAAGTCGGCTGTCCAGCGGGTGCAGTTTGGCCTTGCCACAATTGGCAGAACAGGTGGGCGCAGGATCGCGCAACCAATTTGCCCTTTCATCCGTTATATGGGGTATAATAGCAGCAATGCCCCAGTTTGTGCATCCAAAGCGTGCTGAATCACGTAAGTTTGTTACAAGCGGTGGCGGGCGGCTTTTGATCCTCACCGGAAGCAATTATCGGCCCGATGTGGTCAAAGCCAACACTACAGGAGGTTACAGACTGATGGACACGAACGAGATTGAAGTACAGGGCGAGCAGAGTGGTGGCGAAGCAGCGGTGCTGGTCGGCGGCTTGACGGAACACCAGCAAATCAGTAAGGCCCGTAAGCGCGAGTTTGGCAAGCGGGTACGCCTGCTACGTGAGGCCAAGCGGTGGACGCAGGAGGAACTGGCGGCAGACAGCGGCCTGAGCCGTAGCTATGTGTCGCGCCTCGAACTGGGTGACATTGCCCTACCACGCAACGATAAGCTAACCCGCCTGGCCCGCGCCCTCGGCACCAGCAACGAAGACCTGTTGGAGGCGGCAGGCTATATGACACCGCCCAGCAATGACCAGGAGGGCAGCCTGCCCGATCTCGCCCCCTACCTGCGCCGCAAGTATGGCCTTAGCCAGCCACGCCTAGTAGACTTGATTCAGTACATGGTGGAGATGGCTCAGCGTGAGGGGAGCGGCA
>Ga0123337_10001092_pt1 | contig 37261 bp, 49 predicted proteins | sample frozenSSSSmetaG_FD_89792 | JGI IMG/M metagenome (GOLD analysis project Ga0123337, IMG submission 89792) | Glacier valley bacterial and archeal communities from Borup Fiord, Nunavut, Canada, to study Microbial Dark Matter (Phase II) -... | ecosystem: Environmental > Aquatic > Freshwater > Ice >...
GGGGGGGGGGGGGGGGGGGGGGGGGGGGGGGGTGGGGGGGGGGGGGGGGTGGGGGCGGGGGTGGGGGGGGGGCGCCGATGGGGAGGGGCATGATTTCAGTGAGGGGGGGAATCAGCTGGATTTCTTTGACGGGTTCTATTTTGGGACGGGGGTGTGAGGGGCGAGGGGAGGGGAGGGGAGGGGATTGGTTGCATTGGTCGGGAGCGATGGGTTGGAAAATACTGGCGCCCTCTGAGGGGTCTCGGAGCGGGCGCTTGCCGTCTCGTTGTAGATATTCTGATGTCTTATGAATAAGTAAGGATGGCAACGATACGATGCATAGCGAAAATGGGCATTTGTATAAGTTTTCTTCACCAATGAAGCATTCTCGAGGACACTCTGGATCTCATGGTCTATAAGCCAACAGCCTCTGTTGTGTCCCGCCCGTATGTATTCATCTCATCATATCTGCAGCTTCGCAATCTTCTCTCTATTCAACATCCAAATCCAACGCAATCCCCCACCTTCCAACCCACCTTCCACCACCGCACCCCCTATCTCCCCAACCTCTCCTCAATCTTCCTCCTCTCCCTCTCCTTCACCTCCCTCACCTCCTCCTTACTAGCATCATACGCCACACTAACCTGATTAAACGGATTCTCCTCACTCCTCTCAAACTCCTTACGAATCTTATCCTTCTTCTGATTCTGCCTCAGTCCGGCACCACTCCCATCCTCCTCCATCTCCCTCAGCCTCCTCTCCTCAAACGCCGCATACGCCGCCTTAAACCTCCTCTCGGGATGCTTATCGACCTTGCCCGCCTCCGCCCCCGTCGCCAGACTCAGCGCATCCAGCGCATTGTCGATGCCCGACGCGTGCAGCGCCGCCGCCGCCGCCCCCGCCGCCGGCTGCTCCTCGAGCTGCGCGAGGTCGAGGCCGCGCGCCGGCGCGCCGCCGCTCTTCTTCACGGCCGCCTTGCCGTGCCCCTTCGCGGCCGACTTGACGCTCTTCTCCTCCTCGGCGAGCAGCGCGTCCTTCTCGGCCTTCTTGCGCGCGAGCTCCGCCTTCTTGGCGGCCTCGGCGTCCCTGTGGCGCGGGGCGGTTAGCTTGCGGGAACGAAGGAGGCGGGGGGGCGGGGGGAGGGGGAGATGGCTTACTTCTTAGCGCTGCTCTTTGCGCCCTTGCCCCAGTCGGCGGCGTCGGCAGCGTCGGCTTGGGCTTTGGCGGCGGCGGCCTTGGCGGCGGCGGCTTCGGCCTTCTGGGCGTTGCCCGAGACTTTCTTGCCGTTCTCGCCCATGTTCTTTTTCCCGGCCATGGTGAGGGTTTGGGGGTTTGTTGGATGGGTCGTGGGATGTGTGTCGCGAGGTGGTGATGTTGATGGTTGGGAAACGGTGTTTGGAAGATGAAGGACGATGATGTTCTTGGTGGGGGCGGGGTTGGATGATATGGTCGCCAGCCTTGTGAATGAGTTGTGCGTCGGAGGATTGTTATTCCGAGAGTGGGTCACGTGAATGCATGATTCTGAATCTATTCTTCATATGATAGTGAAATCCTCATATTGGCGGAAAAGTTCCCGCGGTTTTCCCCAACGACCCGCAATCCCTTTTGTAAATCATCGTGTTTCCATAATTTGTTTGCAATAATCAAATAAAGATGATCATATGTCTATGATTGTTAGCAATAGCAGGTGGGAGAAAACCTTTGTGTCGGTGATATTCTCACCAGCTGTGACTCTGTGAGCCCCTTCTAGAGACAATCCCACAATGTGCGTGGAGCTTCTTCTCATTACATCATATAGTTTCCCATATCCCAGACATGCAGGCCTTAAATAATTGTGTAATCATTCATATTTTGTGGAATTGAAAATGGTGATCCTGGAGGCAATTAAGCATCCCATGTGAGCTGGACCAGATGGCTGACATCCAGGACATTTCAGATCTAAATACCAGCCTAGTATGCCAGCAGTCGTCTCATTCTGCTAACTATAGCGATATATATACTATTGACTGTCAGTAATTTAAGACATTTTGAAAGCTCACTTGCAACAAAGATCTTTGAAGTTCCTCCTCCTTTGAATCCGTACGTACCCCTTTATTATCCGGCAGAACATCGGCTTCACCGCCCTAACGGCCGCCCCTTTCGTGTCCTTGTCAACATCAACGTTGACAAGGCACTCTGTAAAACCCACTTACCCTTCTCCATATTCATTCCACAATGGATGCTCAGCATCTTCAGGTCCCCGGGGCCATGCAGAAGCAAAAACTGCTTGTAGAGTTGTATGTATGTCTTGAAGATAACAGGAATGGCCTTGGCTCACCGCCTTTAGCAACTCCCTGAAGACAGCTTGCCCCCAAGGTGTCTACATGAGCTTGTCTCCCAATGACCCAGCTCTCTGGACGGGTGTTATCTTCGTGAGAGCTGGTAAGTGCTGGCTTTGTCTTCACAACTGGATAATGATGAACCACAACTGACCATGAATGTGATATCTAGGCCCATATGCACCAGCAATCCTCCGGTTTCAGATCTCATTTCCAGCCACTTATCCCGTCGTCCCACCATCCATCACATTCTCCACAGATATCTTTCATCCACTTGTTGCACCATTGACTGTCCAACTGTATACCTCATCTGAGGATGACAGTACCGGAATCATCATTCTGGACGACGAGAGATTGCCCCCAGGCGGGTTCAGCTTAAGACACGGCTTTCCATCATGGTTCAAGAGGACCAGAAATACAACTCGTGGCAGTCTCCAATCCCTTGCAGAGCAGGGCCTTCCAAAGACGCCAGTAAAGTCTTCAAGAGAGAGCAATGGCAGTTCAGGTTCCCCAAAGTCACCTGGTGTCTGGAGTCCTGGCTCCGGATCTGGATCTTCGGCATCACGTGATATGGCTAATCCTGAGGAGGGGATCACCATTTTTGAGTTGCTGAGATATGTCAGGAGTACCTTTGATGATACCAGTGTATTAGATGAAATACCATTGGAAGCGGCTGGTAATTCAGGGGCTTGGAGAGCGTGGAAATCCCACAGGGCGCAGCAGATTGAAGCTTCACTATCGATGAGTGTCTTGAAGCATAGTGGAGACGGTGAGAACAGAGATAATTCGGCCAAAAAATCTCCATTGTTAAAAGCTCCAAGACAACCTGGAGAATGGAACTGGGAAGGTGTGTGGGAGGTAAGAGCCAAGAAAGGGATTGACCTAAGTGTTTCTGAGGCCTCCTTGTTTGGAAATGCAACCTCAAACGATGAGCTTGTAAGTGTTCCTGGTACAATTGCTGTAGAATGATGACTGACTCAGTGTAGATTAATTTCCTCCAAGTTAGCGATGGAGCCTTGGAGACCATGAAGGAGAATATGAAGCGTATCTTGAGCTTAAAAGAAGCATAAATTTAGCATTGGCCTGTTGGGCTCCACCACAACGTCTGCAAGGGATGGGCAGAAGATTGACCCCAGGGGTAGCTCCTTCCTCCACGAGTAGTTACTTCGTTGGTGGCTGCCATATCGGCAAGATTCAATAATGGCCAGAGCTATGGCAGGCAAGAACCTGGACTGGGCCAAGGATACTGGTCTGCACCTTCCCTAGCATGCCATGCAACATAGAGAAGGCCTTGTATCTGCTTCCGTGGCTCGCAAACCTCATAGTTGAACTCGTCAATGCAGCCATTGAATACCCAATTTTTGTTATAACTCTAGGATATCATCAGCAGTATTCTTCAAGCATTGGATATGGTTACCAAACCTGAGATTGCTCCTCTCCCAAACCAGAGCACAGCCATCATAGCAGCACTCATCTTGGTTCCGATAGCGATTGCGTGTGTTGCTGCCTTTGTGGCCATCAAGACAACGGACATATGGTGTGCAGCAAAAGATTGGGCTGCTTCTTCCCCGCTCACCTCTTGGTGTGTCTGCCACTGCCGGCGGAAGAAGGAGAAAGATAGCTCGGAGGTGCTGAGCTCACAGGATTCGTTCTGCGATTTGGAGAGTGTGCATTCGCCAGGGCAGAAAGTGGACAAACCGCCCGAAGGACTGGAATCGAAGGATACGCCAACGAAAGTATGGCATCCGGATCGTTCAGCGAGATTGGCATGGAGTTTTGGTCAGACTGGGACGAGGACGTCCCCATCCCCAGTCCCTTGCGCATTGTCAAATGTTCAAATGCCATTGCCAGTTGTGGTATCCGCGCCAGTCCGCGGGACATCCATATCCCAAGACGCCAATCCTCTTTATCAGGGACCGCCTTCAGCTCGCCACCACAAGGTCCAGTTCAGCATTTAACTATACATAAGACCAGAAGGGGAAGACGTTCTGTACTCGACCAAACTTTTGGCTGGCCTTTGTTGAATGCCGATACTTCTCAAATTCGCCAGCTCAATTCGGGCACACATGATATAAGCGGGGCCAACACGTTTATCATTCGACCACCACACAGATCTGGTCACGGCGAAGAACCTACAAATGTTGATTTCATTGATGGCTCAGTAGACTCTGACTATATATCTCCATTGGGCAAGAGTTCTTGGTTCAGGCATTCTTTGTTCTCGAGGCCAACTGCTAGATCTCAAGCAAGAGGGCACGGAGGGCCACACGCCAACACCCTGCAGGACTTCATCAACACCACCCACTCCAAATCCCACAAAACAACCTTCGGAAACTCCTTTCCCTTAACCTCTCATCAACGTCTATCACACCGTCACGGCGTGTCATCCACTTCTAACCTCGACATACAAGAAGACTCCAAGAGACCGGCAAGGTCATTCTCAAGTATAGCAGCATTTCAAAGAACCTTTCAGCGGATCTCCTCGTCACGTCCTTTTATCTTCAGGCGTGCAAGATCACTTCAACATCCTTCATCCCATCCAACTTCTTCGTTCAAAACCGAGCTATCAGCCGTCACACCCATGTACAAGGGCAACATGACACATAGAAGAAATACATTAGCTGTTGCAATGCCATCTGATGAGATAGTCATTGAGCTTCGCGAGATCCCAGCAGTGAACCAGCCTGGCGTATCCTCAACTGTAAGTCTAACAACCTCAATTGACCACCCTCTTGCTATCACTGACAATCATCACTTGCAGAATGCTGCTACTAAGTCTACAATGGATGAGATCGTCGGTGAGCCTCAAGAAGTCCAAACAGTCAACCAGACTGGGATTCCTTCAACTGTAAGTCTAACAACCTCAATGACCTCATGCCATCACTGACAGCCATTCGTTGTAGGACGGTGCTATCACGACACCTGACAATAGCCCCATTAAGCCTCAAGAGCATTACTACCTTCCTCCTCCATCTTCTATTGTAGGTTGATATGCTATGGCTAACAGGAGCATTTCTAATTGTCACACAGGCTGCCGCTACCATAGGGTCTTCTACCAGTAAATTTCCCACTGTTGATACTGTGGAGACCCTCCAGAAGTCTCTTCAGCAATATTTACAGTGCCCGGCCCTGTTGTACCCTGAAGTGTGTGTCACACCAGACTTCAGAGCCATTGAAGCCCACAATACTTCAACGATCTGGGTTGGCATTACTGTAAAGGCCAAGCTTCAGCTTCCACGCGGTCTTTCTGAAGAGATGTATAAGAAATTATTTGCTGGGCCACAGAGATGTAAGTTCTACTAGGCTCTAATGGATTATACATTTTTAAACACTTTATACTAATATTGTGTACAGATGCTGAGCACATTCATAATGTGGAAATTAAGCTGTGCTTCAACAAAGATGTTTGCAAATTGCAAAAGATCGAGGGCAGCGATTTCGGCTTGAAGCTTACCACCTTTGACACCAGTCGTCCCTGCATTCTCACCGGAGATTTGTACAATGGCCAAGGAACAACCTTCCTGGCTCTGGTTGAGTTTCAGCCAATCCACGCTAGCAAAGATGCGAGCTACGATGTCTCTCATGACAACTACCGTGTCGATCTTGGTACTTACGATACTAATTTCTTGAAGGTGACTGCTCGCTGGTCACACAACTTGTTCCCAACTGTTCCTGGACAGCCACAAGTTACTATGAAGAGCACGAATAATATTACCATCAAGCGTTACCAGCCCTTTACACACCTTGATCCAGAGCACGAATCTATGCCGCTCCCTCAGTTAGTTGATTACCTTTGGAACCTTTGGAAGGACGGGCGATTCTCCTTTTTCCATTTCCAAGATGCTGTTTTGTTGATGAATGAGTGCCGCGGCAATGTCCCATACGTCTATCTTCTCCCAGATCCCATCGAACAATCGTATCGCTGTTATCTCAGCAGGGAGATCACGAGGAGGTTTACGATGGCCGAGGCTCTCGCCCTAGATGACTCTGGCCCGGAGTCCGATTGCATTGAGCCCTCTACGCCAGAGAATGAAGAGGGCTCTGAGAAGCAGGGGATCGATGAACCATTGAAAGAGGAGGCCTCCGAGCCTGGGAATAGTTATGGTGCTCCCGGCGCTGGCGGACATAGTGCTGGCGACCTCTATGGGGACTCGTTGGACGACGACGCGGAGGATGTGAAGACCGAGTCCGGCTCCGAGGACTCTTCCGACGACGGGGATGGTGTGAAGACCGAGTCCGGCTCCGAGGACTCCTACGACGACTGCGACGTCGAGGTGGAGTCGCCCGCCTGTGGCCCCTCGAGGCGCCTCTTCCCCGTCCTGCGCCCCATCCAGCTTCCCTACTCGCTCCGCCGCAACAAGTGCTTCACCGACCTCGTCGGCTGCGCCAGATCCGAAACCGAGCTGCCCTTCGCGGGTTATGGGAACACCACGGAGCTGGAGGGTGATTTCGTCGACTAGCCGCGCTTCTTCCCGGACCGATCTCGCGGCCTTGGGGTCTCTTATTTCTGGTTTGCAGCCTTCGGGCTTTCTGGCATCTTCTCTCGGTCCTTGTCCGTCGCTTCGTCCTCGTGGCGACAACTACGATATCTTCGCCGTCTCTTTTGGGGTTTCTGTGCGTGTGGGGCGTGTTCGGTGCGGGATCCTGGGGACGGACGTTGGGGGTGAAGCTTGGGCTGGGTTTCGTGGGGGGGGGGGGGGGGGGGGGGGGTTTTTAAAGTTTTTTTTTTTTTTAATTAGGGGGGGGGGGGGGGATATTTTGTTGGTGTGCGCGGTTGGGGTGGGGGGTGTGGTGTGGGGGTGGGGGGGGGGGGGGGGGGGGGGGGGCGTTTTGAAAGGTTTTTTTTTTTAAATACGTGATTGGGGATGGATATTATTTGCGGTTCGGGGTCTTTCTGCTTGCTTTTTTACCTTGCTGGTTTTAATGGGATGGAAGGATTCGGCAGAAATGAGATGGAATGGGATTGAGATCGGGGGAGGCGAGTGGCTTCTGCTTTACGAGTTATGCGCGCCGTTTTGCATTTGCCTTTGTGCTGAGAGAGGGGCGATTATGCACGGGATGCGGTGGCATCGCGGGATAGCTGGATTACTGATGACTGAATTGAACATGGAGAGTTGAAATTGAAATTGAAATGGATTTGAGATTGGTGACTGCGATGTTTGAGTGTTGAGATGAGCGTTTCTGGGGTCGTTCACACGTGGCTTGAGGATTTATTAGACGGTTGGCTGTAGCGTCTTGATCCGGGGTGATGTAGGAGAGCTATGTATCTATCTATGGGTTTACGAGCAGGACACTACGGGGTTGTGGGGCGAGGGGAGGGGAGGGGAGGCTTGGGAAGGTGAGAGAGAGGTTGGGCAAGGGGGCATGAAGCTCTTCAGCTGTACGGAATCGGGCCAGGGGCGATGACGGCGTGTGAGTTGTGAGTGGCTGGGGTTGACGGGAGAGCATGTAGGTTGGAAGGGTATCTGCAGTGCAGTGCAGTGCACTATGGGAAGAAAATCATTATAATCCGGGGAGGCGGACGGAAACGAGAAGTTAGGGGTGAGTGAGTCTTCATCCCGATCGATGGGATAAGGTGGATTGGGTTGGCAGGAGGCGAAGGCGACTGAGATGTTTGACTACCGTGACGATGTGATAACGAGATCGAGGTAAGAGAGGCTCGTTCGAATGGCATCGAAATGACTTGGAGCTTGGGTTCTCGAAAGGGTCTGAAGGAGTCCATTTGAGCCTGACTCATCACTCAAAGCGGGAGAGAAGTTTAGCTTTGTTTGGCGGAGGCAAAGCCTATGCCTCGAGTGGGAGAAAGGGGGGGTGAGATGTATGCAGCCTTGACGTTTTGATATTGTGCTATGCAGGGGATGAGCTGAGGAAAGTAGATGTTGCCTCAGATCTGAGAATGGATTGCTTGCTTACATCTAGGATAGGTATGACCAAACACAGAACGCAGACAAGAATGGAAGAGATAGCCATGTCAAACTTCTTGAGCGTCGATGTTTCCGGACTTAAGAACGCCTTTGACATGTCGAGGCGGGCCCCACGTTGTCAGCCAGGTTGTCAGCCAGGTTGTCATCGTGATAATGGTAATCTAATCATATCTGCCTGTCCGATGCACGTTTCAACTTGTAGGGGTTGGACTGTATGTATGCACGTATGTATCTATCTATGCATGCTCCGACGTTTTTCGAGGATGGAGTAATTCCGAATGCACCTTCATCTGACTCCTGACTGACTCAGCTCGTGTGCCTGTCGAATTCGGAGATAGAGAGATGGCCGATCCGCTTCGGCGGACGAACAAAAGGTAGAACAGGAAGGGAGGCGGGGACAGGGAAACATGGGGAGACTTCACGTCCGGCCGTTTAGCCATGTCCCTCCCACAAGCATTAGGCGCCTCGTTGCCGAAGTTGCCCTTGCCATACTCCAGGGAATGCTTACCATGCATGGCTCTTGCTTGGCCTGCAAGAATGTGTATCAAGAGACGAAGGAGAGAGCAGCTTCGTCCTTGGCATGGGGAGAAACAAGCCGTCGCCGGCCGGCGTGTCTAAGGGCATCGACGAGAGAAGAGGCTTGCTAAGTCATCAAGATCGAGTCTGATCAGACGAAGCTGTGCAATACATGCCTGGAGACTGAGAGACAGGCATGGCAAAGGTGTGGAGGAAGCATAAAACTTATTTCTTGGTTAGAGAGATGGACATTTAGGTCTGCAAGGCAAGATGCTGTGTACGGATTAGTAATCGTCCTTTCTGGCGGCATGTCCATGTCCATCTCCACGTCCATCTCCATGTCCATCCATTCTTACCGCCCTTCGCAAAGTCCAAAACAACGACACACGCCATTTCGGCGACCACCACCATTTTCTCTCGCAGAGTTGAATCCTCCTCTCCTCCTCGCGCCGTTGTTGCCCCAGTGGCTGCTTACTTGAACATCCGTGCCACATTCCGATTCACGAGGAGGAGCGAGTAGCCTCCGAGTACGAGAAAGTGACAGGGGAAAGCGAATGAGAAGTGAGTGAAGCAGCGCTGGATGCTAACGATCTTGAGATGCGCTGTATGTACGTACAATACAACGACGTTCATGTAATTCCCCCGGTACGAATTAGGGCACAGACGAAGGAGGATCATTAAGATACCTGGTACTAACATAGATGCCAGGTAACATAGTAAGGTACCTATGCATACCATATGCTGCGTAGTAGTCCATGCCGTCAAGTTCGCTCTTCCAGGACTATGTGTGCAAGAAACAAGGGACAATATCCTTGTGCCGCTCGGATGAGACCACAATCGCCAGAGTTCATCATCAGGAGCAATGGCCCATGATTACTCCACCCTCCATAGGGCAGAGCCAAGCATGTCGCAGCCCGTGGGAGCTTGCAAGCCATCGACTATCCCGGCTCTCTACTCCTGGAGCTGGGCTGAAGACAATAATAGAAAATGGAACATCAGATCCAGAAATAATGGAACTTGCACAGTTCCACTCGGACCATCGCTGTCTTACCTCCTTACCAGACCGCCAATATCGTTTTGATGGGTATGCTTCACATTCATAACAGACTTTTGGATCTGACATGGCCAAATAACCTTTTCTCCGCCGAGACTTACCGTACCTACGTACATGTGTACATTTTTGCGAACAATGGGATAAGCCAGAGATGACAAGCCTAGCAAATGATTCTCCTGGGCAATCATCGCTGTCATCATGGGCTTCTTTTCCTCTTCTTCTTCCTCACTTTCAATATTGATGTCTCCTTTTTCAGCTGGCATTGTCTTTGCTCCATGTCTCGTCTTATTTAATACTATCATCTTCCTCGAAACTCCATAGACAGAGGTTCTCTTATATACTTCTCCATCGCGCCCTTAAAAGGAGCCTTCGCCCTTTTTTTCTTCTTCTTCTCATATCGGAGTTGTTGCCAAGGCAAGACTGGTTACCAAAAAACTCCCCATCACGCTGTTGTGGCTATCGTTCTCCTCTACATATTACCAAGTTCATACACTGTACAAGCTCACCACCACTCTTCACTGCTCAATCAACATCAAGTCCTTGATGCACGACCAGTTTTCTCATGGATCACTACTTCCATTGCGATATCGATGTGCCTCCCGTCGCTACAGAGCCGGAGGCCAGTACTCTGCACCCATCTTCATTCGGAGCCGCAACTTATGGACTCGATGTTGATCAAATGTTAGCGCAAGCAGCCATCGATGATGATCCGTACGCCCATCAACATTATTTCACCAGCTCTTTCGGTAATCCGGCGTCAAATGACTTCATAAGCCCTTTGTGGGAGGATGTAGAAGTTGACTATCTATCACAGTGGATGAGCTACGCAATTATCTCCCCGAAACAATGCGAGGCCTGTCAGATCCAAAAGGCAGAATGCCACCTCACCCGGGACACACTTACGCAGGGCACCCCATCGTGCACCCTATGCACATCACAATCTCTGGTATGTAGTCTGAGCAATGACCATGAGATCGGCAGTATGCAACCTATGGCACAATTCCCACCAGCAGAATCGCGGCCATTTCAGGATGAGCAGGAACTTGTGGATGGTTTTGGTATGCAAGGTTCACATGAGACGTCTCCTCTGCCATCGCCAGCGCTAGTATCTGGCGCTGATATCCAAGGAGAATTCAGCGGCTCATCAGTAAAGATTGGTGCTCGGTTTCCCAGAGATACCGTCAGAATGTTGAGACATTGGCTCTCTACTCATCAGAGGCATCCATATCCGACCGAAGAAGAAAAGGAAGAACTGAAGAGCAAAACCGGCCTGAGCAAAGTCCAGATCACGAATTGGCTAGCCAATGCTCGTCGTAGAGGACTGATCAAGGTCACTCGATGTACATCTTCTACCACAGATGGCCCTTCAAAAGCGCTCAGGATTCGGGGACGGTCTAAGGAGAAGATCTTGGAGAATATGGGACCAATGGAGAGGTGGCAGCATTCGCCGCCAGAGAATGAGCCAGCAAAGGCGAGAGATATTGCAAGAGCATTTAATTCATCAGTTATGATATCCAATACCGACAGCCCCAGTAGTTATCCTGCGGCGGACGAGGGATCAGTAGGGTCTCGGCCTCGTGGTTCCTCAGCAAGCAGCTTTGGCACCCCAGTCTCAAGTGGATCTCAAGAATCAGCACACTCTCACCATTCTCGTGCTTCTATGGGACCCTTCAGCAAGCGTGGGAGACGAAGGAGACGTCCAACCATTAAATCGGTGGAATCACTCGCATTGAGTGGAGTTCGACAATACCTGTGTAGTTTCTGCGTGGAATCCTTCAAGACCAAGTACGACTGGCAACGGCATGAGAAATCACTCCACCTCTCCCTTGAACGATGGATTTGTGCTCCCAATGGGAGTAGCGTACCGCGAAAGACAGACGGCGCGCCAACATGTGTCTTCTGCGGCATAGAAAATCCAAGCAATGCCCATCTCGAAATCCACAACTACACGTGCTGTCTCGAGCGCTCCCACGAAGAACGTACCTTCTACCGCAGAGACCATATCCGGCAACACCTCCGGCTCGTGCACGACTGCAAGCTCTCCCCCGCCTCCATGGACGCATGGAAAATCGCGATCCCGAACGTGCGCTCGCGCTGCGGCTTCTGCAACCTCGACATGGATACGTGGGACAAGCGCGTGGACCATCTCGCAGAGCACTTCAAGAATGGTGAGACGATGGCCGACTGGAAGGGCGACTGGGGCTTCGAGCCGCAGATCCAGAGGCTGGTCGAGAACTGCATTCTTCCTCGTGAACTTGCTCCAATTACACCTATACCATCCGCCAGTTACCTGGCTATTCCGGATGTGAGACCTGTAAGCTCTCAAAGATCTGACCCACTAAGGGCGCGGCGGGGCAGTGGACACAGGGAACGTCGATGAGGTCTCTTTTATGAAGGCATTTGCAACTCTGCGAGATGGCCTGCTCGATTTCGTGATGAATCGCGAGGTTGCCGGCGTTTCTGTCACGGATGACGAGATAAGAAGGGAGGGATGCAGGATCTCGCGCAACTTGATACACATGAAGGTGTTCCGATCTTGAGCATGAACCTGCTTCCTCGACCTACTCGTCTCGCCTGGCGAACAACAGTGCTATCCCGACCAATACCACAACTCGTCAATCGACACCTTCTGCGAGCTCGAGATGGGACTCAAAGCGTACGTACAGGCTCAAGTAGTCTTGAGCGCGACACCGACGGACAACGAGCTGCGCCAGGAGGCATGCAGACTCCTCATCTCGTGTGATGCCGAAGTCAGCGAGCTCCCTGTCGCAGACGGAACACACTGGTTCTGTCGCATGATCATGGAGAATAAATCGTGGCTCCCCGCGTTCCAGCAGCACTGCGGTCTTCCGGGTCTTCTTGCACGGCCACCTTCGCCTCCACACCCGCTGCTTCCAGCAGGACAGGCCATACAAGCACATCTCCAGAGGACCACCAGACTATCCGCCGCCTGGAAAACGAACTCGGCTCGTTCCTCTACGCCGAGTAAAAACAGGGACGGGCTCCCAGCGACGAGGAGTTGAGAGGGCCAGCAAGAGTTATTGTTTTCGGCGGGGGAGAGGCGGGGGACCTGACGCCGGCGGACGATGAGGCGTGGTTGCAGAGGTTTCGCAGGAACTATGAGGGCGTTAGGTTGAAGACGGGGGAGGGGAATGCAGTTAGTGTCAGGGTGTGGCAGTTGACCGCGAAGAGGAAGGGGGGAAGAGGAGGCTGGGTTCGAAATAGAGGTCGTATTGAGTGGATTCGAGTGGTGGATGTTTATTAGGGCTGGAGGCTTTTGTGCGATGGGTGAGGAGATCATTATGATGCCATGAGGAATCATACGAAGTTATGACAATAAAAATACCAAGATTCCGCTCGGAATTATACGTTGACTGAGAATATCCCAGTGGGAAGGAAGTGAATCAATTTCGGAACATGCTTCGAGCTTCGAAGAGACAGCATCGGGAAGACAAAGAAACGCCCTTCGTTTGTTAATGAAAGTGCACTAAGAATTAAATACCATCAAATACCTTCTTCACATACATAAATCCTCTGATATCATCACCACATCTGCATCATCCAACCTCTTTTGCTTCCCATCGCATCCCATTCCATCGCCTTCCCAATCTCGCATCCCTCACCCGGCCAACCATCAATCACGTGACCGCGCAGCAATCCCGCGACTATCTCGCATCTCGTCAACATCAGCAGCAGCTCGCAACCTCCAAAAACCGCCAAACTCCCGCACGACCTCACAATCCACAATCCGCGGGCACGGAAGGCGCACAGCACAACCGGAACATGAAGGCCTCGCCATCGCGCGATCCGCGCCGCCGCTCGACCAGCATCGCGGGGCGCACGAGCCTGGGGGCGAGCGGGCGCGCGAGCTTGGGCGGCAGGAGCAGCCTGGGACCGGCGGCGGGGAGTGGCGTTCCGCGGGTGTCGGTGGGGGCGAGTAGGGTGAGTGAAGGGCTGCCTTCTCGGGTAACCTGGGGTGGACTGTGCTAAAGGATGCAATAGCTATCAGCGATGCGTGCGTCGACTACGCAGCCCAGCTACGACTTCCTGAACGGCAGCGGCGAGGTGAGGCGGGAGAACGACAACTTCGCGCGGCCGCCGTCGCGGGGGGCGAGGGCGCGGACGCCGAGTGGCAGTGGCGATGACCTGCGCGCGTCGACGTCGGCGCAGGAGATCGCGGCGCTGAAGGCGGAGGTGGAGGCGCTGAAGTACAAGATCTCGAGTAGTGCGCAGGAGGAGGAGATGGCGGGGCTGAGGAGGGAGGCGGAGATGCGGGAGGTGAGGAGGAAGGGGGAGGAGGATTTCAAGAAGATGCAGCTAGCGGATGGGGAGAGGAAGAAGGCGGAGAGGGCGCTGGGGGAGGCGAGACGGGAGGTTGTGGAGATCAGGGAGGGGATGGGGGAGGAGAGGGCGCGGCTGGAGAGGAGGGTGAGGGAGGCGGAGGAGGGGAGGAGGGTGGCGGTTGAGGATGGGGAGGAGGGGAGGGCGGAGATGGAGGAGAGGGTCAGGGGGCTGGAACGGCGGATGGAGGAGGAGAAGAGTCGGAGTGCAACGATGCAGCGCGGGTTGCAGGAGTTGCAGCAGGATGTGGAGAATAAAGACGTGGCGCTGCAGGAAATGCAGCAGAGGCTGCAGCTGAAGGATGCGGAGATTGGGGGTTTGGAGGCGGAGGTGCTGAGGCTGAAGGCGCAGACGGGAGATGTGGATACGCTGGAGATCATCAAGAGGGAGCTGTCCGAGCAAGTCGCGCACATCAGGACGCTGGAGGCTAGTAATCGCGAGCAGGCGCGCGAGCTGAAGCATCTCAGGATGTTGCATAAGAGCGTGGAGGTTGTGGAGGAGGAGAAGAGGCAGCTGCAGCGGAAGGTCGACCAAATGGAGGATCTACGGCAGGAACTAGGCGAGGCGAGGTTGCAAAGGCAGAGGTTGGAAGACGAGAGATTAGCGTGGACAGCCTATCTCAAGAGTCAATCTGGTGATAACGAGGCTGTAGAATTCGACTCTCCCGAGGCCTTGGCACGGTCTCTCGTGCAAGAGCGTCTCGAAGCTGCCACGCTCCTCGAGAAGCTCGGCCGTCTCGAGCCCGCGCTCTCCGAGCGCGACGAGATCATCAAGACGCTCGAATCTGAGAAATCCGCGCTGCAGACGCAGCTCGAGAAGGCGAAGACAGAAGGCGGTGGTGGCGGCGACGTCAAAGCCCGTCTGCGCCTGGAGCGCCAACGCACCCTCGCACTAAAGGAAGTCGAGTACCTGCGCGCGCAAGTCAAGGCGCTCGACACTGAAGAATCAACCATGGAACTCGCATCCTTCGACGCCACAAAGGCCGAGCGCATCACCCAATTAGAAGAAATGGTCGCCGCCTACTCCGCCGAAGTGCAAACTCTGCAGGCCGAACTCGCCGCCTCCCCATCGAAGCCCGACGTCTCGCTCAAACGCCCCAGAGAGGAGCCTGAAGAGCACGAACGATTGGGCGAGCTGACGCGCAAGAACCGCAAACTTCAAGACCAGCTCGCAGCCGTGCAAAGCTCGGCACAACTGCTGCAGAAGGAGCTCTCCGTGGCGAAGGAGCAGCTCAAGGCCGCGAAGAACCACCGCCAGACGCGCATCTTGACGCTGCGCGACAACCCGACGAGCAACGCCGAGGCAGTCAAGATGTCGACGCTGCAGGCGCTGCGCGAAGAAAACGCCGCGCTGCTCGCGCAACTTACGGCCGGCGCGCCGACAGGCCGCGGTGAGCGCGCAAAGGTCGTGCCGATACAAACCCTCGAGGCGGCGCAGCGGGACACGCGGGAGATGGAGCGGCTCGTGGCCTCGACGCGGAAGTCAATGGATCGGCTCAAGCAAGTCTGGGGCGCCAAGACCGCGGAGTTCCGCGAGGGCATCTCGTCCTTGCTCGGGTGGACGGTGGAGTTCCTGCCGAACGGGAAGATGAAGGTGAGCAGCCTGTTTTATCCGAGCACGGAGGAGGAGGAGCGCAGCATCGTATTTGATGGGGAGAGGGGGACCATGAAGGTCAGTGGGGGACCGAGGAGCGCGTTCGCGGGGAAGATTGCGGAGGCGATTGGGTTTTGGGTTAGGGAACGTGGGGAGATCCCGTGTTTGCTGGCCGCGCTGACGCTGGAGTTTTATGAGGAGAGTACAAGGGCGGCCGGTGGAGAATAGGGGGGTTTGTGATGGTATGTGCACTGGAAGGAGAGCTACGGACGTGAGTTTGGCGTTTGGAGAGGGCATGTGACGGAGGGGGAGGAGAGGCGTTGGATCGGGTGGGCTATGAGAATAATACCATTTTTGTACAACACGACGTGATGAGGCTTTTACTTAGATAGAAAGCACTTCAAAAGAATAACAGGACCCCAGAGTTCACTACTCGCGGAATTGAACGTGACATCGTTCTTTTCAGTATCTCATTTGTCTGCAATTTCTATCATAATCACTTCACAGGTAACTGCCTATTCTTCTTATAATAGTATCAAACGTTAACATCAATACTAAAGGTCTACGGCGACTAATATGTGGATTCCAGGTCTTCAGCACTCAGATCATATTTGCTCATGTCGTCTTCCAAGTCATGCCATTGCCAGCCAGCGAGCAAGTGTCGAGCAAGTAAGTACTAAGTGCAGTCAGTGCAGTCACTGGCCACTCCAGATAGACCAGGCAGGCAGGCGGGCCCTGCCGATTTAGATGAGTGAGGAGTGTCCTGGCCAGGCTCTTGCGAGGAATGGTGCTTCATACAAACCCTGACTGGTGAAGAGTGGCTGCCAGGAGTCAAGTAGGCGGACATAAATCACCATAGTAACAGCGCACGGCAGTCCACCTGGAGTGGCTAGTGACTATATGCCATAATCGTTGTTTATTCATTGTCAGCGTCTGTCTGTCGTATCTACCATCCCTCCTCTGAAGTCCGTTCGATTCCTCCCCTCCCCTCCGCCGCCTCCTGTTATCTATGCATTACCGTCCCAGTCAAAAATATTATCGCCTGCTCTTTCCCTTCTTCTCAGATCCTACAGCCAGCCCATCGTGTAAGGATAAGCAAAGCAAAACAAAACAACCGGGAGATATAAAAACATCCCGAGGAGAGCACGAACTGGTATATACTAAACGCGAAACCATCCAGGCGGAAAATAATAAGATACTGGTGCTTGCACCCTGCCCATCTCGTCTGCCCACTCCATAATCCTCTCAACACCGCCCCTTCTTCTTGATCCCTCACTTCGCACCCCTGCTCACCTCACTGATCGGCCATCGCCCCCACCGTACGCCATGGGATCCACATTCCTATACCCCCCACTCTCCCTGCGACTCTTACTCCGTCTCGGCGGGGTATGATCCTCAATAACAACCACCTCATCCAAGTCCCCAGTACTGGCGCTGCTACTCCTACTCCTCCTACTCGGACCACTGCCCCTCCTACTCCTCTCCCTCCTCTCCTCCTCCACCACAATTCTCTCTACCACCGGCACTGGCACCACCCCCGGCCCTTCGCGCCTCACCTCGCGCACCTCGGCACGCAACACCCTGTCTCTGTGCCCCACGCTAGAATGCCTCCTCGACTTGGCCGCAGACGACGACTTGCGTCTTGGCCGCACAACCACGGAGCCGGACGCCGTGCTGTCGTCCACTACGCTGACCCCGCATGTCGTGTACAGAAGCCAGATCAGCAGGATGAAGCCCGCGACTGAGCCGAGCACGATGCCGACGATCTGGCCTGCCGACGGGCCCGACAGGTTCGAGTAGGTCGCGGGGATGGCGACGACTTGGCGGGGGAGGAGGGTGGTTGGGGCGCGTTCGAGGAGGTGGGCGGTGGTGTGGATGGGCGTGGAGAGGAGGCCGAGTGGTAGTGGTAGTGGCGCCATTGCTGCGGAGTGTGTTACAGATGAATGTCGACGGCGAGATTCGTTATACTCCGCACTTCGAGGAATTTTGCTTTTTGAATGAATATCGAGATCTGAAAGGCTTTATCGGGAGCGAGATGGCAATTGTTTGCGCCCAAGGATGCATGCGTCTGACAGGTAGCCTCGCACCTGCGGCCTCCCGACGTCGTGCTCGTTCCGTGCGTGGCCTCGCTGTCTTACCAACCCAATCTGTCCCACCAAATCAGACGAAGTCGTTCCTGAGAAAAAGTAATGGTGCGATGCGATGCGATATGTTGGTTTGAACAATACAGCACTCGCACGCCCTCTCAAGCGTCGTCTTCGCGAAGGGCTGGGCGATGGCAGAGTAGAGTATTCGCAGGTTGCGGTCGTCCACGGCTCTCAGGTCTCACCCCACTTCTTCCTCGTGCGCCTCACCTGGAAGGATCTTCTTGGCCGGAACGAGTGACAGGAACGACGGGTTACAGTATGTACCGAAGGATATCGAGAAGCGGTCTTATCGCGAGCGAGTGAGCGAGCGACGGGAATTGCAAGATATTCGCACTGGATGATGTCGTCACTTTGCAAACGTCGTCGTCGCGCCCGGTCCTCAGCCTTGATTATGGGGAGTGAACGTGCGCTGCGGCGGGTTTCTGTGCTGACTCCTGCCTTGCGTAGTCCCTGCGTATATGCCGTATCCTTGTATGCTTGGTGCAGCACGATGACGACGACAACAACAGCAGAGCAGCAGCAGAATCTCAATCGCAGAACACAAAACTATAGAAAGCGACGAAGAGGACGAGAGTGATGTCTTGTGAAACAGAGAAATCGGAGAAGAAGGGCATGAAAATGAACTTAAGGAAAACCTTACCGTGCATAAATAACCACCGCGCCTCGCCTCGGATTATGACAAAGTGGGATAATATGATAATCGGGGGGTTGGGTGGCGGTGGTGGAAAAGGGGCAGGGAAGGGACGTTGCGGGTTGAATCCACTGCGACGGCGACTTGCCATTTGCCAATTCAGGCTTTCAGTGCGCAGACAAGAGCGCCCGCGCCTTGCTGCCGATGACGCACATATGTACGAATAGCTAGATACTGACTGCACGCTGCAATACCCATGATCATGATATAGAAGAAAGGAGGTGTAATGTGATAATGTGATGTATGATTAAGACATGAAGTTATATGGAGAATTGCGTATCCAGGAATTCTCTATCCATAAACCAGTCAAGCCAGTCAAACCAGTCTGCAAGTCGTATCTGAGCGAGCGAGCGATTGATGGTTGTATTGTTAAAGGTATTGTTAAAGGTATTGTTAAAGGTATGTACTGTATGTACATAACTGACATATGTAAATCACCACAGTAACAGCCCACGGTAATTATGGATGACTAAGCGAGGTAGATAAGTTATATAAACTATTCATTCTACATCACTCACTCACCCACTCACCCACTCGCTCAATCAAGCAATGCTCTGCTCATCTAATTGCCTCTTCTAATCGATTTTTGGCTGGTCATTTTCGTTTTCGTTTTCGTTTTCTTACACTTACACTCTTGCTCTCACTACCACATAAGATGGCGGCATTCTCCTCCTCCTCCTCCTTAACACGTCTTACTATTGTTCTCGCCTCATATTGTTTCCCCAAGTATCATTCTCTTAAGGCCAACAATGAAGAAGTTGGTGAGATGTAAGCCCGAACAGAAACTAGCTATATCCGGCGAATCGAACAACAATGATTTACAGATTCTGTAGTAGGTTCGTGGCCTGCTACATACGCGGGTTCTGCTCCGAACGTGCTGGACAATCGCAAGGGATATCCAGCCCCCAAAAGAGGGCTCGATATCCTTTGAGATGGAGATGATCAGGGTTTTGTGCATAGGTATATATAGCTGCCCTCTCTTTCCCGTTCTCCTTTTCATTCTCCTTCTCCTTCTCCCTCTCCTTCTTTTTCTCCAACTTTCATTTTCTCTTTGAAATCCTCGCAACGACAGTCACGCTCCCCCATCTGCAATGCCTGCCTACAATCTTATCATCACAGCCCTAGCTGAGAACATCAAGATCTCTGTCGTCTCTGGCATTGTGGTCGCCTTCTCTCTCCTCTACTATCTCTACCAAAAGCTCGATGACTTCCCCATGGATCCCCGCGAGCCGCCGCTCATCAAATCGACCATCCCCTCCATCGGCCACGCGCTGAGCGAGATAACGCGTCAACTACAGTACTACGCGGATCTCTAGTTCGTCTCCCTCCCGTTCCTCCTTTACATTCACACCTAATGCCCCCTAGCGAAAAGCACCACCTCGACGCCTACACCCTCAACCGCAGATCAATGAAGCTCTACATAATCTCTAGCCCTATCTTGCAACACGCCGCACTCCGCGAAGAACGTAACCTCTCGCTGGTCCAAGCTGAGGTCATGCTCATAGAGCGGATGTGCGACGTGCGACCTGAGGTGTACTCTGCGATCGCGCAGGAGGATCATGGGCGCTGGCCCTACTTAGACCGGTTCCTTAATGCTACAAAAGGGGCCCTGAATGGCGCCAAGATGACCGAGATGACCCTCACCGCTGCGGACGAGATGGCCGGGTGGTTGAATAGCCTAGACGGAGAATTCGAGACAAGGGATCTTTGTACGACTTTTCGCAATGTATTTACGAGAGCGACGGCGGTGGCAATTTATGGGGAGGACGACAATCCTATCTTCCCTCCCAGCCTCTCCTCACGCAAAACAGACCCCGGCACGGGCACCAATGGCGAGAAAAACCCCTTCCTCGCAGCCCTGTGGCACTACAACCGTAACTTCATTTGGCTCTACCCAGCATACTGGCCAGAAATTACGGCGCCTTTGACTTGCCGCGCGCGCAAAATTCTGCAGCAGCAGTACCTGAAATGGTATGGAAAGAAATACGACCTTGATCAGGAGAAACACCACTACGCGCACGCGCGAGCCAGCGTTCACCGCGATGCGGGCTTCGACGATGAATCCGTCGCCAAATTAGAGGTCACACTCCTCCATGGCGCCACCACCAACACCGGCACTACGTTGTCCTGGTTCCTCATGTACGTGTTCGCTCACCCTGATATGATGGCCAGGATCGCCGAAGAAGCCACAGCCCTGATTACGACAACCGCTGAGCCCGGCGCGGTGCAGACGAATACGCTCGACGTCGGCAAGCTGACAACCCACTGCCCCATCCTCGTCGCAACCTGGAACGAAGTCCTGCGGCTAGAAAACAACCAAGTAACGCCGCGCATCATCCGGCAGGACACCGTGCTCAGTGACGGGGAGCGCTCGTACCTCTTCAAAGCCGGAAACACCCTCGGGATAGTGAGCGGGCTGGCGCATCGGGACCCAGCGATCTGGGGGCCTGACGCGCATGAGTTTAAGCCGGAGAGGTTGTTGGGGCGCGCGCCTATGTGGGCGAGCGGATTACCTGTGCCCACGGCAGGAGGCGACGAGGGTGTCAACAGGAAGAAGAGGAAGGAGGAGACGGAACAGGAGAAGTTGCAAAGGCTGGCGTTTATGCCATTCAGCGGGGGGAGACATATTTGTCCGGGCCGGATGTTCCCGTTTCATATTAGCTTGGCGATGGCAGCGGCGTTGTGTGTGGGGTGGGAGGCGGAGAGTTTGGATGGGGGACTGGTCAAGGTGCCGGAAGGAAGAAAGAAGAGATGGCAGAACATTGGCGAAGCGCAGCCAAGTCCGACTGTAAAGGTGGGCTTGAGACTTAGGAGGCGCAAGGGAATGGAGGGGGCGAGGTGGAAGTTCGTCAAGGCGGACCAGGATGTTAAGGATAATGTTGTGGTCTGAGGCTGGTCGGGATGAGGGAGGAAATGTGGAGGGGATATGGAGTTTAAGGATATCAGGAAAATATATTGTTAGCTAGCAAACGCAAATGTTCTGAAAGGAGAATATGGAGCTTGAAAAAAACATATCTGCCACTAGGTTTTGTCAAGGATGTCTTCTAGTCAGCTTACTGTTAACAACTTAACATCATCTAGTGTTGCTTAAAGACTGCTCGTTCTAAACACTATTCCTTACTTGAAAGGACTACTACGAATACTACTCTATGCCGAAGGTCTCTAGATACTTTAAACACTATCTGAATAATGTTGGAGTAATATTCGTAGTAGCTAAGCCTTGTGAAGGATTGCTAAGAATAGCTGTGATGACATCCTAAAGTAGACAGAAAGGGGGTACATAGTAAGCGCATGATCTACTATTCTATGCTCAAGTACTGTTTAGGTATTAGAATACTAATCAAAGACTGCAACACTAACACTGTAATGAAAAGGCATCCTTCTCTACTTTAGGCAAATTTCTCAAAACAGACAAAGGCCTAATTCCAAGCTCCTAAAACCTCGACCTCGATACTGGAAATAAAAGAGCCTTTACACATTTATTTTCCCATCTTGTATGGAGTTACCTAAGCAACTAATGTATCTACTCCTATGATTATCAAATATTGGCTCAGGTCACAGCTCCTGCAGGCAGAACAATGTTTGCAATCAATGCTGTTATACAGGCGAGTAAAAGCAGCATCTTCAACCAGTTCAACCACCTACAAGGCCCAGCCTCCTTAAATACCTCGAAAACAGCAACAGCAACAGATCTCACCGAACGTATAGAAACAACAACCAAGTCCCGAAGAGCTAACTTCATTCTCCAAGCTCTATGGGAGTCCATCCTCATTCTTCTCCAGTTCCATCTCCCATCCTCTATCCTCTACACAAAACCAAGAACCGATGCGCTAGAACAGCAGCATCGACATCTCCGCTAACAACCAGACGAAGACCTTCCAACGCCGAACCGTCCGTCTGCCCTCCCCATTCCTCTCTAACCCAACCCCTCCTTCTACTCCCCACCCACCACCGCCGACCCCACACCACCACTCGCCATTCCAGCGAACGTAAACCGGGGAACCGCGGAGTGCACGCGCATTGGCACGCGGCTGACTGCCCTGCTAGGACGACGGGAGGCGGCGCTGCGCCGGAGCCCGTGGGTCGCGGACGGGATGGCGTGGTCCCTTCGTCTACGGCCGTGTGTGACAGATGGGGCAGGGATTGGGATTGTGCGAGAGGGCGGGAGCAGATGATGTGCAGGAGGTCGCCTTGGATGAAATAGGCGTGATCCCCCCGTCATCAGTTCGAACAGCACTGCCATTTTTTTAGAGTTATTGACGTGGGAAGCGCGGGCGGGCGTCTGGTACATATTGCTATTCATGCAGAGATGGATGGCTGGCTGGCTCTCGTCAGGATCCAATATACACTTCCGGTCTCTCATCCCAAGCCCGAGCTTCACGCATCTATTCTGGCCAGATCATGCCAAGGCCGTTGCCCTCCCTCCATACCCCCCTCCGTCTATATAGCCTAGCTCTCTCCGCCATCGTGCCCACGAACCAGTCCTGAACAAATTCTTCTAACGTCCCATCATATTATAGCGTTCCCGTAACAAAATGCTCGCTTGCTTGCTTGTTTACTTCCATCCAACGGCACCGACGCATCGCACGCATCCACGCCCACAAATAGCACAACGCCACGCTCAAATAAACGCCCCGGCCCCCCGTGCACTCCCGCCATCAAACGGCGGCGGCGGACTCCGACTCCTGCTCCCCTCCCTCGAGCCCCATTTCCGCGTATACCGCTCATGGTCCTCCCTCTCCTTCCGAACCTCCTCCTCCTTCTGCTCCCCCTTCCCCTTGCCCATCGCCAGCCCCACGCCATGCCGCGGCACCGGCGGCGGCGCCTCCTTCTCCTCCCCACCACCAAACACGTCCTCCTCCTCCTCGTACTCCGGAAAGCTGCGCGTCACATCACTCCGACTATCCCCCTTCACGAGCCCCAGCCTCTCCTCCTCCGTCGCCCCCTTCGCCCCCGCCGCACTGTGGCTCGTGCCTCTGCTCCCCAGCCCCAGCCTCGCCTTATGGCTGCCCACATCCCTCTCCCTCTCCCTCTCGTCGACATCCTCCACCGTCGACGCCGCGCTCTTGCGGAACACATTGTGGAAGCTAAACTGCCTGCGCGCCGTCTGATGCGGCGGCGGCGCCAGGCCCCCGCTGCCAAACGACGCGTGCGCGTCGTACGCCGTCTTCTGCTCGTGCATCGGCATGTCGTACCCGCGCTCCTCCTTGTACCCCGGGATCGCGATCTCCGTCAGCGGCACGGGGTGCATGGGGCTCTGCAGCGGGTCGTGCCTGATGGGGCCCGGCACCATGCTGCGGGCCCTCGTGCGGAAGGAGCCGAGCAGGCTCGAGCCGAGGCCGCCCGCGTCAGGGCGGCCCTGCGCCTCGTGCTCGTCCTCGGTGGGGAAGTGCGACATGCCGAGGGGCGGATGGGCGACGGGCGTCGCGGGCGGGCGCGGCGACGTGTACGACGTGTAGGGCCGGCGGGCCGAGCCGAGCGTCGTGCGACGCCGCCGCAGGCCGTCCCACTCGATCTGCTCGTCCTCGCCGAGCGGCTCGAGGTCCATGTGCATCTCGTCGTGCAGGCGGCGGGCCTCGGCGAGCTCCATCTTCTGGCGCGCGCTGGAGAGGCGGCGGATGATGGCGGCCGTGCCGCGGATGGCGTCGGCCTTGGGCTCGGACTCCGGCTGCTCCTGCTCGGCGATGGTGCGCAGCTGGTCGAGGTTGCCGGCGAAGACGGCGGCGTCAGGGACGTCCTTGGCGGACTTGGAGAGTTGGAGGAGCACGACGCCGGAGCAGATGGTGAGGAAGCCCATGATCACGGTGATGATTTGGCTGGGAGTGCCGCCGAAGCCTTTGAAGAGGATGGCGGAGGTGATGATGGTGGCGGAGGTAAAGTATACATAGTACGTCGGCGTAACCAAAGCCGCGTTGAAGATATTCAGTGCTTTCTGTGCATTGGGTCAGTCCTGCCTCGAATGCAGGCGAGAACGGGGGGACTTACATTTAAATAGATGATCTCGGTAACCAAAGTGATGACGACAAATACAAACAGCACATACAAAAACCACTGATTAAATTGATTCTGTCCCCCAATCTGCGCCAGTATCGCGGCTCCCAGCCCTTGGGTAGCCACGACGCTCAGCCCGCCAATCAGACTGCAAATGCTCAAGTAAACCAACACCGTCTTGTTCCCATAGCGCGGGCCCACCCAGAGGGCCGTGAATATACAGCCGACGAGGACGACGCCCCCATACGCCAGGATGCCCGGCTGCACGACGAAGCTCTGCATCTGCTGGATGTTCGTGACGGAGCTCGAGGACGGGATGTTCAGGGCAATCACGATGCTCCCGAGGATGCACAGGAAGCAGCCGACGATGCCCACGGCGCTCAGGCGCTCCTTGAGGAAGATGGCCGACAGCACGGTGCTGATGACGACGCTCAGGGCGCCCAGCGAGGCGACGAGGATGGCATCGGTGAAGGCGTATGCGACGAAGTTGCAGATCTCGCCGACGATCATGAGCGACATGCCGCCCCACCACCAGGCGTTCTTGAGGTAGCCGTAGCCCTCGCCGGGGATCTCGTCGTACTTCTCGTTCGCCTTCAGCAGGCCCATCTTCGAGAAGATGAAGGAGACGCCGATGAAGAGGCCCGAGGCGACGGCGAGCACGATGCCGATCGTCTTGTATATGGCGGGGCGCTCTGCGGTGGAGCTGCCACCTGCGCGGATGTAGAGGTTGTGTGCCTCTTGGAGGAGCTGCGTCGAGGCCATGACGGAGAGGAAGGGCGCAAAGCGCCAGGGGCAGGAGTCGGTTTGCTCGCTGGCGATTTAAATCATGGGATATTGTGTGGGAAATCGAAGTGCTCTCGGGAGTCTCTCGACGACCACAGAGTCGTGTCGTAAAATGGGGGAAAGAATCGTCAGAACTGTTTGTCGTAGATAGCAATATGGGACGGCGAGGCGAGATGAGATGAGAGGCTATAGATTGCGGTGGTATATCGCTATAAACAGTGGTATAATGTCGCTATAAACAAATGGACGTCGCAAGCGCCGAGGAGAGAGGAGAGAGGAGAGAGGATTGAAAGGGTCGTTTGTTACAGAGCCGTAGCAGACTTGGGGTCGTCAAACGATTGCCGTCGAACAGTTGTGGCGGGAGAAGGTTTGGTTTGTCGTTGGGGTTTGGAGAACTGGTCTTTGCTCCCTCTCGTCTCGTCTTGGTCTGTCTTATGTGGTCTGGTCTCTCTTGTGTCGTGTCGTTAATACCTAGGTAGGTAGTTATGCACTCGTACCTCGTACTGTACGTGGGCAGATGCAGTGCTGTAGCTGGCGGTTGCGGAAGTGGTGGCTGAGTGTGTAGTGTCAATGTAATTAATGGTCAGAGATTTGAGAATTCGGAATTCAGAATTCAGAATTCATATTTTAGATTTTAAATTTTAAATTTTCAGAGACTTTACAGAGTTCGGGATAGACATCGTAGCTGGAGACTGTGAGGGAGTAGTGAGGGAGAGGCTGAGGGCTGAGTTCCCGTATTCCTGTTTCCTGTATTCCTGTGGCAGCATAGCCCAGTTACTTAGTAGTACTTAGTAGTTACCTAGTAGTTGCTAGTAGTAGTGCTGGCCACAGTTGTCCACAGTTGTCCACAGCTGTCGCAATCCACCACCACAGTACCAAGTTTCAGCGTTGGCATTGCTCGTTTCAGACTCGTCGTCGTATTCTTCTCTTCCTCTCTTCTTCTGGTCTTCTACTCGTCTTCTTCTACTCCTCTTCTTCATCATCTCCATCTCCATCTCGCCACGACCCTAAACCCCACCCAGCCCATATAAAAGTACGAAACCCATCCCATCAGGGGCAAAAACAAAAAAAAAAGATCAAACGAAATGAACAGAGTGGGACTCGAACCCACGCCACTTTCGTGACCAGGAAACATATATCAGTGATATTGTATTAAGGTACGACCTTAACCTGGCGCCATAACCAGCTCGGCCATCTGTCCGTGTTGATTGCATGTCCAGGGGTTTTTGATATTTATGTATGACTTGTCATGAGTGGGCTGAAAGCAAGAGGGGATGATTACATTTAGAATTATACATTACCAAATTCATCAACTGGACGGAGACGACGTGAGATGCAGACAGTAAAGGTGCAGATGTTTAATATATTAATTATTTTCATCTCAAAAAAAATACCCATCTTTGCCCTACCCTACCCTACGACTTCGCCCGCTCGGCAGCCGGCCGTCTCGCCTTCTTGAAGCACGCGAACTCGCTCCGGCTCGCCTCCCTCAGCCTCTTCAGCACGGCCCTCATCTCGGGCAGCTCGCCCTGCAGCCGCTCGCGCGCCTCGTTGTCCGTTCCGGCGTCGAGCTGCTGGTAGATCTCGCTCTGCAGCTGCGTCGCCCGGTCCGTCGTGTACTGGCTCAGCGTCTGCGCCGCGAACTCCACGTCCAGCGTCGCCTGCATGAGCGCCGCCAGCGCGAACCGCGACCGCGTCCGGAACGCCTGCAGGAACTCGCGCGACATCTGCTCGAGCAGGTACGACAGCACCTGCGACGTGAGCGATGAGGCCGTCGTCGACACCTGCGTGTGGATGAAGACGAGATTCAGCAGCGCCTCGTACACGTACGGCTTCACTTCCTTCGGCTTCTCCTTGGGCTCCCAGTCTGCTGACAGGATGCCCGCTCGGATGATGGTGCCGATTTCTTCCATGGCCGGCCTGGTGTACGATTGGAACAGACGCGCGTCGATCTGTCCTAGAACGTCACGGATTGTCTTCGCCTCATCCGTGAGCTTGACCGAGAACGCATTTTCGAATTGCATCGTCAGGTTTGGGACGACATCACTTCGCAACGCTTGAAGATTGCTTAACGTGAGGAGCATGCGCACATTCTACAAAGATTAGTTACTGTGGGCGTCCAGCAATGCATAACTTACTCTATCGCTGGCATCTATACTTTCCATGCCCAGGCTGCCTGCCGTTCCCACACTCAATGGCGTCGCTATGCCTCCAGAGTCCGTTACCCATTCATCATCGGGCTTCTTAACCGACCTTTCGGCGTTCTCGACCATGCCACTTAATGCTTTATATAAAGTAGTGACAAACTGACTCCGCACCATCTGGAGAATCTTCGCAGGAGGTGGCAGAAGAACCTCTGCGGAACCAGCCTTGTTCATGGCCTCGGGAATGTATAGGATTTTCTGCATGCCCGACAGCACAGCGCTCTCGAACGTGTGAAAGTTGGCCGGCATCCTCGTAAGGTCCTTCTTCTCAGCTGATCTCCTCCAGTCCTCCAATACCTTGATGTTTTCGGCATCCTTGTTCCAGGCGGCGCAGATGGCCGTCACGCAGCGCTCTCGAGCACCGCCCACAAGTCCACGCAGACGCTCCAGAGCAGCACCGTCTCCTTTACCAATCACGGAGATAGAAGCCATTTCGCTTGCTCCTGATCCAACCAGAACAAGCAGCTTTGCAAGGTAATAAACTCCGCTCAATGAGTTTGACCAAGGAGGCCAGAACGCGAATTTCTCCCAAGCCTCGCCAAGCTTAGGTGACGGTGGCGGCGCACTGTTGGCATCGAATGCAAATCTTGGGTCCCGAAGCGCCGAAGGCGACAAGCTGGCAGATCTGGGAGTTGAGGGTATAGGTGGAATAGGGGAGTAGAGAAGAGAGATATCTTCGATCGGAGGATCAACAAAGAAGGAGTAAATGCTCTCACGAATCATATCGATAAGTTCGATTGTTCCTTTCTGAAGATCTAAAATGCCTTGGTCCGAGAGTCTGTGATGCTTGTGACTTGCTCCGTTGAGGCCCATAGGAAGGCTGCTTTGAGTCTTGCCTTCTATGAATCCTTGAACCGTCTGCCAGAATTCGAGAATTTCGCCAAGAACACCGTGAGAAGAGAGCATGTTGCTCAGGAATGTGTGCATCCTCTCCCATAATTCAACAATCTCAGCAGAGTCATGGGTTGCGGACTTGATCTCAAGACCTTGACGGCTCAGTGACTGGAGATGGCTTGCAAGGACTTGGGGCGTTGGCTTCGGTCCATTGGCCAGTCTTCTTCGCAGAACTTCAATTTCGACTTTGGAACGCTCAGACATGGCTTGGATCTTGTTCTTCAGGTGATCATAACGGCTCAACAGCCAGACCCAGATAGGGTTGTCCTGAACCCCAAGCTCGAGAAGGATGCCTATCAATTCCATGTGCTGATCTCTTTTTCCACTTCCATTAATTTGCTGATCGCTATATTGGACTGCTGCTAGGCGACGCCAAATATCGCGTTTAAAAATATCCACTTGCTCCTGAACATCATGCCACATTCTCGCCGCAATTATCATCTGTTGTACCTGAAGATCTGAAGGCGTTGTTCTCGTGGATGTTAAGCTTTCACCAAGACTTTGTGCCTCATCAGCGATACGCTTTGCCTTTGAGTACTCCTCAGCCAGAGTCTCAAAGTCCTTGCGCTTGATACTGTCGGCGATTAAGCCGGGAACCTCATATGCGTCACGGTGTCGCTCAAAGGCGCCAGCAACAACCTTGAGATTTTCTTCCTTCTCGTATCCTCCGAATGTTGGACCCCAGAACTCTTCCGCTTTCGCAGCCACATCTATCAATGGCGCCCTGATTCCCAGCACGCCATACTCGCTCTCTTTCGTCAATGCATTCTTCTTCTTGTTCTCCGCAGCCACGGGCGTCATACCAGGCGTGAGTCCAGCAATGCTGCCACCATTCCCGAGGCTACTCTTACTTTCCTGTCGGGAATGTCGTCGAGGAATCACTTGCGGAGGATCGGCTCCTCGAGTCGTCATTTCAGTATAGACATTGTCAATCGTAGCTTTTGCGCGGACGAATCGTTCGAAGTTGGACTCGACCAAGACTTTCAAGGAAGCAGACTTCTGATCAATCGAGCGCGACAGAACATCGAGTCCACGAAGTAGTTGTTCCGTAGAGTCTGAGCGGTGAACTTGTGAAAGGAACAGCGCGGGAGAGAAAGTGGTAGATGAGAGTAAATATCGATTTCCTTCGTAGCGCATGTTAGTGTTGTTGGCCTTTGACCTGGGAGAGGATGCATCTTACGGAGACGGATATCATCTTGAACAGGAAGCCCTTGAGCCCTCAAGATCCTCACGACGCTCTCGCCGCTTCCCAAAGGATCGGGCTCGTCCTTCTGCACCAGGTTCTCAAGCCCCTCTCCTGTCTTCTGTGAGCCTGGCACCAAGCTTCTCCGACCACTGGCGGCCTGCTCAAGTGCTGAATATCTCGATTTAGACCTCCTGATAGCTCCGATCCTCTTCTTCAGAGCCGCCTCATCATCGTCGGAGCCGTCGCTCTCGTCCTTGTCGGAAGGCCACTCGGTGGGGAACGGGCTCTTGAGCTGATAGTGCTCCAGCACCGTGCGTTCATAATAATCCGCCATGGCCTCCCAAGGCCATATCTCCGAGGAGTCCTATTCAGTATGCCCGATCTCCTTGCCGGTCAACACAGACGCGGGATTGCTCAAGATATGCGCGATCATACAGCCATGTAGGTACCTCAGATTCACCAATGACGTTTGTATTATGGGGCTCGATAAGTGCGCTGCGGGAAGCGGCATCATCTGGGCTGGGCTTGCGGAAGCGAGCCTTTTGCCCGCCATCCCGGCAGAGTACACTACCTGCCTGCCTACTTACCTATCGTGAGAAACACCAAACTCCTCCTCCGACCATACCGCAACAAATCCCCTCCCGACAATCTTGTAACTCGTGCAAGAGCGGCCTTCCCTCCGTGTCACTTCAATATGCTCGCCATCCGCTCCATTGCCGCGCCTGCGCGCCGTCAATGTCTCCGTGCATCCGCGTTCACCTTCGCATCTCCAATTCAGGTTGAACCTCCAATTTTGATAAGTCAATTGGTGAACAGCCTGCTAACCAAGTCCATTCACAGACACGATCATACTCAGACAAGAAGGAAGTCGCGAAGTTCCACGGAAAGAAGGGATCTGATGTATGTTCCTGCTACTGTTACCACGAATGGCGTCAATTGCGTCCCTCTCGCGTTGTGATATCCCTTGCGACAGACATGAGGCTACATGGCGTCTATCTGATCAATTAGCAAGGAGATAAGATGCGCGTGCGAGCAATATGGCTGATACTTGTTTAGGGCCTCTACGCAGTCAGTCTGATCGAGGGTGACGGTATTGGACCAGAGATTTCTCAGTCTGTAAAGGATATTTTCAAGGCAGCCGGGGTATGATGGCCTCTCCTCATATCATCAAAGTGCCGGACTGACAGTGCCACGTAGGCCCCAATTAAGTGGGAGCCAGTCGATGTTACTCCACGACTGAAGGAAGGCAAGACTGTTATTGCAGACGAAACTATCGAGAGCATCGAGAGAAACAAGGTTGCCCTTAAGGGCCCTCTTGCTGTAAGGAAATCCGAGTCTGGATCAGAGCACTCTTGCTAAGTCATTTTAGACACCTATCGGAAAGGGTCACATTTCCCTAAACCTTACTCTCCGCCGCACATTCAACCTCTTTGCCAACGTCCGCCCGTGCCGTTCCATTGCAGGCTACAAGACCCCATACGACAATGTCGACACTGTCCTGATCAGAGAGAACACTGAGGGAGAGTACTCCGGCATTGAGCACATCGTTGTTGATGGCGTCGTGCAGAGCATCAAGTTGATCACAAGAGAGGCAAGCGAACGTGTCTGCAGATACGCTTTCCAGTATGCCGAGAATATTGGCAGACACAAGGTCCGCGCCGTCCACAAGGCCACCATCATGAAGATGTCCGATGGTCTTTTTCTCAAGACCGCCGAGAGAGTCGCCAAGGACTTCCCAAATATCGAGTTCGATGCTGAGCTCATCGACAACGCGTGCTTGAAGATCGTCACCGACCCAGTCCCATACAACGACAAGGTCTTGGTTATGCCCAACCTTTACGGAGATATCTTGTCTGATATGTGCGCTGGACTCATTGGTGGTCTTGGTCTTACCCCATCTGCCAACATTGGCGATAAGTGCTCCATCTTCGAGGCCGTCCACGGTTCCGCCCCAGATATCGCTGGCAAGGCACTTGCCAACCCAACTGCTCTCCTCCTCAGTTCCATCATGATGCTGAGACATATGGGCCTTGAGGAGCATGCTGTCCGTATCGAGACGGCTATCTTCGACACTCTTGCTGAGGGCAAGACCTTGACTGGTGATCTGGGTGGAAGCGCCAAGACTCACGAGTATGCTGCTGCCATTATAAAGCGTTTGTAGATACGGCGAGGGGTGAATCTGTGGAAGGATTATCTGGGAGTGGAAAGGAGTGGATAGGAGCGGAAACGGGGCGTAGACTGTACATTTGAATAGCATTGGATCTTCTTAAATTCAAACACATGATCTTATGAGCGTAATATAGTGAAATAGAAGAAAGCCATGAGTCTGAAAGTTAATATAAGTATAAATGTTGGTTTATTATTTATTTTTATTCTCTCTCTATATTATATATATATATATTATATGTTCCAAACTTGAAATCTGCTTGAATGGTCAACCAAGAGTCTACGAACATAAATGTATTGTATTGTTGTTGCAAGCTCTGATTCAGTGATTCTCCGAAGATTTGCATCATAATTCATAAACGATGCGGAATACTCAGCGGTCCGTACCTTGGCATTGGTGGAACCACGGCATTGGCATTGGCATATTGGCATCCGTCTAGTGCCGCAATTGCCGTGTGTGGTTCACTAGATCACCCTCAGGAGTCGACTCCCAAAACCCAAAACCCCTTTCTGAGGAGGCAGGGTATTATTTGATTCTTTGATAGTTCATAACACGACCCAGGATGGTCTCAATCATCCAAAAGACGGCGGCCACCGTCTCATCGCTCATTACACGGAACAACAGTGGGCAGAGTTACCAACCCATCTCGTCTGGCGGATCTGACGTTGAGGATTGCCCGCAACATGCTACTGTCGAGAGAATCAGAAGTCCAAAGAAAGCGCAGGCGAGAAAGGCTTTATTTATCGTTTTAATTACTTCGGCCTTTCTGTTGCTTGTTGTCTGGTCCCTGATGTAGGCCGCCGTATCTCCTCCGTATCTCTTCCCTCCCCATGGATTCATTCGCAGGTCACATGATATGGGCACTTCGAGTCTCAGAAGCATGCCTGCCCATGCTGACCTCTTCTATCCAATCTTAACATGCTTTTTGAAATATTATACTAACCGCTATCACAGCTGGGAATTCTCCCAAGAAGAAGATGACACGGCATCCTGCCCTGCTACAGGTCAGGGCGACATCGAGAAAGGGTACCAATGTCACCCCTCCATCTCCCACCACTGGGGCCAATACTCCCCCTATTTCACCATCCCCTCCGCCATCTCCGCCTCCGTCCCCCCAACCTGCCACATCACCTTCGCCCAGGTCCTCGCCCGCCACGGCGCCCGCGACCCCACCTACGGAAAGACCGTCGCCTACAACGAATTCATCGGCCACCTCCAGCGCTCCGTCGCCGTCTATCCAGGCAAATATGCCTTCCTCAGCACCTACCGCTATAAGCTAGGTGCGGACAAACTGACCGCTTTCGGCCTACAACAGCTTTTCAACATGGGCACGAAAGTCTACCAGCGCTACCAGTCCCTCGCGAAAGACACTATCCCCTACGTCCGCGCCTCCGGCCAGGACCGTGTCGTCGCCTCCGCACGATGGTGGATGGAGGGTTACGAAGCCGCGCGGCACGCCGATCCCACGCACACGGGGCCCGACTACGCCTACGGCTATCCCGCCACCCGCATCGAGGAAGGCGCCATGTTCAACAACACGCTCTCCCACAGCCTCTGCACGTCCTTCGAGTCCGGGCCCTACTCCCACGTCGGCACAGACGCACAAGCCGGCTTCGCAGCGTCCTTCACCGCGCCGATCCGCGAGCGCATCAACGCGGATCTCCCCGGTGCGAATCTGACCGCCGCGCAGGTCATCTACCTCATGGATCTGTGCCCCTTCGAGACCGTCGCCGCAGACCCCGACCCCCACCTCGCCCTGCCCCTCTCGCCCTTCTGCCACCTCTTCACGCACGCCGAGTGGCGCTCCTACGACTACTTCCAGTCGCTGGGGAAGTTCTACGGCTTCGCGCAGGGCAACCCGATGGGTCCGACGCAGGGCGTCGGCTTTGCCAACGAGCTCCTCGCGCGCCTCACGCAGACCCCGGTCGTCGACTATACCAGCACCAACCGTACGCTGACCGATGATCCCGAGACGTTCCCGCTGAACGCTACGATCTACGCGGACTTCAGCCATGATAATGATATGATGACGATTTTCGCGGCGCTGCGCCTGTTTGAGGCCACGGCGCCGCCGAGCAAGGAGAAGGTGATGACGCCGGAGCAGATGAATGGGTATTCGGCCGCCTGGGCTGTGCCATTTGCGGCGCGGTTGTATGTGGAGAAGATGGCGTGTGAAGGGGAGGAGGAGGAGCTGGTCAGGGTGCTGCTTAACGATCGCGTGGTGCCCCTGCAGGGCTGCGGTGCGGATGCGCTTGGACGGTGTAGGTTGAGAGCGTATGTGGAGAGTTTGGAGTTTGCACGAGGGGGCGGCGAGTGGGATAAGTGCTTTTTATAGGAAAGGACACGGGAAAGCGTGATATATGTAACGTGTGAATTATTAGCGATACAGCGGGTAATGCAGCGACTCTAATGATTGACCATTCTAATATGCCGTCCATCCTATGCAAACAATAGCCGCCCTGTGCCCGTGCCAGGACGATTCTATGCAATGCCCCCAGCCTTCTATTACGCCATCCGATCCAGCCAGTCCAGCTATTCTAACCCAAGTCGAACCACGTGCCAGCATTCTTCTTCGTCATTCAATCCACCCAAATCACGAAAGATACACCGCGCCCCCCAAAACAGTCATCCCAAGACCCATCCACCAGATCAGATTTGCCGTATCCAACCCCTTCTTGTTCCCCACTCCATCGTGTCGCTTAATATGCCTCGCCCCCTTATTCATCGGCTCGGCAACCCTCTCGTCGGCCCTCCTCGCCCTGATCCTCGCCGTCGCCGCAGCGCCACCCGCCGCCGTCGCCGCGGCCGTCGGATTCATCGTGACCGTGGGCAGCATGAGCGGCGGGCTGTACGCCAGGTACATGGGCTGCAGGGGCGTGCCGTCGAACTGGTACAGGTTGAGGCGTCGCACCTTCTTGTAGGCGTCGACTTGGGCGTCGTACTTCTCGAACAGCTCGGACTGGTTGTAGCGCGTGTATTGCGAGTGCGAGAAGGCGCAGGGGTCGGAGAGCTGCTGGCGCCCGTCGACGGCGAAGGGGGCCAGGAGGATGGAGCCGTTGGGCGGGAGGGTGTAGGTGCCGTGTTGGAATTGGAGGATTGCTTTGGGGCAGGAGGGGGTGGTTGCTAGGGATGGGTGTTAGTGGGACTGTGGGTAACTTGGGGGGAAAAGGAGGTTGTGGGGGACGACGAGGGACATACGGTTCGATATTGCGCGGTAGTAGGCCGACTCGTAGAAGCCGTCTGCGGTGAAGGAGTACGAGATGCCAGTAAGGGATGGCTCGACGAAACTGTCATTGACGGGGTTGTAGAAGCCCTATGCATTCTCATCAGTGCTGTCGATGAGGGACGGGATCGTGAAGATTGCTGCGCAAACTTACAGGCCCCGTCAATACCTTCGCAGACTTCGTTGTCCACGTCCCGACCAAGTCTGCCTGCGCCGCAGACACAGAGCTCATAAGCAAGGGGCTCACAGCCAGCAATGATAGTAGTACCATAGCTAAGATTTGTGTAAATAGTGGTACGGAACAGCGTCGTTGGAAAATCCCGACTTTAGACGTTTGGGTAATGACAGGAGGCTAACTCCCAAGTGCCTTTGTAGCTGACAACCCGGCTCGCTTGCAGGAGGCTACGTCATGGCTGAGATTATTGTGTATAATGATGATTATTCGTAGACTGAGACATACGACTACGGCCATGGACTGAAGAGAACTGAGCTATCTCTATACTCTAGAGATACATCAGCCTGAATTAGAACTATCAAATTCATTTTTCTTATTCGGAATTTAAACATCGAATTTTAGAAATGTAATTCCCAAATCTTCACACAAGGCCCACCAATCATTGTTAATTTGGAATCACGTGAATAGATACATTGAAAGTACAATTTTAAATTTTCGACGTATCATTTGCCTCAGTAGGCGGGGGTCGGAACAAACCCCCAAATCGTAGTTTAGCTACAAAGTTTAATTTCTTTATTTAAAAAAACAAAATTCGAATTCGTCTCCTAATAATCCAACTGCATAGAACATTATAAAGAGCATACGGTCCTAGGTCTCTGCGAGCCGGACTTGAAGCGCAAACTGTCTCTAATCATTTGAAACAGAGTGAGCTTGGTCGAGAGAACTTGCCTATGATTTGGTTTCCTTGAGTATTCCGCGGCCGGGTAATAATGTCTTGGGAGGCAGCGCTTAATCAACTTTTGGACAATTCATCCATGCTCTCTTGAGTCGGAAGTCGGTCGAAAGCCAACTACTGCTCTTTCTCGAATGAAGCATCAACCTATCCAACACATCATGATCGGTATGGCTAGCTGAAAGATGACTCCACCATTTAGGATCTAAAACGGTTTGTCCTTCACCAAGATCTAGCCACTTTGTAGTAACGGCCGCAACGCCAAGTTGCCCACACTCTTAAATATCGATTTGGTGTTCGGTTGGGAGTAATTACGGTGTGACGTCGGCGGCGTTGTTGCCCGAGTGGTTAGTTGAGGCGAAGAAGGTGGAGGAGATAGAGGTGCATGTAGTTGAGTTCGATGATGATGAAGATGAAGATGAAAATGAAGATGAGGAAGAAGACGAAGACAACAAGGACGACGAGGAAGTGGACATGGAGGTGCCAAAACGGGATGTGATGGCACTGGATGTTAGGATTCCAGAGGAGCTAGTGAGGATTCAGGATGTGTTTGAACTCTTCAGGGACGCAGGTTTTGCTCGATCACATAACGGAGTGTGAAGCGCTCAGAGATGAAGACGGTGCCCATCATCAGATGAGAACTGAGAGCTGTTTGTGATATACGAGTTACTGTGGACAATTTGCATGGAAAGAACGGAATGCAGAGGAAGCATGGCATGAGGGTTTGTAATGAGAACTACAGATCGATGCAGAATAAACGAAGTAATAAAACCAACTATTAATAATGCATTTCCTGTGGATTTTAAAAATGAGTTCATATAATGAAGGGACCTGACATGGCTGCAGAGTACGAAGACCTACAATCTTCTCTAAAAGCGAAACTGAGGTATATATGTATGCATGTACAGTATGTCACCATAAGTCTGCGCGCGTCCCCGCGCGACCATGAAAGTCATGACAACTGTAACGCTAGGTCTTAAACTTATAAGACTCACGGAGGTTTCTTGCGTAAAGGTTTAACTTAACAGAGGAGGCAGGGGATCAGACACAAAGGCTTTAAGTAACACGTTACAGTATATAACAAATACTATATTAAGTTGAGCACGAAGCTCCTATCTAAGGAAATGCTATCTACTTATATAGAACCTTCGTAATCCTCGATCACTCTAGAGCCCCTGGATCACCTCGTGATCTAAGTGATCTAAGTGATCCGTCACGTGTGTTACGAATATCAAAGGCTTCACTATGTGTGTTGCTTGTGTGTTGTGTTGTTCACGTGTATAAGGCAGAAGTGTTCGCTAGCAAGGTAGCTAGCCGGGTGTGCGTTTGTGCACGAGAACCC
>Ga0123337_10001093_pt1 | contig 37242 bp, 40 predicted proteins | sample frozenSSSSmetaG_FD_89792 | JGI IMG/M metagenome (GOLD analysis project Ga0123337, IMG submission 89792) | Glacier valley bacterial and archeal communities from Borup Fiord, Nunavut, Canada, to study Microbial Dark Matter (Phase II) -... | ecosystem: Environmental > Aquatic > Freshwater > Ice >...
CCGTTGGTACCCTCTTGGCGCGAACCCTTTTTTTTGCCCTTTTCGCCCCGGCTGCCCCCCCCCGCCCCCTCCCCCCCCCCCCCCCCCCCAAAGATCCACAGGCCAATCCCTTGACAGCTTTGCCAAGCACAGTCCATCAGTTCATCACATTTTGCGACCGGACACCTCTGCTCTCTGCTCTCTGCTCTCTGCTCCATCACATCCATGCGATGCGACCAACGATAATATCGCCTTGCTGAGAGGCCTGATCGTTGTTGAGCCTCAATATCAATCTCTTCCTCCTCATGGAATGATGATGACCATGGTCGAATCCGTAGGGTCCTGGCTGCGAAGACTGTGTCGCCATGTCCACGTTTGAATCGTTCCTTTCCGAAGTATCCAGTCTCCAGCGACCTCAGTCACCACAGCGAAGATGAAAGCCCTCGCGCGCGGAGCATCACCCATGATTCGAATCGGAATCACGTCGAGTTCGGAATATCGTCATCGAAACAATCGTGCTATATAAGCTGAGATAGAACAGAACATATTTTGCAAGCCTTCAAGATATATATATATATCAATCGCACTGCGAAAGTGCCGAGTCAATTCTGCGCCATTGATGCACCGTGTGCTGGCAAGGCCGGAATGCATCAATATGGAGCCACTACACTCAGCATAGCCCTTCAGTATTGGCTGTATACAGAACATCCTCTGGATAATACCTCGGTCTTATAACCTAAATGCAGAGCTGTGGGTTCGAGGATTTGTACACAAATACGAGAGTCAAAACATCGATATATCTCCCAGACCCGAGATCATCCCTATCCTCGAGACAACTGGTACCCTCGTACATTGTTAATCATCGGCATTACTTGACAACAAAGCTTCACATTGTCACCGGCCATTATACTTAGGGATGGCATTGCGTCTGCCATATCACGATTCGCAGCAGCGATACTCGGCCTTCGCCTTTGGACTTACCTTCGATGGGCTCGGGGGTTCCAACAACAGTCTTCGACGAGGAATCTCTTGAAAGGCCTTTTTACACATTATGGCTCCTGATACAATTTCCTGGAATTGATGATTTGATGCGTTTTGCTAATTCTTCTAGTCACCCTTGAGCGTTGAGCACATGAAAGCTGGCCACCCTTCACGTCTCCACGTCTTGCTCTATTGAATACCGGCTAAGGGTATGGCCATATGACCTTCTTTACATGCGAACACTGCAGGAGTCTTTGGGAAATGTTGTGATGGACGGATCTATATGTACACAGTATATCCAGGCATCTAAACCGAGATCTGAAGTTCTATGGGCCAGACATAGTAAGTGATTTGAGAGCCTTTCATTGAGGTATTTCTTATGATGTCTAAAATTGGCGATGCTGGCATTGAGGGGTGGGAACAAGGGACCACGGATACCATGAAAGGATATGATGAAGAGCTATAGGTCAATCAATGCTGGGCATTCTCAAGAGTGTTATGCTATGCTTTCAGAGGTATTTTCCGGGACAGATCGGATTCTGGAGACTTTGGAGGCTGTTGTGCTGGTCAGTCAGAGTTGGAACTTGGAACTTGGAACTTGGAACTTGGGAGCCAAACACGGGCCATGCATTCGACACGGCGGAATTTGCCGAGGAGACAGGCTAGTTCAAGGTTCATCTGAATCTCCATTTCGTACCTTTACAAAATAGCAATTCAATATCTTTGGACTTTGGACTTTGGACAAAGCTCGATCGGTGCAGTTACAGTTACGCAGTGAATCAATCATTGGGAGCACTGACATGTAAGAACGAGGCTAGCTAGCGGCTTGAAAAGGATCTTGAAAAGGACCTTGTAAGAAGATTGGGAATTGGAGCCAGTGGACTCTGGACAGCCAAAAGTCAACCTTTCGCTCACAACTTTTACGGCCCATCCAGATATCCGCTCACTTCTGCACCCTACGACATCTACAAAGACAGCAAGTGGTGCTCTTACATTTCTCCAAATTCACATCTCCGTCGATCTGTCATAAGTCAACGCTGCCTGCATTGGGAGTAGCAACAGGGTTGTCTTCCTGAGAACAAGAGCCAATTCCCCTCCTCATAGACGCGACAGCAGGACGCACAACTTGGTTCTCTAGCCATTTCGACTTTCCATTCAACATACTCATAGTCGACCATCCCTCAGTTGCATGCGCCGGAACTGTGTGGTTTACGCGCGCCACGGCCCCAGAGCCATCTCAACTGAACTCGATTTCTCGACTGGCGATCGAGTCGCTCCAAGCATAATTGAGGCACGCATGAGTGCAGTGATCTCCAATTTACAATGTCGGACCAGGAGAATAATATAAAACCTGAAGCAGTTGATACTGCTCTCAGTGAGATGAAGTTGGAAGAGAACTCAGCATCAGAGGCAAAGATTGAGGATCTGCCTCCTTCACCCACGGACATCGACCGAACGCCATCACAGCACACGATAAAATCTCGATCCGCAACGCCTGAAAAGATGCAGAACGCGTCCCAGACACCAAAATCCGAATATGAGAGCCATGAGGAGGTAGTGGAGGCAGCAATAACAGTGGTTCAGGAGCCTGGGAAAGCACTGAAGCTATCGCGAAAAGCCGCTCAAAAGATCATCGCCAGGCCGCCTCCGCTTTTTGATGATCTCGAGGACTCGACCCCAGAAGCTATCACGAAATTCCAAGTCATTCGCGACTGTATATATGGCTCAAAGTACATGGGCTCTGCCGACCACGATGCTCTGGGCTGTGACTGTTCCGAAGATTGGCGTAAGTTCACTCTGGCCTCACTAACCATCCACTACAGGCGCTAACAGTCACGAAGGGGATGGCAAGAATCACGCATGTGGGGAGGATTCCGACTGCATCAATCGACTGACAAAGATTGAGTGCATCGACGATGAGTGCAACTGTGGGGCAGAATGCCAAAATCAGCGTTTTCAGCGCAAAGCGTTTGCGAAAGTCTCAGTCATCAAGACGGAGAAAAAGGGCTACGGCTTACGTGCCGACACGGATCTTCACGAAAATGACTTCATTTTCGAGTACATTGGAGAAGTCATTAACGAGCCTACATTCCGTCGGCGCACAATTCAATATGATGAGGAAGGTATCAAGCATTTCTATTTCATGTCTCTTACGAAGTCAGAGTTTGTCGACGCCACGAAGAAGGGTAATCTCGGTCGGTTCTGCAATCATTCGTGCAATCCGAATTGCTATGTCGATAAGTGGGTGGTCGGCGATAAACTTCGCATGGGCATTTTTGCCGAGAGGAACATCAAAGCGGGCGAGGAGCTCGTTTTCAACTACAACGTTGACCGATATGGTGCCGATCCACAACCATGTTATTGCGGAGAACCAAACTGTACGGGCTTTATTGGCGGCAAGACACAGACCGAGAGAGCTACGAAACTATCGCATACTACGATTGAGGCTCTTGGCATTGACGACGGTGATGGGTGGGATCTTGCCGTTGCCAAGAAGCCTCGGAAGAAGAAGACCGGGGAGAACGACGAGGAATATGTCAACAATGTCCAGCCAAAGGGGCTTGAGGAACAAGGCGTTGCGAAGGTCATGGCTACCCTGATGCAGTGCACAGAGAAATGGATCGCAGTCAAATTACTTGATCGGATAGCTCGTTGCGAAGAGGAAAGGATTCGGCATAAAGTTGTGCAATTTCACGGTTACCAAATCCTGCGGCATACTCTGGAGACCTGGAAGGAGGACAACAATATCATTCTCCAAGTCCTTGATCTCTTATACAAGCTGCCTCGACTGACAAGGAACAAGATTGCCGATTCGAAGATAGAAGTGCCTGTCCAATCTCTTATAACGTCGGAGCATGAGGATATCGCATCCGAATCGAAGCGGTTACTTGATATATGGAGCAAATTGGAGGTCGCATATCGCATTCCAAGGAAGAAGTTCGATCCAGCTGCTCAAACTGCCAATCACACACCTATCAATCAATTCGATTCCCGCCGTGGAGCTGATCGGGAGGATGAAGCTCCCAGTACCCCTAATCCTACCGTTGTTGTAGCGCCTACTGGACCCAAAAACTCGATACCCATGCGAGGTCCAGTGAGACTATTTCCACCAAGGCCTCCCGTGCCAAGAAGAATACCATTGCCAGCTGGATGGCTTTCCACAGTAGATCAATCAGGTAACACATACTATTACAGCAAGTCTGGCCAAACAACATGGCAAAGACCGACTCTTCCGGCCAAGGAACCTCCACCACCGACAAGTGGCCTGACGAAGGCTCTGCAAGACCAGAAAAGGTTACAAGAAATTATCGACTCTGTCACAAAGGGCGACCAAACCAAACCAGCAGCGACTCCGAAATTATCCGAGGCGGAATTAAAAGAGAAGAAGCGGGCTGAGAAGTGGCGCTCCTTGCCTGAGGAGAAGCAGATGAAGATCTATGAGAATACAGTCAGTAGTACTATATCATCTATCGTATCTTGCGCCAGTTACTGACATAATACAGCTTGCTCCTCACATCAAGCACGTCATGGACAAGTACCGGAAGAAGCTCCCCAAAGAGGACTTGAAGCGCTTCGCGAAAGAAATCGGCAAAAAGCTGACCGCGTCGGATTTCAAGCATAAGCGCGTCGAAGATCCGACCAAAATCACCGAGTACCACGAGAAAAAGGTTAAAAAGAGTGTTCGCGATTACTTCGATAAAGCCGTTGCCAAGAAAGCTGCTTATGACAAGAAGAGGGCAGAGAAAAAAGCAGCGGAGGCCTTGAAGAATGGGCAGAAGTCGGCTGATCCAGCATCGAATGGTACAGATACTCCAGCAACGGCTGATGCGAGCACACCTCTCGATGCTGAAGAGAAGGCCGAGTTGTCGGATGTGGAGATGTCAGATGATGAAAACGCGGTCGGACCCTCCGTCCCTGCTACTCCAGCAGGGGGCAGCCCCGAGGACGAAAGCCTCAAGCGAAAACGCGAAGAGGAGAATGAAACTGGCTTCACGGAATCCAGAGATATCTTCGTCAAGCGCTGGAAAGGTGACGAGACGGACGACGTCACAGTCATTAGTCCTCCTCCGCCACCACCCCCTGAGGGTGCGCCACCCGTTGATGCGCAGATGCTTGATGATGCTGCAGAGTACCAAATGGAGCCTGAGGAGGATCCAGCAGCTGCAGAGTTGAAAGCGGCCGAGGAGGCGCTGGAGAGAGAGAATGAGGAGGCTGCCGCGATGGAAGCACTATCCAAGATCGAGGTCCCGGCAACCATCACGACAGCTAACGAGCATAACCTTGCCGAGGAGGTAGCGGCAAACGGAAATAGCGAGGTGCTGACGAATAATGCGAATGTAGAGATGGAGAGTCTGATCCAGAGCGAGAGAAAGGAGGTGCTAAGTCATTGATTGACGGGAAAATCTACATGCTTATAAGGGGCGCATTTGGCATCACCATGGGCTATGGCTCGAGCTGGCTTTGCATGTTATATATCGGAGTTTTTTGAGAGCGACATACGGAAGGAAGGGTCTCTGGAAAAACATGTGCGGCATCTGGTGGGCGTTTTTACTGGCTCAAGTCCCTGATGGGATGGATACGGCCACGCTGGTGTTTGCACATAATTAGTTGTAGCATAGAGGAAATACGAGGACATGAAGTTCAGAGGTCAGTTCAGCAAGGGCAATGGGACAAGACTCATGGTGATCTTAGGTCTTATTTGGCTATCAGACGGAGACATGAAGCGCTCCGTCGGCCGTAACAATTTTCCATGTCCGTTTGCACATGGCCTACTTATCTCTCCGTGTGCAGAGGATCATTTCACATTCAAATCCAAAATCCGAAGCACCTATCAAGGGAAAGATCTTTTATTACTTCACCGATCTCTCTTCAACCTCCTCACCTACTTACCATTTTCCAACTCCCTCCCAGCTCACAACCATCCCCACAACCATCCTCGCATACCCGAATTCTCCTCATCTCCCTCCCCACTCTCCACCACCACCCTCTCTTTCCTTCCCCCGAACTACCAGCTCCAGCACCCACGCCTCTTCTTCCGCGCCCTCCCCTCCTCCCAGCGCCTCCGCACAATCCCGCAAGACCCGCATGCCTCCGCGCTGTCGTAGCGGAGGTACGCGTAGGTCGGACAGCAGAAGGCTTGTGGGGGCGCGAGGAGGCGGCCCGTTTCGCAGGTGCGGACGCGGGAGTGGTGGTGCTTGCAGGTGTAGAAAGATTCGATTTCTTGACACATTGTGGGTGTTTTGGGTGAGAGGAAGGTCTTGGGTTGGTGGTAGGGAGGACTTACCTGCTGGTGCTGGGGAGCTTAGCTGGTGGTGAGTAAGTGACTAAGTGACTCTGCGAGGTGAGTTGAGGGGGATCACAAGATCGCAGCCAGTGCGGTCTATGGTTTGGGAATGTCTATTTTTGTGGAAGCATGGAGGGATTTTATGATAGAGTCTGTGGGGAAGGGACAATGTGCTTGAACAGTCATGTCGGCTCGACAATGGAGAATGCTCATTACAACGACTCTGTTTTCGAAGAATTTGTCCGGGGCAAGCCTCTGTTCTATAACAGAGATGTTGCAACGCCGAACGAGGAGCTTGAACCGGTGGTACTGTGAAACATTTTTGTCTTCCATTCCATTCCGACGAGATAATTCGTCCAACCAGCAAGAACGGGCTGGACATCGGATAGGGGCTTTGAGCAGTGTCCAGCACAATGCCCTCTTCTCGAAGGATTGGCGCCTCCAGCTGTCAAGCACAATACTATAATACATTCGTTGTTCGCCAACAACAACTTTATTCTGGGGCGAACAGACAATAGCGCGCAGTGATTGAGGATATCCTGCCTGTGCCCTGGATCTATATAAAGAACTCAAATCCACGCATCGAGCTTTCTCTCACAGCAACGCAGATCGAACTGGTTTCGATTCCCTTTCCGACGTTCTCTCACACAGACTCCAGGTAAGTCACTCACTCTCACCCGACAGTAAGCAGATCGAACAGGTCTCTACTTCAACTTTTCGAACCCTCCCAACAGACCACAGCTAAGTCACTCCCTTCACAATGTGCATTCCAATCGCGGTATTGAGCCCGTGCGGCCACCACCACGTTCAATGGATTTGTGAAGATGTCCCCTTCTGCCCTCATTTCCGATACGTTCAAAACCAGCTTCAGGTTAATCAACCTGTCCAGTGCGTTCCCAGGCCGCGTTGGATGGATGTTTTGGACAAGTGTCGTGCGTATGTTAATGTGTTTTTTTTGCTCTTTTTCGTCGTCTTTTTATTTGGCTCGATCCACAAGTACCGTGTGGAGAATCAGTAGGGCGGCTGAAGAGATGCGCCAGTCGGCGCATGTAGAAGAATGGAAATCCTTGCCTCCCAATTATTTGTTCAGCTCGGTTTCAGCCAATGTGATTATGCTTTTCTGTGATAACTGTGATAGTCATTTCTAGAGATCCGAAGAGAGACAGCACGTAATCTGTTGAGGGCACAGAAAAAAAGGAGCAATGGAAGCACGTAAGGGGCCATGGACTCACGTATGGAGAACATGTCCATAATCTTCTGGATATAGCTTGTTCTCCGAACATAATCTTAACATGAGGGTCGTTAACTTGGTCTTGTGACCAAATAGAACAAAGAAATGGCTGTCACAATGCAATTGAACTGGCTATGCGTTGCATTGAAATACGAACAAAGCCTCATTTTCCATTATAAGGCTGTTGTTCCGGATATAATTTTAGACTATCAAAGAGCATATTGCTCTTCTCCCAGGATACTTATTTTGTTCTAAAGGCATTGTTCTCAAGGTGTTGTTCTAAAGGGATATATACGCATGCCATTAGCCGCCCATTGTGTATGCTTCTCTTTTCTCCTCGAATAATACCATCGACACCACAACTACTGATATTTCGGCAGGACCGAATACACCCATTGTCACAGGTAAGTCAGTCACTCGTATTTCCCAACCAGAAGGAAAACACTGGGAACACAGCAAGCCAAACAAGCAAACAATATTGGCCCACCATGTGTATCGGACAAGATACGTTCTTCGAAGGGTGCAAGCACATCATCCGCAGTGGCGAGGCCTGCGAAGAAGCAAAATTTTTCAAACGGAGAACAGCGTATGAATGTGAGCTGAAGGAGCAGTTTGCCTACAAGCAGGTGCGTTTTACCGGATACTGCCCCCAGTGCGCGAAGTGCCACAATCTGCACATGCAATGGACGCCCGAACTGACACAGCCCGCATCCATATCCTGTGTTGGATTCGCAGCCATCATCTCGACCGATCCGGCCGAAGCACGATGGCAGGCTGAGTCCTACTTTGCGGAGATCGAAGAGTGCCTGAGAGCATCGGGCACCGGCGTCCAGCTTACGGCCAGGGAAGATCTGGATCGTGTCGTCGGGGAGCTGCTTGGGCTGCGGGACAGTGCGGCGACGCTCACGATGCAGCGCAACGACTACCGAGCTCTGGCCGCCGAGTATTGTAGGCAATTGCAGATGGAGCGCGGAATGCTCAACGACGTCCTCTCATCGAATGGGGCGGCGGGCGTGATTCAACTGACAGCAGCGAAGGCGAAATTCGTGCGCACGAAGGCCGACAGGACCGTCGAAAGCCTTAAGCAGCCTATTCTGCAACTCGAGGCTGATATGGCTGCAAACCCAGGCACCGCGGCGACGGCAGCCGTACCGTCGTATCAGCAGCTCGGGGCCGAATTGAATGACTTGAAGGCACGACGCGACCACGAACTTGAGGCCGAGAGACAGGAGGCTCGCCGGGAAGTGCGTCAAGAGCTTGAACGTGAGTACGAGCATCGACTGCAACGTGCTAACGCAGGATTCCCGCAGCAGAATGCCGGATTCCAAGAACAGAACACAGGATCATCCCAACAGGACACGAGATTGCGGGAGGTGGCAGATGCATACGAGCAATATTCGAGCGAGCTGAGGACGGCGGTGAACTCCCAAGGCCCCGTATTCGTCTCGTTGCAGAAGGAATGGCACACGCCCGGAGCGCAGACGAAACTCCTCCGCATGGTGGCCAAGAACAACGACGACTGGAAGAAAAAGAGAGACCCGGCCATCAAGGCCGCCAAAGCTAAACTTGCACAAGCATTGAGCGCGGCTGGGATGGCGTCGAGTTCGTATCATGGAAGGCCCGCGAATCCGATTCGCGGAGGGTATGGGGAGGACCATGGCATGTCTTATTAAATAGGACTATAGGGTGCTTAATCAGAGTATTAATTTTCTCTTACGCAAATAAATGACTTGAGATCCAAATTCTTCAAAGCGATTACAATTCCATGAACTGCTGCTATTTGACTAACTGAAATAAATCAATCTTGAATGAGTCGATAAGAAAACCTATCATTGACTGCAATATCCATACTATACGTCGATGCCTGGCTTCGAAGCTCAGGAGGTCCCAAGATGTTTCCGAGTGTTGTGGTCCATTTTCACTCCCGAGTCCCAGTCACTCTTCACTAGATCAAGTACTAGAAGCGAAAGGACGGATTCGTCACGAATACCAACAAGATAGTATGTGGCGATATACTGTACAGACTTTGATGAACAACAATGCTCTTAGTCACAATGCAGCTAGCTTGCTTGCCCTTTGAATGCGTTGATGGGCTTGTATATTGGTTAACATCACCACAAGCTACTTACTTGCTTTTGCATTCCACCAGCTGCTGCAAAAGACATACAGCACTTCGCACAAAGCTTGAAAGACGTGAGAGTAGAGAAGATGATAGGAGAGGTAATGAATGGTCTCGTCAGCTCGACTCTGTTTTGCTGCAGATATTTTTGAAGTTTTAAATCTCTGTGTATATTCGTTACTGTACAGACTTCTTTCTAAATACCCCAATTTCTTAGAACAGCAAGATATACCTAACTATCTAACAAAAGAGAAGCCGTTTAAATGGCGCAGTGCTATCAACATAAATAAGATGAAAGAAACGTGTAGGCGTATGCATCATCTATCTTCGTCACATATTCATAAGTGCAAAAACAAAACAAAGAGAAACCCAGCATCCGACATCGCGTATCATACCAAGGAGATTGTACTAAACACCAGAAGAAAACACTGGACAAGGGACCAAACAAAACAAATGGAGGAAGTACCAATAACACCATCAAAATCTCGCCGAATCCCCCCCTTCCACAGATCAGGGACCAGACCAAGACACCGGCCGCCGCCTGCCCTGTCCCGCCATCTCCGCCACCAGATCGCGCAGCATCACGTTGATCTCCCGCATTTCTTGTGCACCGAGTTGACGTGACTCTGTCTCTTGTGTCGGAATCATCGCCTCAGCAGCCGCGCGCGTAAGATCGGGATATAGAATCTCTTCTTGCTTATTGCGTGCTGCGCCACTGTTCTCGGCTTCTGCGCCTGGATCTTTTGCTGACTCGGTAGGCTCTGCGGCGGATTGCCCTGCGACATCGACAAAGTCGTGATTGCGATCCATGACCTTTAATGGATTGGTGGGAAAAAATCCAATGTTTTGACTACTCGAGAAAGAGAACGTAATGAGAGCAAGGATACTGATAGAAGCGAATTGTGCGTATGAGATATTACCGAAGATGCAGAGGATGAGGAGGAACTGTGCGACGCGGAAGGAGAGATGCACAAGTGGTGGGAGGGTGAGGCCAAGATCACTTGAGCTGGTGAAGGGCGAAATATCAGTCTGATGATGGACGAGAGACCGGGAGCTTTGTGTGCCGACAGAGACCGAGGTTGGAATATGCGTTCTGGGCTCAGCAGAGTACCGGAACGAGAAAGGCCTGCGAGTGCCGAACACAAATGTAGTGGACGAGGAAGTTTCGGTTTCAGGAGGAACGGCGATAGCTATTGGTAGTTGAGCCTGAAGACTGACGGCCTCGGTGGCTACACTGGGATCAGTAGCCGATTGAGGTGACTGAGCCTCGACCATTGGGTCAGGAATAATCGCAGGAATGGCGATTGCTGCGGGAAGTTGAACCGGGAAATTGACCAGTTCACTAACTGCGTCGGAATCAGCAGCCTGCTCAAATGCCTCAACCTCAACAATCGGCTCCGGAATGATTATCGGAATGTGAGAATCCAGCCACTTCGCCCAATGGTCCTCATCCGTACTCTCGGTCTCAATCTCAGCGAGCTTAAGTCGCCAGCTGCCGCTTAACGTCTTATACATCGGATGGTCCCAGGTGTGGTAAGGCTTCATCTCCATCCACAACCTCCATCTCTCAGCTACCACTTTTACGCGCTCATCGCCGATCTGGAACCATTCAATATGTCTGGCATGACGACAATCCGGCTGGGTGGCCAGCCTTGTAACGTCTTCTACGCGTCTCTCGGCCGCAAAATACCGCTGCAAGAGTCTCTCAACCCGACCAGCATGGCTTACTTCAAATCGGAAGACGGGATGGCCAACCTTATACCCGCATTGAGCGCCCAATTCTTGCATGCGTCGGTCAAAATTATTGGTGACGCCAATTTTCATGAACTCGCTATCGGCACTCTCGCGGAATCCGTAGATGGTTCTCCGGTCCACTTCGGTGGGCAAGAGGTTCCTTTTGACTTGATCTAGCAGTCCCTGGGATATCGCCTGAGGCGTCAAAGCGTTGTGTGGGAGATAGTAACGACTGGATTGTGGCAAGCTGGAATTATTGGGTGATTCTGCATCGTGAGGTGGTGATGGACGGCTGGCAGATGCCAATGGATTGACCCTGTCGGTCTCGATACTGCCATGCGCAAGAGCTGCTGTAGATGCCAAAAAGCCATTGTGGGCTGTACCCAAATTGGTTCTGCTTGAATAGGAGGAAGTTTCCAAGGTACTCCCAAACGCCGGTTGTGGAAGGCTGGCAGATGCTGATGGGTTGACCGCCGCGGCCGCGGGATTGTTCTGTGTGAGAGGTGCGGACGTCAAGAAATCGTTCTGTGTTCTATCCGAATTGGTTCTGCTAAGACGGGAAGGAGTTTGCGGGTCGGTAATCCTGGACGCCGGAGACCGTGTTCGAGAAAAAAATCCAGAATCATTGAAGGACTGTCTACGAAATGTTGTTGGAGTCACTGGTGCTACAGTTACGCTGGAAGCTGACGAGGCCTACATGCTGTTAGCTGAGCCGAGCTTTGATTAAGGGGTAATAAAGATTAACATTAACAAGAGTCTCGTCATCGTCCTCTATTGATGCCTGAATTGCTTGTTCCTCTTCCAATGCTTGGTCAGGAAGCTGAAGTCCTGCCCCAAGCCTGTCGACATCCCATCTTGCAATCCACATAGAACAAAGTATTCTTCCATTGTCCTCCCTTCTATGGTTCGCAGGACAACAGAGCAGATTGGCGAGGTCCGTTAGGTTGGGTCGAGATAGTCGCCCTCCTTGTTCTATGTAACGCTGACATTGAAGAAGAAGAACGTCTCTTTCGTAATCATTCCTCCTCAACTGCCTGGAGCATCTCTGACGTCGGCCACGAAGTGTGCGAGACTTGAACCATAGGCACTTGCCATCCCATTGATTTAAGTCCTCTAGAGTCGTGAGTTCCCAATCGCCCATGTTGTTAGGCAAACGAATTTATAAATTGTCGAAATAGTCAATAGGTGTGAATGTCGAATGATAATAATAATGAATCAAGTAGCTATCAGCTATCTTCCACTCCATTATATACATTTTACCATGGAAGCACAGAGCTTAGAGCCACGCCCGAAATAGTGACATATTCTGATAGAGTGGCTGATAAATAGAGCTTAATGGCCTAGCGGAAACACAACTGTAGCTCAGACGTGAAGAAAGCCTCACTGGCGGCTATGGCCAGCAAGACATGTAGCCAGGAATCACAGATTTCGTCGAATCCATGTATTTCTGTCACTCGAGCGAGAAAGGTTGCATATTCAGCCACTGAACCTGTTGGGATTTTGCATTGAAAACTATAGCACGTGCCCAGCGGCACGAGCAGCTCTGGGCTACCAGAACAGTAGTTGCCTATAGAGGGGGCTGTGTGCCTTACACCTTATGCGCAAATCCCATGTTCGTGTTTATCTTCATGTCCATGTCCTTCTTAGTGGATGCGGACGCTGCCATAAGCGGGCATGTCCAACACTCGCAAATACCAATACCCTTGTAAATGCCTCCAATCATCAGACGACGGACATGACTAGGCTCACCCGACAGTATGGTATGGTAGCCACGTAGAACGACTGCGCCTTGAAGATGAAGGCTGCGAGAAAGGAGACTTCGCCATAGCGTGCACACTTTCTAGGAAGCATCTCCGGCGAGCAAGGGGAAAGAGGCAATCAGATGGCCCAAGAGACGTGGAAGGGAAGGGGAAGGGGAAGGGATAGTCTTATATCAGGCTGCCATACCGCAGGGGCGGCATTTGTGACAGATCCTGTCGCGGGCCCATGATGCTTGCGGCGAAGGAGCAATCAATCCATGTGAATGACGTGCGTGCCTCGAAAGAACCTAATAGCGCACGGGCTGCAAAGCCTCAGACCAAAGCGCAGAAGAGCAAAAGAGACCAAGAGACCAAGAGACCAAGAGACTGATAGTCGAGGAGACTGACGCAAGGGAAGAGGAGGAGGTGCGCAGCCATAGAGTAAAACAGGGATCCTGGCACACCAACCAGCGATGTGGTCCACCTGGTCCAGCCGCGATGTGCGCAATTGCCGCTCCCGCTCTCCCAGACGAAAAGAGGCAAAGACGCAAAGACGCAAGACGCGAGGATCATATCACCCTCTAAATTGGGAGAGATGCCAGTCAGTTCCTCGTGGCCGCAGGATGCGGCAACAGCATAGCCATTTTCGAGATGCAGACACTCGTTAATTCTCCCTTCAGAATCACCCACAACAGAACTACTGCGACCCAGACTGCGACCAGTCCGGGATGATGATCCTTAGGAGTCGCAAGGACTTCCTGTGCGTGTGTACATACTGTTCCTGGTATCGCTGATATCTGATATCTCCTGCCTCTATAGGAATTGACTTTGTCCTAATCGACTCCCTCCTGCATTTGTTAGTTTCTAATGTCGCCATGGGTTTGTTGGTGTTTATGTTGGTGTTTCTAGACAAAAGGTTGATTGCGGCCCGGGCCTCCCTGCCTGCCTTCCACACAACACAGTTCGCGTGTCAAGGGCATGTTAGCGCGTCGCAACCCCTCCCCCTTTTTTGACGCTATGAGCCACGCGCTTGGTGCTAAAACATGATGTTATCCCGCGCTGGCACCGCTGCGAAATCCTTCTTCATGCCTTCCTTCTAATTCCTGAATTGAGCGCCGCGATCGTGCGACGGACTGCACATGGTTTGCACGATAAGGGTAAGTAAGCAAGGAAGAAGGACCTTAAGCAGCGACCTGAAAGAAGCTGGTTGGATGAAGAGAGGCGCAATGTCTCACCTCAACTCTTCCTCCTCCTATCGTCAGAATAACGCTCTGTCCCCAGCGGTCTTTATTTATTTCATTTTCATCTTGGATTGCAAATTTATTGTCTCACATAATCAAGAGGAAGATTCATTTTTAGATTTTTAGACCAGCTAATTTTTTTTTATTGTTTCCCCACCTGTCTATTTATCTCACTCGTCTCATTCCCACCACCTACCTCTACTACTCCAGAAGAAGCCTTATTTTAGACCAGCCAAAATAATTCATCGTTTTCCCCATCTCACCCCTATCTCATCCTCTTCACCAGCCCCACTCCTCCAGTTCCTCGCGGACGCTCTGTCTCTTCCAATGGACCCTCGTGTGATGCTTCGTCGTCATCCATACCCCATGATTATGGTTGCAGGCGTCATAGCCCCAGTTGCCGTGCAGGAATGGATGTGAAGGATGGAGTCCGAACTGTTTTGGCAGGGAATACCACTCCTCCTCCGTGCAAAGACGGGGGGGCTGCCGCTTGTCCTCACGGCCCATGTATGGCCACTTAATGTTGTACTTCATGGCGAGTGATGGACGGGAAGCTGGAAGGTGGTGGTTTGGTGAAATTGAAAGTTATTTGCTGGTGGTGAGCGAATTCTTGGATGATTGGAGTTAATGGAGTTGTGGTTGAGAGATAAGATGAGAAGAGGAGATCAGAGGGGGTTTTATAGATATCAGGGACAGATATGAGATGTGTTCTAACAATGTTCACGAATGAATCTTAAGTTGTTCGCCTCGCTGTCTCTTGTTCAGTAGGTAGTCTATGCCGTATTCGGTATGAAATGACGCAAATGTTCTCCTAACTAATGGTGTTATTTGTGTATAAAGGAGGAGAACAACACTGTTGTTCGATTATAACATATTAACACAAAGAATAGGTAGTCTCCAATCCCGCCATTGTCCGATTCCATTTACTTGATATTTGACCGTGATATTGTGAACAACAAAGAAATTCAAATGAACAACATTGTTTCCTCGTTTTAGCTACATTTACAAGGACCACACCTATTCCTAAATTCTCGTGTCAGTTTTCACAAACTATCACCACTACCGAGGATCTTACTACCCCTTAAACTGTCCCTGACATTTGAACATCTTCCCTGTCCATCCCATATCCATCCCATGTCCTGCGTATAAATATATCCCTTCCTTCCCTCGTTCTTTACTCTCTAGATCTCCCTCCAAGGCCACTTCAGGTAAGGCTCTTCTCATATCGTCCACCACCTTCAACAACCTTCAACACTCTCAACTTCCAACTTCCTACCTCACCTCTCTCACGCAATGTGCAAAATCCTCACCATTGCTCACATGTGTGGCCACCACATCACCATTCTCATTTCTCCTCCCTGCGCAATCTTCCAAGCCTACGTCCCTAGCCAATTTACTCCCCGCCACTGTCCGTTCAAGACGGAGATCAAGGGTGGGGATGGTGAGTTGTGCGTCTTCTGTGATACACAGCTTGGGCGCGAGTGGTTGGAGAGAGAGTACCCTCTAATCAATTTGCCTAAGGGCTGTGGCTGGGGCATTTGGGAGAAGAATTGGGCTGGCTGGGGCAACACCTATGACAGGGAGGATTAGGTGAAGGGAAGGAGAAGGTAAGTCGGGAGAAGATGTAACATAGGTGAAGAGTGAGTACTGGACGAGGGCATGGGATAATTGCAGGATCTATTCTGTACGTGTTGTATGAAGGGTCGATTGCAATAGGAAGGTAAGAAGCACAGGGTAGGTAAGTAACCCCAAATTGAAACTTTCTCAGTCCGAAAATATTTTCTCATACCACGATTTTTCGCGCCATGATACCAATGAACATTTGAAAGGAAGATTTGATTCTCGTCAAATCTGATTTCAAACTTGCATGAAGAAACTTTCCTGTTTGCTCAGCCAAATCCATTTGCCGACAATGTTAACGTTACTGCTGTTTCGTGAACAATGCTCTTGTTCATCAACAGAGCATTCCTTCTCTGTATTGTACGTGAAGAAGTATCAAAAATTTCCGATCTCGAGGCTTATTTCCGGGCAATGCTCTCTATTCAAGTGAATACATACAGCATTGCTTGGTCTTCGGCAGTTATACTCCGCAAAAGCGCCTCATGTTCTCTATCGAACGGTCTTATCCACACCGCCTCCTTTACTATATATTGATCGTCTCTCTCCCGCTTAATCATCTCACTCCCCATCTCCATCTCCAAGTTCCAAGTACTGCAGGCCAGTACTTGTCTCATTCTCATAACCCCCAGCCCATCCAACCCTTCTAACCAATTCCCCATCCCTCGCCCGCAGCAGACGCCATGTGCGAGCTTGCCAAAACGAATTTCACATGCGGACACACGACTTATCAAAAATACTTCTGTCACGAGGCTGGGGTTCAAGGCTTCCGTCGAATCTCGCAGTGTCCTCTTGAGCTTCACCGGACGTATAGAATGGAGGGCATCTGCCCTGACTGTAGGGAGCACGGGCAGCAGGTCGGGGCCAGGCGGCATGCACAGAGGGAGAGGACGCGCAGGCACAAGATATACAGGACGGAGGCAAGGAAGCATCTTTGCGTTATCTTGTAATGGGGTCAAGTAAGCAGAAGAAAGAGATGGGAGAGGAGAAAGGTAAGTCTGAACGGTAAGTAGGGACATGGAAAAGCGACAAGGGAAAGGTAAGTCTCAGCCTGGCAGCCTGTAAGTAGAGTATGTCTTGTGCAGCTAATAATAAAATTATTGCCCTGAATTTAAAAGTCTAGTCCATAAATGCATGTGGCGTGAGAGCTCTATGTAGGTCCGTCGTTAAAATCAATGCTTCTGTTCTCTAATGGTGTAGTCGTGGATGAGTCTGGTCTAAATTCTCCACAGTCTGTCTGATATTTGCAATACAAATTTCTTCTCTCCAATCTCGGAGAACGTGGGGGATTATAAGCATCATGCCAGTTATTTATTAGCAATCTCTGTGGTGCAATTGCGAGATGCCAGCCAGAGATGGGCTACAAATGTTGCGCGCCACAGGGCGGCTATTAAAGAATTGTATTTTGATTGAAGACCAGAAGGTCTATCCACAGTAGAAAGGATGGCTACATATACAAGGTAAGCGAGCGACGTAGGTGAACATTTATTCACTTTAACAACAAAAGGTCTTGGGCATAAACGTGAGGAGCAATACAATGAAAAATCGTCAACGCAGGTTATGGAACCCGTATACTCAACTTCATGCATGGTTCCAGACCCCAACCTGTTTCGTATGGGATTGTTCCTTGTGAAAACAGAACGTAGCCCTCTCTACTCGCACAATTGATTTGCTTAGAATTGGGCATTGGTCAAGAAGTGTCTTGAACAAAGCAATAAGTTCAGCGAGAGATGGAGAAGTTATGTAAACAAAGCAATTGAACACCCAACAACATACCTGTTCAGGGACACTCACCACTGTTCATCTCTCTTCCTTCTCTATCCACACTCCAAGCCCTATCGGCCGCAGCCACCAAGCCAACCATGGCCTCCCCAGCCAACTATATAAACCCTCCTTCCTTCTCCTTCATCACCAACTCCCACCAGAACCACAACCAGCAGCCGCAGTCACAATGACGAAGTCCACACTCACTCAGGACTTCAGCTGTGGCCACACGACAAAGATCTTCAGCTTCCACTCAGACGCCTCCAAAGCCCCTCTTCTTTCCGACCGCCATGAGCGGCTGGAGACGCCGTGTCCGGAGTGCTCCAGCAAGCGTCTCGGGGCCAGGGAGAAGATTTCGGAGCTTTGGGGCAGGCTGACGGGGAAGGATGGGTATCGGAAGCTTTAGGTAGGAAAAGGTAAGCCGCAAGGGATGCTGGACATCGTGGGGTCTTTTCCTTTTTCCTTTTGTTGGTCGCAGAACCAGGTTGGGATCGGGACCGAGTGAATGAACTATTTAGGATATGAAGAAATAGAAGGTATTTTCCCGTCCGTTTTTTTGGCCTAATAAATTGAGTGACAGAATGTGATATCTGTCTTTCTATTCTCGAAAATTTGTCTATGAATGACCTCCCAACTAAGCCTTTACCTTCGCCAACAGTATATCAATTGAATTGCAGGGACAAGCTCTTAACGGATTAGTTGCAGTGGCGTTTATTTAATGGTGTTTGCCAGCAATATCAAAACTTATACGGTGCGTGGTCGATCTATCCGTACGGCGTTTTCATCTTTTTAAAGGTTTTTGTTTGTTAGAAAGGAGGAGGCGATGGGGAGACGTCCTGATTCGCCACTGAGTGAAACAATATTGATAAATTAGCTAACTAATGCGAGGAAGCCATTACAAACAATGAATAGTTGTAATGTCGCAACGAACACGTTATAAACGGGACTTGCAACCTTCTCATGTGTTAAGAAGCTAAAGGCATGAAGACCGATTTCTCCCACTATTTTTGTTTTAGTCGGCCGAAACACGTCAGAGGTTGATTGTACACAAAGCTTGTTTCAAAAGAAGAAGAAAGTTTGAATCCTTTGTTTACGGTCCATATTCGCGCACAATGTTTTTTTTTAATGGCAATGGTGCTTCGAAAGATCCAAACTCGAGGAAAGATACTTGGTATACAACACTCAAATGCATTTTTTTTACATGAACAATACGGTTTCATTATCTGTCAGTTTTCCATCGTCTTTGTCTCTTTTAGGCCTAGATAGGAGAACAAAGGCCATATGTTTTTATTTTATTTTTCAGTCTCGAAAGTGTTGGATATATTGGAGGGTGGGTGCCACCGGGGCACCTGGTTGACCCTGAGAATCCTCCGTTTGGATTCTCAGTTTGGAGATCCCGTGAGAACATGGCTCACGGGAGGGAAATGGCTCAGGTGCATGAGGGATCAATTCCCTCATGCAAATACATACTCTTTTACAAATGGAGCTTCATAGACTAGATAGTTTCAATCAATCAATCACCTTTTTCACTTTGGTGATTCAATTCAACAGAAAGTTGCCTAGGAACAAATATGTTTTGGAGTGTCATTCAATTACTTAAACTCGTGATCAGCGAGATAGTCAATTCCAAGAGTGAGATCTCATATTTAATTCTCTAACAATTGCAAATATCGACCTATGAAAAGTGCACACGGTGAGCAAAAAATAGACAGTAAAAACTCACATTTCTCATCTCACCTCTACTGCCAATTCCACAGACTCGCTGCTTCCACTCTTCATCCTTCACTCACTCACCTGCCTTTGCACAAATCCTCCTCCAAACCCGCCTTCTCCCATCCCTCCTCCTCGCCGCACCATCCCTAATCCTCACCCACAGCTCCCTCAACCTCTCCCCCGCCGTACCAGTTGGATACCAATCCTCATTCCACAGAATCCTCATCTTCGCCTTCTCGATCCCAACCCACCTCTCGAACTCCCGTCTGCACTCCGGGCACCAGTTGTGCTCCGCTGTCACGGGGAGCGCGGTGCGGAAAGGGCAGTCGACGGGCGAGGGGACGAGGGAGAGCATCAACGAGGTTACGGCGCCGGCGTAGTAGGCGGCGAAGATGGTGCAGGGGACAGGGCTTGGAGTGAAGGTCAAGTGCCCGCAGATGTACGTGGTGGGGAGGATTTTGCACATGGCTGTAGTGGGGGGTGGGGATGAATTGGAGGCTGCGGATGAGGAATTCGAGGCCTGCTCGAAGATGCCGATGCTGGATTTCTAGGAAGTTCGAAGAAATGGAGGGCAGGCCGTTTTATAGGAAGTCTCAAATGTCATCGAAAATATGGACTTTATTTCTGAACAACTGCATTGTGGGACTATGATCGTGAACAGCTGGTAATGTTCTGGATATGGGTGCTGTCCGATTTTGGTTGTTGACCTGTTCCCATTGTAATTCCCATCTCCAAACACGGTTTCAACACAACGGCATTGTTCGTCTTGGCTCCGCTAAAAAGCATAAAAATGCTCCTCCTCCCATCATCCAGTCCACTTCCCCAATTCCTACCGCCCAAATCGCCAAACCGTCCAACTACCTACTAACCAGCAGCCGATTTCCCCGCCCCCGAAAACACAACCCATCCATCCAACATCTCCCAACTTCTCCATCCCGCACACAATGTGCCGCGTCGAACTCCGCCACTGCAAGGGCTGCCGCGTGTCCATCTGCCAAATCACGTCCTGCTTCGTCCTCCCGATCCTCGCGCACATGCAGCAGTGTCCGCAGTACCAGGAGCTGGCGAGCACGGCGGACTTCCTCTGTCACGCGTGTGTGGAGGCGGGGACGCGCCGGCTCCGCGAGGAGCTGGGGCTGATGGCGCAGGCGCTCGAGCAGGCGAGGACGGGGCTTTCGCTTTTGGAGATGGAGGTGGGGATGGTGGAGGTGGAGGAGAGGTTGAGGGGGCTGTCGATCGAGGAGGAGGCGGTTCTGGAAGGGGAGGATTGTGAGATGGAGATGTGAGGAGGGAGGGATGTCCACAAGGTAAGATAGGTAAGATGGAGATACGTTTCGGGATGAAGTTTCTCTCCGGGGTTTTAATTAAAACGAGTTTAGTAAAGCTGGAATTTTGAAAATGGGAAACTTCTGATGATAGAAAGGCAAGATGGATAGATCAATCAATACATCGGTTTAAACTTGGACATTTCTTTCAATTCTTTGAATATTTCGATTTTGCCTTATCAACGTGGATTATGAAACAATGCTTCAACAATACCATTGTCCGCCCAAAACCGTTCAAGTTCCGTTCCGTCATGACTCAAATAAATGCGCACTTTCCAGCACGTTACTCTCTTTCCTAAAATGACATCCACTTCATCAGGCGGCTTGCGATTTCTCAGCCCACCCTTAGGGCGGCAGGCGGGCGAGCCGATTACAGAACATATTGTAATTTGTAAACAAAAAAGCACCCCTCTTCTAGATAGTTTTCAAATCCTACCGCTACGAATACGAATGCTAAGATTATAAAATAAATTCAATGTTGAAAGAAATTCCCCGAGCGTGTGTCTCTCTCCGTCTCCCGGCCTTCGCAGAGCCAAGCAAGCACGCAAATCGCCACCGTTCGACTCGATTCTCACAATCGCACAATCCGTCTTCATCCGAATTACATTTTCTTTGTCTCCAGGAGCTCGCCATGCGTGTTCTGAAATCCACAACGCTCCCACAATATCCACATCCCAGGCGAAGGGGACAAAGCCACCATCATAACAAAGAAGTTCAATATCGAGAACCCCCTCCCTCCTCGCCCTCCCCTACAGCCCGAGAGCCGCATTCACGGCAGGTGGCCTTCATTATTCTGGCACTATTATTAAATGGCTGGCCGCCTTGGCTTCATGCACGACATGCATATTTCAAAACAAATCTTCCTTCCCAGAAAAACAATGCCATTCATCCACCCCCCGCCAGCCAGATAGCTATCTACACCGCAGCCCAGCCAGCTACCACGATCGTCCTCCCAGGTACCCATCCAACCCATCCTAGATCCACAGCCTCTCCTCCCCCTCACATAACCCCACACCCACACCCGCCCCCGCTCCTTCCCCCCCCATTCCCCTCCCCCTCCCTCCTCCTAGGCCGACACGCCGGACACTCCCCCCGCAGCGCCTCCCGCTCGCGGACATAAAACGGACAGTCGGCCATGCGCCGCATCCAGTGCGCCGCGTGCAGGTTCGCGAACTGGGCGCGGCGCGCGTACGTGCAGGTGCGCGTGCAGCGCACGAAGCCGTGGCCGCAGGAGGCGTAGGAGGTGTCCGTCTCGGTGCACATGGGGTCGGGGTGGGTCGGTGGGGGGCCGGGCTTACCTGGGCGAGGCGTTGTGGGAGGGCTTTGGTGAGGTTGCTGGACGGCGACGGGCTTTGGTGAATGATGCTGGTTCTGGACCATGCGGGAATCGGGGGGGCGGAGGGGCGCTGTGGGAAAAGAGTTATGTACTCGGGCTGGGTGACCGCGATCTTGGGGCGGCTGAACAATGCTGCTGTTCGTTCGCAGCGGATGCTTTGTTGCGAGGTGGAGAACAGCATTGTGCGGCCGGTCGAGAAGAGGACGCGCTTGGAAGACAAAGAAATTGACGAGCGCCGCGCCCTTTGTTCTGTCTGTCTGTTCGCTTCTGACCGGCTGCCTGCCTGCCTGCCAGTGAGTCTGTGGATGTCTGAGGACGAGGTGGGATAATCTACCTGTTCGGCTCCTGAGCAACGACAAATACAAAGAACGGTACGGTATGGCGATACATCCACGCATCCACGCAGAGCCGATTCTTTTCTTCCGCCAAAACCTCGCGCTGGACACGAGATACCGATACACGAACCTTCGAAGCCCTGGAACCATCTACAGGTCCCTGTCCTCACCTCTCAGGCTCTCTCCCACCACCCGCCCGCCATCCGCCGTTCTCCTCGCGATGTGCCAAAGCCGCACAAGCATCTACATCTGCGGCCACACCAAGACGCCGCGGAGGGTCATGGGACATATCGAGAGGATTGAGGATGAAGGGAGGAGGGGACAGAAGGTGTGCTATGAAGTAAGTAAACTTACCTCGCGAACAGCGTGCTTATTCCTAATCTCGTGAACAGACCTGTCCAGCCACACACCGCTCCCCCATCTCCCCTCACCGTATAAGCAACCTCCCCCCTCCCCCCTCTCCCCTCCCTCCCCCTCCTCCCCCTCCATATCGACCAGGATGTGCCACAGCGACGACACCCGATTCCTCTGCCGCGCAGCACCACGCTGTGCACGTACCTCGGCGTCGGCGCGCGCTGAGTGCCCGGTCTACGCGCGCGGGCGGACGGAGAGCAGGTTCTTGTGTGCGCGCTGTCGGGCGGAGAGGGGGACGAGGGAGATGGTGAGGCGTGGTGGGGGGAGGAAGAGGGAGGGGTGTGTTTTGATGTAGGTGGGTAGATTGGTGGGAGTGGTGGGATTGGTGAATAGAGCGGATTGCACGGATTTGGTTGTTGCATAGCTATGGTGGTTCTGGAGGGTTGGTAGGTTTGATAGCACGTTAACAATTTGACGAACTACTGTTCTTGTTCTAGTCTTTAGTATTAGTATTCGAAATCTCCTTTTGTGATGCTATAACATGTTATATTTGGCATTAGTCATACTGTAATGGTTACAATTAATCTATCTGTTCTAAGTATTAGCATTACAACTTATAAATGCGATGTAAAAAGCTAATGTGCAACCTGAAGTATTATTACTAGCTTGAACACTCTAGCGTAGTTATATACATATCTTTAAAGGGTAGAAAAGGAAATACTTATTCTATCTACCTTTATCTCATAATTATATGTCAAAGAAGTTATAAGATAACCTATATCTTAAAATATAAGCTTAAACAGGGGCCTATCTTAAAGCGAACAGGACGAAGAACGTTCTACTCCATTAGGCTTAACAGGATTCAATCCAGACATAGAGCTAGATCTCACACAAGTCCTTAAGACGCATGCTGAACAGTGCTTCTAAACACCTTCATTTTATAATATATATTCAAAGCCACAAGACGAACCAGCTAACCTACAAAGGAGAAGGCACCCAAAACCGCCCTAATCATTTCTACACGACCTCTGCAGACACAAACCCATCCGCTCCTCCCCAAACCCGCGAACACATCCCCTATCCGCAAACATGTCACATCAGGACAGCCGACCCGTCCGTCCCAACAACGCCGCCGCCCTACTTCGTAGTGAACAGCAGCCAGATCTCGCGAACACCCCCCATCTCCCCAACACGTCTGTCCACGAACTATACAAATAGACGGGCGCCCCGCCCTTCTCGGAGCCCGTCCCGTCCCATCTCGCATCACCAGGTCGCGCATCGGCACAGCACAGCAATGTGCGTCACCCTCGAGACCACCTACGCCTGCCGGCACAGCCGGTTCTCCTTCCACGGCTGCGCCGCCTTCGACAACGGCGAGGACCGGCCCTTCGACCCGCCCGACAGCGAGATGTGTCGCGACAGCCGCGACGAGGCGAGGAGCAGCGCAAGGCTGTGTCCGGCGTGCCAGGCGGAGATGAGGAGGAGGGAGGCGCAGCGGAGGGCGGACGGAGGGGGGGTGCGGAGGGGGGGGAGGGGGTGTGCAGTCATGTGAGTTGGGGGTTTGGTTTTGGGGACGGAAGGGAGGGGAGACGACGCTGACAGAAGTAGGGAAATGAGGAGTGCTTTAGGTAGGTGATATTTCCATATTCTTGGCCAGAGTGGACGGACGGACGGAGAGGGAGGTAATAATGGATTGTCTTACCTGACAAAGTGAGTTCCATCTCGATGAATATAACGTGATTTCTAGTGACAAAGAGCTGCCTCACTTCATGCTCTTCCTTGTGTATAGCGATGGTATGTCGTGTTCCATTTCCTAACGCAATCGATTCTCCTGCAGAATGCGTCGATTTTCAGTTCTCAGGGATGAATCGGACATGTCGCCTGGTAGGTGTACTTGTTCAGGAACAGTGACTTGTCAGGAACAGTGACTTGTCAGGAACAGTGACTTGTCAGGAACAGTGACTTGTCATGATTGAGGCGCTCTGCACTGCCGAGGACAATGGCTTACAACTTGACGAAGACTCTCCTTGTTATTGAAATGGCTTGCAACTGGAGAACACTCTCCTTGTTACTGAAATGGCTCATCAACAAAGGAACTGTTCACGACCAGCGACTCGCTCGTGATACTCGCCCTCGCCAACATCTATATAAGACGGCCCTCCCTCCCTAACTCGTCAACAATCAACCATGTGCTACGACCGCCACATCCACTACACGTGCGGGCACAGAAGACACGTGCAGACGCTCTGCGAGGAGTATAACCGCGGACGCGGCGACCTCTACGTGCTGCGCGCGACGGGCCAGGTGTCGAGGTGTCCCGGGCTCGAGGTGCATCGGTACGACAGCCGCAAGGAGTGTCCGCGGTGCCTCGAGCGGATGGCGGCGGAGAAGCGGCAGAGACGCAGGGAGAAGGGCGGGGAGGGAGGGTGTTTTTGTATGTGAATAGTTGTCTGAGAAATTTGTGGAGGAGGAGGAGGAGGAGGAGGAGGAGGCGGAGGAGTATAAGCAGGTAAATGAGAGAGTGAGCGATTGACGGGTGACTCTCGGGCGGGCCCGAGGAACGTCGGTCGTGGGGGTTAGGTAAGCTAGATGAGTAGATCGATGAACAGATTCCTGGGTATGAAATGGCCGAGTAATTGCCGAGTACGTAATTCAGGAGTAATGATGGTCGGATGTGGTCGTATGTGAAATGAGAGGATCGCATGTCTTTCTTATGTGCTTCCGTCAGACAATGTCGTGCTTGGCTTGGTCTTGCTTGGTATGGACGAGAAGAGAAGGTGCGAGCGGTATGAGGTCGTCGACATGGTGAATGGCTGACATGTGAGATTCCATTTGTACAATATTGATATTCTTGATATTTATTAATATTTATTTACTTGGGGGTTCGTGATAGTGATAGGTGAAGAGTGTCGTGATGGCCTTGGGAGAGATGAGAGGGGATAGGGGAGAGAGGGAGAGGGAGAGAGGGAGAGAGGGAGAGAGGGAGAGGGAGGGAGAGAGGGAGGATGAGAGAGGAGAGGAGAGAGGGAGAGGGAGGTAGATGAGAGAGGATGAGGGAGGAGAGAGGAGAGATGAGAGAGGAGAGAGGAGAGAGGAGAGGAAGGTGTCTGTCTGTTTAACCTTCAACGGTTTCCCATTGTTGGTAGTGTTGGTAGTGTTGGTAGGGCTTGGCTTTGCTTGTACCCTCGTACCCTCGTACCCTCGTATTCTCGTATTCTAGTATTCTGCACGTGAGACTCACTAACGTAAAAAGTGCACGTGACACTCCTTCCTGCTCGGCATCTGCACTCCGGCACTACTAGCGGATCGTGTGTCATCAAGCATTTCCCAAGTGGGGCTAGTGCCATAGCGTGCGTGCATAGCGTGGTGGTGCATAGTGTGCATTGCGTGCTAGCGGCTACAAGCGGCCTTCTAGACCGTCTTCGTTCCTCCTTCGTTCCTTCTTCCTTCCTTCTTCCATGCCACAAATCGATCGCCAGATCGTCATCGCAAAGTCACCAAGGCCATCAAAGCCACGAACCTCGGTATCATTATGTCAGCATCTACTAGCATCTACTATAGTAGCCTAGCTTAGCTAAGCTACCTCCTAAGCTCCCTAAGCTACCGCTGGCTCCCGTCCTCCAAGGGTCGTCCGAGTCCCTCCACTCCATCGCTTCGCCTCGGCCAATGAGGCTCCCTACAGATGGCGACGCTCCTGCGAAAAATCCGAAAATACTCATGTCGTCTTCCCCAGCCTTATGAAGAGTTTTCCACCCTCGGGAGCTTGCTGCGTAGAGGCGATCACGACATCGCTGGGAGTGGAGTGGACGAAGATGAGGAAGGAGGATGAGCAGGAGGAAGATGGACGCAATAAAGAATAAAGGCACCATGGGCGCATCTCTCTCATCTCGTTCTCTCTTCATTGCCTCTGATCTCATCCTCTCACCTCATTTCCCATCTCATCTCTCATCGGATCTCCCATCTCATCCCATCTCATCCTCTCTTCGTTGCCCCTTCCTCAGAATGTTCTGAGCCTCACTCGTCCGTTCCTGCCTCATCAATATATCTCCACGTGACGACTTCGCAACAGACATTGCACCCTGACGGAGCGAGAAGGAGAAGAGCCTAGCATCAAGCCGCCATCTTCCCACTCCCCCCTCTGGTGTGATGGCCTCCTTCTTCAGGTCAAAAAAGACCGCGGTCGAGGACACCGTCGAGCCTCTCCCGAGCCTGAGCACTGACTCCAAGGCCGAGGATCCCAATGCCGATGGCGTCTTATCTCAGGGTACATCCTCCCTCCCTCCCCCATCCCTTCAACCCATCACTGCGAACCAGCTAACCCTAACCCTCCAGATCATGCCGATGTCTACATCACGAGTGACTCTCGCCGCAACATCGGCTGGCTCTCGGCCTCCTTCCTCATCTTCAACCGCATGATCGGCACCGGCATCTTCGCGACCCCCTCCGCCATCTTCGCCCAGTCCGGCTCCGTCGGCCTCGCCCTCTTCATCTGGGTCGCCGGCATGCTCATCGCCGCCGCCGGCCTCGCCGTCTATCTCGAGTTCGGCACGGGCCTCCCGCGCAACGGCGGCGAGAAGAACTACCTCGAGTACGTCTTCCGCAAGCCGCGCTTCCTCGCCACCGCCATGTACGCCTCCTACGTCGTCCTCCTCGGCTGGGCCGGCTCGAACTCCGTCGTCTTCGGCGAGTACATCCTGCACGCGGCGAACGTCGAGATCGACCGCTGGAACCAGCGCGGCGTCGGGCTCGCCTGCATCACGGCCGCCTTCCTGATCCACGGCTTCGCCCTGAACTGGGGCCTGCGCCTGCAGAACTTCCTCGGCGTCATCAAGCTCATCGTCCTCCTCATCATCATCTGCGCCGGCTTCGCCGCCCTCGCGGGCCACCTGCAGCCCGGCGTCGAGAAGCCCGACAACTTCACCAACGCCTTCGCCGGCACGACGGGCAGCGCGTACGGCGTCGTCACCGCGCTGTACAACGTCATCTGGTCGTACATCGGCTACAGCAACGCGAACTACGCCCTGTCCGAGACGAAGAACCCCGTGCGCACGCTCAAGATCGCCGCGCCGCTCGCCCTTGGCCTGGTCGCCGTCCTCTACATGCTCGCGAACATCGCCTACTTCGCCGCCGTGCCGCGCGAGGAGATCATCTCCTCGGGCCGCATCCTCGCCGCCTCCTTCTTCCGCAACGTCTTCGGCGAGAAGGCCGAGCGCGCGCTCTCGGTCTTCGTCGCGCTGTCCGCCTTCGGCAACGTGCTCTCCGTCATCTTCTCGCAGGGCCGGCTGGTGCAGGAGATCGGGCGCGAGGGCATCCTGCCCTTCTCGCGCTTCTGGGCCAGCAACAAGCCCTTCAACACGCCGCTCGCCGGCCTCTTCGAGCACTGGCTCGTGTCCGTCATCATCATGCTCGCCCCGCCGCCCGGCGACGCGTACAACTTCATCCTCAACGTCATCTCGTACCCGCTGGCGGTCGTCAACGTCTTCGTCGCGGGCGCGCTGCTGCACCTGTACCTGCACCCGCGCGCGGCGCACCGGCCGACGTGGGCGCCGCCGTTCCGCGCCACGCTGCCCATCGTCGTGTTCTTCCTGCTCAGCAACGTGTACCTCGTCGTGGCGCCGTTCGTGCCGCCCGACGCCGGACAGAGCATCTACAAGGACATCCCGTACTACCTGCACTGCGTGGTCGGCATCGCGGTCCTGCTCGCCGGCGCCGTCTACTGGCTCGTGTGGGCCGTGGTGCTGCCGCGGGTCGGGGGCTACGAGCTCGTCAGGGAGACGACGGTCGATGCGCATGGCTGGAGTCGCGGACAGTTTGTGAGGAAGCGGCTGTGATGAGCCGGGGCCTGTGCGGCTGGGTTGGGTGTATGTGACGGAGGGTTGGGCGGGTGCTTCATTCAGAGTTGTGCAATGCTGCGTGTGCGAGCGAGCGAGCGAGGCGTTTGGTGGATACCGGGCCGGGCCGGGCGGGTCTCCTTGGTTCGATAGATAGATACCTGACAGAAGCGCTGATTGATTGATTCTCATGGACGGGATATGCTTTTGGAACTCGGAGATAAGGGAGGGGGTTAATACATACATATATTATATTTTATCAACTTCACTCATATTTCCCGCTTCACATGTGCGCATTCCTTGACGGACGGACAGACGGTTTCGGATTCTTCCGAGTGGGACGGAACGAAGTTTTGTGTGTGGTTCCTCGCATGCGTCCTTCGCGCCGCCGTGGGCTAGGTAGGTGTCAGACCTGAGACACGTGGTTAGCGAGGTAAAAGTCCTCGCCGTGGGAGGGTGGAGGTTCCCTGATGAGCTGCAGAGGTTCTCTCTCTGTCAAGAGAGGGGCAAACAAAGATCCTGACACGGGCAAGGAGAGAGGGAAGGTATATGGAATCATGGAAGGCGCCGAATTACATTTTAGAGGGTTGAAGCTCATGGTCATGTGAAAAGCATGAGGGGGGATGCCGAAGGAGGAATGCGGAAGGCGGAAGGGGGAAGGAGGAGATAGATGCAGTATTCATCTGCGTCCACTTACCTTATAGCCCTCCTTTCTCCCCGCGGCCTTTTCTTCTCTAATCAAAGTAATACCTCATCTCAGCCACACCTGTGCCGCGCGGCAACGTCTCACAATCCAAGTGCACGCACCGATTAGACAGCCAGTTGAGTTTTAGAGAACGGGATCTACTGTTATCAACTACATGCCCACCCCTGTAGGTCCAGCCTACTCCCCTCTCCCCCCTTCACATCACACCGCACTTCTTCCCCTCCCCCCCTGGCCGCCCATCCTATTACCAGCACGCTCGCGCGCAAACCCCTCCGTCCGCGCCACCGCGCCTCCTCGATGCTGAGGCACTCCCCGCCAGTAGCCCTCGCCCACGGCGCGCGCGCGCCTGGGCGCACGGGTGGACTTCGTGCTGGGTGTGGTCGCAGAGGTGGCGGAGGAGGAGGCGGTTGTGGATTGTGGGGTGGGAATGGAGGTGGGGGTGGAGGTGGGGGTGTTGGGGTTTGATATGAGATGATGGGATGATGATGGGGAAGTGAGGGAGATTAGAGGTCCTTGTATACTATGACGGTCGTGAAATAGGCCGTCGAGAAGGATGAGCAGTAGCTCTGATTTTGATAGAACGAGGGTACTGTCATCCATTAAGTAAAGAATTGTAGAACACTGTTATAACAGACAAGAACATCCTCCACGCGAGATATTTGCCCCACGAGAAGTTGAGGTTCTATCTAGGTCCTTAGAAGAGCAGAGATGAGAGGCAAAACTGACGATAAGTAGACGAAGAAAGGCGTGGACATAATCGCGGAATGGATGGAATTACACTTTAGAAGGTTGAGGCTGATAGCCATAATATGGCTCGCATGAAAGGTTGACTAATTAATTTAAAGGAAGAAATGCCTAAAGAAGATAGATCTAAGACGAATATTCACCTGTGCTCGCATATCTTCATATATATCCCTACTTTCTACCTGTCTCTTCTTTAACTTTTAAAAGCTACCCTATGCAGCGCGACAATCGTTTCTCACAGTTCACGTTCATGCATAGATAAGAGAGTTAAGTTTTAGGGAAGGGCATTCATTGCTAGCTAGCATATTGACTAGTATAGGTCCTGCCTATCTATCGACTTACCTTCCTTGACCAAAGACCAAAGTCTCTATCCAGGGATCAGAGCACTTCTCACTTACCTTTTTCCTCCTTCTCCGTCCCCCCTTCTCCCCTCACATCACACAGCAGTTCTTCTTCTTCTCCTCCTCCCCCTTCTGCTGCTTACGAAGCCTGTTCCTGTTCATGTCGCGCTCGTAGGCCAGCTGCTCCCTCCTCTCGAACTCCTCGCGCGCAGCGCGCCTCTTCGCCTCCGCAATGCTGAGGCACTGCGGGCAGTCCGTGAAGTGCTTGATCCGCTCCGTCACGACGCGCGGGCACTGCATCGCCCGGAAGCCGAGCGCCTGCATCTGCCGGCAGCGGTGCTGGGTGAACTGGACGTGCGTGCAAGCGTAGACCGTTTGGAGAGCGATGCACATTGCGGCGGGAGAGTGGGTGGGTGGGCGGTGGGTGGCGGGATGGGAATGGTTGAGAGAGAGAAGGTTAGCTTTGCTAAAGGTTGAGATGGAAAACTTACTGGGAGCTTTCTGTGATACTGTGTTGGGTTGTTTGAGATTGTTTGTGGTTGTTTGTGGTCAGATTAGATCGGAGATTCGAGGTCCTTATATATTGCGATGAGTGGATGAACAGTGGCTCTGATTTTGCTCGAACGAGGATTCTGTTTAGGACAATGCATTATGTTCCCTCGGTGGTGTCTGCTGTTCATGGGATAGCGAAGGTGTTGCTAAATCTAGGTGCGATGTTCAGGAATTGCAATATCTCAATATCCTGTTCAGCCGATAGACACCTCGCTTTTACAGTGTCCTCTTACTGTTGGAAGGAATTGGGATTTGGGGTTGGTGACGGCGGTCTCCGTGAAATTCTCATATTTCAAGGGGACGACGGCTCAATGCATGAGGGTTTCCAAACCCTCATACAAACGCTGTATCAACTGCAAATAGGGTTTCATAGCTTAGATAGTTTTATTCAATCAATAAATTCTTTTGGATTCAAGTTCTGCTACGCTATCTACGTGACTATTTTCTACACTTACCTCCTCCGCCCTCGCAATGCCTCGTAGAATGAATGAGCATACCAGACTATTGCCATTCCAAATACAAACTTCGGTTCGAAATCCGCACCATCCACTCAAATTCCAAAACCTCTTCGTCGTTGAAACAATGTTTTGAATAATGCTTGCCAGCCAAAACCCCATTGAATCGTCACCCCTCACCTCTCAAGCTCGCCATAAAAACCTCCAAGCCTTCACCTTTCTTCTTCATAACCCTTCCAAACACCAAGCAACCCCGTACCCACACCCAATTCGATTCGACCACCACTCGCTCACCCATCATCACGCCCACCAGCAAAATGTGCAAAGAGACCCACACCCACCACCTCTGCGACCCCTCGCACCACACCGTGCACCTCTCGATCTGCGCGCTGGGCGCCCGCAGCGCCAGCGACAGCGCCACGAAGTCGCTGCGCGCGGCCCAGGCCCTCGTGCGCGGGTGCGCGGCGTTCCGGTTCCAGCGTCGCGAGCACGCGGGCCAGTGCCACGGGTGCCATGTCGAGAAGGCGGCGAGGAGGAGGGCGGAGGCGGGGGAGCGGGGACATTGCGCGATGTTGTGATGAGGGGGTGGGGGGGCGCGATGTTGTAGGAGAGTAGGAGGGGTGGGTGAGGTGGGGAGATGGGGAGATGGGGATGGGAGAGGTGGCAAAGACGGGTGTGATGAAGTAGAATAGAGCGATGATTTGAACCTTCGGATTTAGTGGATAAAAATCTGAATTTTGTGAATGCTGAATAAAGGATTGGTGCCTGTAGGCACGAAGGGATTCTCACGTTTGAGAATCTCGGAGAAGTGTCGGGTTCATGCATGGAACAGTGGTCTTTGAATCTTTGTTTGAGGCCCTCTATATTATGAAGGCCTGCTCTAGATCAGATAGTTTTACAATGCAGGGGTTTCTCACTACTTCAACATTCAACAGTGAAGCGGGAGTAATATGTATGATCTTGGACCAAGGACTATTTTACGCACGATGCAGACGTAGATACGAAGGAAGCGAAGTGTACGAATGAGAGTCTTAATAAATGCACGTATTAAAAAAGGAAAATAGTACTTTATTAACGAAACTCAATAGTAACACCACACCTAAAACAATCGCCGGAATCTCCAATCGCAGGCAAAAGCCGAGTGAATGGCTGAGGGGGATGCTCAGCTCCAGACAGGATGGTTTGCGATCCATTCGGAAATGCCAAATTTAGTGGTGGTCTACCGTATGTCGACCATCTGAATAGTGAGCATACTGTGAATGAAAACTCGAGGAAGAAAGGTGCGGGCAGTCGATGGCTGGCGACTCGAGGAAGCAATCTGACCAGTTGTCACCAGAGGAATATTTCGATAACTTAGCCGCAACTGTTGGAACTGCGAATCCGCTCACGCACATTCTGAACTCAAACGCCGCTTTTTCGCTGAGTCTGCGATTTAGCAGGCGGATGTATCTTAAAAGGATGCTCGGGAGAGATTCAGCTTTATTGTTTGCAAAGGACTATTTTTCCAATTGGTTGTCCGGTTGTCCAAAAGCCCCCGCAGCGGCATCTCGAGAAAAGCATTCGCGAAAGCGAACTCGAGAACAGGCTTTGAAACAGCCATGACCAGCTTAGAGTCCTTTTATCCTATCCATAGATAGGCAGTTATAACAAAGATCTATATAATTGATGGTAAAAGGCCGACAAAACTAGTGTAAAATGAGGTAGATATTTCGTTCTAATAAGGGTCGAGACCTCTACATTATCTTGGGAAGATCCTTGAGTACCAATTCCCTCAACCCCACAGCAATGACATTCAGAACCGGGATCTCCAGTCTCGTCAACGCAGCCGCCAAAGACGTTCGCCCTGCCTCTGTTTGCTAAAACACGCCTGATTAGCACATTCAGTCCAGTATCTGGTACCCTCTAAGGAGGCAACTCACAGATATCAGGGCGGCGCTCAAAGGTGGGCTGATATGGGGATCTGTAGGCTTTCGAGCCAGCCACGCCTCCAGGCCTTCACTATCCAGCCGCGTATATTCATGATACGTGCCTTTCCCTTTGGTCTTCTTTGTCTCGAAGGTCTCGTCATCAACGTACACGACGCTCATTATGGCGCGTTGGGCCAGCAGGCGTAGCAACTGTCCGCCCTGTGCCTTGACATAAGACTCTTTGTATTTCTTTGTACTGTCGCCAAACACCGGCTCATCCCACGAACACGTATTGACACCCATGAACGAAGCAATATCCATACTGCCACTCCGGCCACCAAGAAGCCCAAACACCACATCTTGCATCTCATTCGCAACAATTGCCCAAAACGCGGCAGTATATCTCTTATCGTACGCTGTGTCCCTCTTGTACAGTTCAAGGACTTCCACTCCGGTTTCTGTCTTGAGCCGCTCGACCTCGTCATCCGGGGCATTGACGATTAAAGGCACCACGACGAGGTGTTTGCCGGCCAATTCCTGCACACACTTCACCAAGGCGATGTTGGCGTCGTGTTGCTTGTTGACATCGCCGCAGCGGTAGTTGAAGAGAAGTACTTTCTTTTGGGATTTGTGGTCGACGCCTACCCCGGAAGCAAGCCGTTGCAGCGCCTCTGCGAGATATTGAGCTTGTATCACCCAGGCAGCCTTGTCATTGGCAATATTGCCAAGTTGGCCCTGCAGACATGCGATTCGCTCATCACGAGTCTTGGAATCGTGGAGATATTGCATCACGATAGTGGTGGAAGTCCAGAGATGATATAACGGCGATGGACCAGTAAGAATCCTGTCATCAGCATTAAACTCATAAGGTGGGGAGATTTCTGAAGATAATTGTAGGACTTCTTCTTTTTCATCAGTTTCGATTACGAGTTCCTCCTTCGATAGAGATTCTAGAGCAGGAGCACCTTCGGGGAGAGCCATTGTTGACTCATTGCTGGCCCGCTCGGTTTCAGGAGTCGCCTCCCATACAGTGCTGAAAAGGAGCTCTTGATCTGAGCAATATTTCTCGTATATATTGATGATGGTTTTGAGGTATGTGCCAGAGCCGGCAAGAATGTTTTTACTGAAGTGAGGTTGGAATTTCTCTTCCAACTTATTGATTCGAGCAAGAAGGATTGGTATTCCTAGCGAATGGAAGTAGTTGTATGTTTTCTTGCCTTGGGAGATCGAGTTGTCAACGAGTATGTTGACGACATCTTTCTCATCCGTAACCTTTTCTTTCATTCCAATGATGGTGATTGGATATGGAACGACGATGTTTTGAACACTGCCTTGGCAGAGGACTGTAGCCGCAGCACAATGCCACATATCACCGGACCATCCTCCTGGAAGGAGAATGAACATATCTGGACGGGCTAATTGGAGGTAAGCAGAGGAATAAAATGATTTGGGCGTCTCGAGATAGACTACCTTTTCCCGCATTGGTGAATAAACCAGCTGTGTAAACTGAAGACATGATGATTCAATCCAACAATAGTATGCAGAATGTTAAACGTAGAATGACGGAGCTTTCCCGGTAGTTGATTTACGTCTGAGAAATAAACGGCGGGAACAAGGAGGAAGAGGAAGAGGAAGAGATGGAGAGAGACTGAGATGACCAAGGGAGCTGGAGAGGTTTATATGTTCTGTTTGAAGCATGGGAGAGACAGAGAGACAGAGACAGAGAGAAGAGAAAATCCAACAACACAAAGGGTCCCTTGAATGGTTGGTATAGTCCATGGAGTCATTATCTCATAGAGACGTCATATACTCGCCTGGAGAGGCAAGATACGTAAGAGGGTAAGATGCACTTTGTTCCTGGTTCTCAGAGAAGCTCCATGTCCATGTCCATATCCACTCCACAGTGAATTCCAAATGCCACATATGGGCAATTGGCATCACAACTCTTCAATGTCCCCTGACAAAAGGAATGGTGGTGGCTTTAGATGGCCATAAGAGCTGTCTGCTGGTGCCGTTGGAGTTGGCAGTACTTCGAAGTAGTGAAGCACCATGTCACATGACTTCCGCCACCCGACCGAGTACTAGGTAAGTTTGCGCCACATTTATGGCGCAGCGATCGACCGCCTTCAACGTCCATCAGAAGAACACCAAAACACCAAAACACCAAATATCAATGTCGCTGTTCTGATATTCTAATACCATCCTGCGTACAAGCACATCTATCTCGAGCCAAAGCTCTCTTGCGTCTCCAGTCCGTTTTTCCAAACCGCTAGTCAGCCAGTTCCTCAATGCGTAAATTCTGTAACATCGTTCATTGATTCATCTTTCGTTGCAGAAGGTCTCGAAGCTCTTCTGGCAAATTCTCATTCATCCGCGAATCGCTAGACAATGCCTTTCATTCAACCTCCAACGCTGTTCCTTCTTTATCCTTTGTCCTCGCTCAAAACGGCTTGTTATTTTCCCACAATTTTTGTTCCAGCAACTGTCTGCTAGATCCCTGATACCGCACTTCTTTGGTTCTTTCTTCATCAGATCCAATACAATGTTTTTGTTCCAGCAACTGTCTACTAGATGGCAGGATATCTCACTTCTCTGTTTCTTTCTTCATCAGATCCGATCCCATCCGCGACTCGACTCGTGCCATCTACGAAGTCGAAGTATTCAGTCGACATTGCGAACAAGTAGCCTTGCCTGTTCTTTTCCATGGCCAAACCCAAGTCTCCTTGTCAGCTTTCGCTCCTACTCCTATTTCCAGCCAGCCGCCACGGTTTCAGAATAAGCACAAGCAGTCTAGATGAACAAACGTGCGAACAGAGAAGGACACACAGAGCAAGATGTCTTGTCCAGAACAGGCGCTCTCTCTAGAAAAGTCTCGCTCTTGTTCAGCGGAACCAAACCCACTTTCGCGCCCAGCATCCCTCTATAAAGACCCCCCCCTCACCCTCTCTCCCCTTCCAGATCCCCAAAGCCTCTAGTAAGTTCCCCAACTCCAGCCATACATACAGACCCAGCATCAACCAGCTAAGCAATCCTTTTCCTCTCCGCAAGACAAGCAGCCTCCCAACTCCCCAACCCCTCCACCCCTCTACCCCCCCAAAATGTGCACCGAAACAACAACCCTCCACTACTGCAACCACTACACCACCGCCGCGGCGCCCTGCGCCGTGATCCAGAGCGCTGGCCTGGGCATCACGGCCTGTCCCCTCGTGGCGCGCGATACCGTCATCGATAACAAGATATGTCCGCAGTGCATTAGTATTATGATGGCGAGCCGGAGGGTGGAGGAGGAGAGGGTGGCGCAGGCGGCAAAGGGGAAGTGGTGGGGGAGGAAGTGAGGGGTCTGCTCATCTCCATCTTTTCTAGTCTGCAGCATTATATATATATATATATATATATGTTCTGGGAAGAACAGTCACATACGACCACAGACTGAAGAGAACTGGGCATCCCGTCCGCTCTGCCATACATAAGCTCCATAATCACCTGGATAGTAGTCTCAATCGTGCCAATAGGCATAGCGTGGAATTTTAGCCCCTTGCCGCTTTGAAGGGTGAAGCGAAGGGTGAGTAGGGTGAGCAGGGTGAGCAGAGGGTGAGCAGTGGGTGAGCAGGGTGAGCAGGGTGAGCATAATGCGGCGGAGCAAATTTTTCGCGTCAGTTTCGCGTCAAGTCCGAAGTTTAGCCGTCTTAGCATAGTATACTAAGCAAGGGTATATTTTTACTTGATTCGTCATGTATCTGAGCCACCTACTCTAAGCCTCGAAAGTGGGAACTATACACTCAGCTCTTTTCGCTGTGGTCATGATCGGCAATACTGTAGAGGGAGAGGGAAATAAAACACAAGGAGACAGTTCTTGCGGACTAACGATTCTCCATCATGCTGCACTCGACGATTTTCGGTCATAGGTTGGCTTCAGACACAACAAACCTCATCAGCGTTCCGGACATCGACGCC